>Ga0315280_10007229_pt1 | contig 15003 bp, 11 predicted proteins | sample YL17G06_40_MG_FD_203697 | JGI IMG/M metagenome (GOLD analysis project Ga0315280, IMG submission 203697) | Sediment microbial communities from Yellowstone Lake, YNP, Wyoming, USA - YL17G06_40 | ecosystem: Environmental > Aquatic > Freshwater > Lake > Sediment | place: USA: Wyoming | collected... | reverse complement strand
CGATACCATCATCTTGCCGCCTATCCCGAAGAAAATTGTCAGAAGCTCCGTTTTGACCGGCGGTACCGCTGCCGTCAAACAAACTAAAGAGTCCATCGAAATCTCTGTCCCGATAGTTTCTCGCCACACTCTCGACACCATCATCGTTCTGCAGCTCGATGGTCCGGCCGGCCACATACCTCCCTGTGACGTCCCATCGGCTTCGCTGACAGCAGCGAAAAAGGCAGGTGCCTCCAATGTCTTTGAAAATAAGGCCGAACACGGCCCTGATAAAGCAGTGGACGATGACCCTTCTACCCGCTGGGCAACCGACTTCGGCGTAAAGCAGGCCTGGCTCGAAGTTGACCTCGGTAAGCCAGAGACAATTGACCACGCGAAGATAAGCGAAGCTTATGACCGTGTTGAGGGCTTCGAGCTGCAATACAAAGATGGCGACCAATGGCGAACGTTCCTTAAAGACACTAAAATCGGCCAGGATTACTCAAAGCAGTTCGACCTCGTAACGGCACAGCACGTTCGTTTGAATATTCTCCGCGCCACCGAAGGCCCCACAATCCGGGAGTTCCAGCTCTTTGCACCGGACAAATAATAACTGTAATCACAGAACAAGATTTTCCGTTCTCGATTGAAGCTCGCGGGTCTTGCGGTAATCGGTCATATCGGGAGCCAGTGCCGTTATCGTTATAAACCCTTCCTCCAGCGATGTTGTATCGGTAGGGGTACCATCGACACGGTGCGGACCACCGGCTAACTGAAATACGGTTTGACCCTGCTCATTTTTCTGGGGGATATAATACTCGTCAAAACCTTTACTTGACTGAGGAACAACTCTTACGCCTTTCGGCTCACCCTTTGATAATTGCGGGATATTGATATTTATTACCTCACCAGCTTTGACCGGCATAAGCATTTTGAGGATTTTCGCACAATACGATGCGGCTTTTTCGAAATCCATTTGCTCCTCGGCAGCTACGCTCATCGCAACCGCAGGAATTTTTAAGAATGCTCCTTCCATCGCAGCGGCAACGGTGCCGGAGTAATATACGTTTATTCCTGCATTGGCGCCCTTATTTATACCGGCAACAAGCAGCTCTATTGGGCCTTCGTGTAGTTTCATACAGGCAAGCTTAACACAGTCGGCGGGTGAACCCTCGACGCTAAAACCCGTGAATTGGCCGTTAATATCAACTTTATTGCACACCAGGGGATGGTGAAATGTAACGCTGTGGCTGGTGCCCGACCGGCTTTCAGCCGGCGCAACGACTGTTACATCTCCCATTTTGACTAATTCTTTATAAATCGCAGCCAGGCCAGGCGCGAAAATGCCATCATCATTTGTTAGCAATATTTTCATAGCCCTATAGAATACGGTAAAAATCAAAAATTGGAATGAAAAAGTCTCAGATTTAGTTTAGCAAAAATGTCATTGCGAGCGCAGCGCGGCAATCTCAAAATTATTTAGCCCCCACCCCGCGCGGTGGGGGTTATTTTTTTCTTACCGACACCTGTTGTCGGGGGCCCGCTTCGCGGTTCTTATTGCCCTTGTAATCGTAATAACCTGCGGTATAATGCTTCCTTACAGGAACATTACGGGCGATTCCCCTTTGAATAAAACAACAGGCGCGATATGGCAGAGAACGTTTTGTATTACGGCGATAACTTCGAAATACTCCGCCGCTATATCGAAAATGAATCGGTTGACCTTGTCCATCTTGACCCGCCTTTCAAAAGCGACCAGGATTATAACATCCTCTTCGCCGAGCGTAACGATAGTCACCCCGCCGCTCAAATCAAGGCATTCGAGGATACCTGGCACTGGGACAAGGTTTCTGCCGCGGCGTGAAAGGAGTTGTTATGAAAAGGGCGATTGTTATTTTATTAATTGTCGTTAGTGCAAATGTTATAGCTGATACACCAGTATTACCAAGCTATCAGCAAGCAGCGAGGCTGGTGGCTGCTGCCTGGAAAGCTCCGCCTCAAAGCATTGATATAACATATTATGTAACGGTAAGGGACGCCGCAAAGACCGAACAGGACCTCCGGCGGATTTATGAAGAAGCACACGAGCAAATGTATGGTCCACCAGAGCAGCTAAACTCGTATATGCTCGAGAGTCGAGAGAGATTCGTTCAGATGAATGTAGAAAGGTTCCTCAAGGAACAGCAGGAAGGAGGTCGAAAGTACAAACTAAGAATTCGCTTTGATGGAAATCGTCAACGTGTAGACAAAGTTTATGGACCCCCGGCAAGGACCGTCCTAAAAGGAACTGCACAAGAAGAGTTCCTACCTGAAAAGAAGCTTGATGTTAACACGCCTTTTGAAACGTCTTCTATTGAGATAACGGATCAGAATAACGTCTCTGAGCGTTTTGAGTATTTACATGAAAGCAAAACTGCTACGAGAAGAAAAATTAAGACAAGAGCAAAATTTGAAGACAGTAAGATCATGAGGTTTATGATGATACCTAATGACTTGCTTCTACGAATGAAGCTGGGCACTCGTAAAAATGGCTTATTCAAGGCGTTTTATGAACCTAACGAAACAAATATTGAACAATTGTGCTCTGGCACACTAAATGGTATCAGTATTAAAATTCAGCCCGATAAAGATGTAGCCGATTTGAAAGAGAGAATTGAGATAAGTCTTTACAATAATGATAAAACTCAATTCTACAAATCCACTATGGTTTGTGCTAAGGAAGATTATTCAAAGGTTTATTACGGTGAGGTCCGAAGTCCGGTTACTAACCATCTGATATCGAATAGAACGTGCAGTAATTTCGATTCTCAAGGATTTCCACATAATGTTACGGTAATTGAATATGACAGCGAAGGAAAAGTTAAATTTAATGAAACCTATCAAGTTGAAAGCGTTCGCCTGAATACCCCGATTCCTGATGAGGTTTTTGAGTTTAACCCTCCGAAGGATTATGCGGTCGAAGGATTATGCGGTCACGGTGGATAATGGGGACGGTGGATAATGGGATAATGGGGACAGCACGTTTTTCGAGAGACCCTAATTTCTTTTCCTTGCCTACTCCGCCAATTCATCCTTCGTAGTTCCGGCCAAACCAAAATTTACCCGCCGTAGATTTATCGAAGGCGGGCTTGCCCGCCACCTGTGTGGCGGGTTAATCCTGTGTAACTTGTCCTGAGCTTGTCGAAGAAATTAGTGTCGAACCCGCAAAAATTTTTTGTTGACTTTTCTTTGAAGATATGTTACAATCCTTCTCCGTTTGCAAGTATGCAAACGTCAACCGCCCCGTAGGGCAAGGTCTTCAGGGTTAGCAAACCCAAGTCAAATCCAGTCGTTCGTGAATGTTCAATTTGTTTTGAATTTGGGTTATTTGGATTTTGAGATTGTTTCGGATTTCGATATTCGGATTTCGATATTCGGATTTCGAATTTATATTGGTATCCTTGGAGGTTCTCTCATGGCTACCGAGACTCAAATCATCGCCAATCGCCGTAACGCCCAAAAATCAACCGGCCCACGCACTATCGAAGGCAAGGCCGCCGTCTCACAAAATGCCGTAAAACACGGCTTTTCAGCCCGTCAGGACGTAATCAACTCAGAAAGCCAGGCCGACTTCGACCAATATCGCGACCGGATACTCGCCGAATTGGACCCAGCCAGCCCTATGGAATCTATGCTCGCCGAGCGAATTGTCTCTCTCTCCTGGCGTCTAAAACGCATCTGTTGTATCCAGAACCAGGCCATTGACGCGTTGAACGCTGATAATACCCCCAGCCCTTGGGCCAAACTCACAAAATCCCTGTTTTTCAAAGGCCAGAACCCGCCGCACGAGGACACCTCCGAATCGGCCACCGCTCTGGCTCTCGGCCGTTTGGCCATAAAGGACTTCTCAAATGCAAGGGTTCTCGACCGGCTCTTGATGTATGAACGCCGAATCGAGCATAGTCTTTACAAAACGCTCCTCGAGCTTCAACGGCTCAATCTCGTCAAAAAACTAAATGCCGGTTCTGAAATGCCATTTAACCATTGAACTACGAACAACGAACTGTGAACAATGAACTGTGAACAACGAACTATGAACTATGAACTATTATTCAAAACAAACCCAATTTCCAAAACCTCCAAATGTTTGTAAAGTTAGTAAAATCAAGGAATTATAACTATGAACAACGAACTGTGAACCGTGAACTATTATTCAAAACAAACCCAATCAAACCCAATTTTATCCGCCTCAGGCGGACTTGTCCGCCTTTTACCCGCCCACGGGGGGCCGGCGGATTCAAACGTGCCCTTTCAAAAAGGGGGTATCACGAGTGAGCAAAGTTGAAGGGAAAAGTTTCAAAATGTACAATAGGTCATTATGAAAAAGTATTCACCGAATAAAAAGTGTCTTGTTATGGCAAGGGACGAAATTCGGGCGTTCGATAAATGGGCGATAGATACGCTCGGGCTCCCCGGCGCAGTTTTAATGGAAAATGCCGGGCGTAGTTGTGCCGAATTTATTAAAGATAAGTTAAAACACATTCACACGCCGAAGGTTTGTATATTCTGCGGCACCGGAAACAACGGCGGCGATGGCTCCGTAATCGCCAGACACCTTATAAATAGCTCCTTCAATGTGGTCGTAGTGTTATGCGGCGACCGTGACAAGGTCAAAGGTGATGCGAAGATAAACCTCGATGCCTTGGAACGGCTGGGTCAACCAATCGAACGTTTGGACCTAAAGGATAGTAATATCGCCGAACGGGTTAAAGACTTCGCCGCCGGTGCTGATATGCTCGTTGACGCCCTTTTTGGCACAGGTTTAACCGGCCAGCTAAGCAGTGAATATAAAACACTGATTGAAAGTATAAACGCCCAGAATTGCCCGATTCTGGCGGTGGATATCCCATCGGGGCTTGATTGCGACACCGGCCAGCCGCTTGGTGCAGCTGTCAAGGCAAGTTACACAGTAACTTTTGTGGCAGTTAAGAAAGGTTTTACTGTTGCAGGCGCCGCCCAATATACAGGGGAGGTTTTTGTCGCCTCGATTGGAGTCCAACCGCATTGAGGTGTGTGGTGAGCACAAACTGCCCGTTACTTAAAGATTGCAATGCAAATAGGTATTAAAACGCGCCGGGCCGACCTATCTGTCCTTTGTAGCCGATAAAGTAGAGAAATCTTTCGTAGTTGAATATAGGAATCCACAGCGCCTGTGCCCGGCTCTGGACCTCCTTGTAGCGGTTAAGTCTTTGTAAAGAAGCCTCGTATTTTTCCATCGCCTTCGGGTCCAGTTCCGTTTCCTCGAGGGTCGGCTTTTTGAGGACCTGTGGTTGTTTCCCTAAAACCAGGTAGTGGGTGTCAACAGAAATGACATCAGCAACCTTCCCGCCCCACTTTTCAATAAGCGCCTTTATTTTATCAACGCCGTCAGTCTCGATACTTCCGTCATTGTTAAGGTCGAAGTCGCCGGCAACAACAAATACATTTGCCTTGTCGCTGTCCCAGATTAGATTTGCAACGATGTCGCCCTGCAGGATAGGTCTTTTTAACTCTGAGCGTAAAACCCGTGCTGCCGAGAAATTCTTTGCAACATCGAATACTTCGATTTCAGCTTTTCCCTTGCCATCTTTGGGGATGGGTGCATTTCTATCATAAACTGAGAAGATCAAGCCTTGATAAACGTGATTGTCACTTCCGATATTGAGATGAACCATTTTGGCCTGGTCGTCAACCAGTATTATTTCGCCGTCGCTCTTAAATGCCGTCACTTCACGGTCCGGCGGCGGCTTAATTTTGGCAAGTTCTTCCTGGGAACGTTTCAGCATATTTTCAGCCGTCTCCAGCTCTGCCTTGGTCTTAAGCAGTTCCTGGTTCGCGGCTTTCAGATTGGCTCTCTCATCCTCCAATTGAGTATAAAGTGTCTGGACTTGCTGCTCTGCGGTTTGTTGCAGCAGGACTTTAAGTTCATTGTAGTCCTGCCTGATTTCGTTGACCTGCTGCTGTAACTTATCTTTCTCGGACAGTAGTATCTGTTCTTTTTCAAAACCGGCTGCCATTGCATCGTCAAATCGGTCCTGCAGCTCCTGGAGTTCTTGCTTCAAAGCAGTTCCTGCATTCGTGGCACCATCCAGTGCCGTCTTCAGTCCCTGGATTATTCGCACAAGTCCTGTTGCATTGGGGTCGGCACTTGCAATGTTAATATATTCTTGAACCAGTTTAAGTGCGCTGATTGATTCTGTAGAGGCATTTTTTACTTTTACTTCAGCCGAGGTCGGCTCAGGCACGCCCCCGACGATTAGAGATACTGTTTGGTCAAGATAGGCAGCCATCGTAGCCAGCCAGCTCTTGTCGCTCGGCTTTGTTCCGACTATGGTTCCCATTACCTGCCGTTCCCTGCTGTTGGCTATCTCGTTGATTTGGTTCTCTAAAGCGGCTGCTGTAGTCCTATATTCTTCGGCTTTGACATAGTAGATAACCGCAATGGTCGTGGCGGCAATAAAAAGCCCCACGAAGATTATTAGAGTATAGAGCACAGCACTGCTTTGCTGTTTTTTGGCTGGCGGCATAAAAAACTCCTTCGCAAAATAACTAAAAATCAGCCAGCAAACCCGTTTTTGAACGATATTATTATCGCCTAAAAAGTCCTGTAAGTCAACAAAAAAACACTCGTTGGCCAAACCCGCCTTCGGCGGGGCTGCTTTCTGTTTTCTTATGACCCCCCTATTCTTTGCAAAAAGCTTGACTTGCCGGGCTGCAATCGGTCCAATAAATAGGCTTGAGTTTGCGCCCTCTGTAATACATAAATACTGCCTTTAGACGGCGAAAAATCCTCTAAGGAGAACGAAACGGCATGCAAAATACAGTACGCTACGCACCTATGCAGTTGATGCGAGCACTTTTTGCACTATTCTTTGTGCTTGTTGCTTTGTTCAGACCCGCCAAAGCCGAGGAAACCCCCAAAAAATCGCAGAACCCAAATGAGAATTCGGCTGTGGGTATCAACCTTAGCGGCATCAGCTATTACTCAACGGAAATTGTATTTGTTGACCTTTTTAAGCACTCCCAGCCGTGGAAAAGTCAGGCACCCGGCAAACCCTATGGTCAGGGCGGCCCGCTTGACCTCACAGACGATGGCTGGGTCCAGTCGCTGGCAGGCGATGGCCAGTTCGCTGATTCCATTATTCTGAGCAGCATCGCTGACCGTTACCCACGTGGGGTCTATACCTGCCTGTACGACGGCCAGGGAGAAATCAAATTTGCTTATGGAACATCGGTAGTGCAAGAGCGTCCTGGCTGTATAAAAGTCGAGGTAAAACCCGAACAGAATGTGCTGTCGCTGCGGATTACCAAAACCAACCCAAAAGACCCCATCCGAAATATCCGCTTCATATTGCCGGGTTTCGAGGATACCTGCGATAAACAGCCATTCCATCCCGAGTTCCTGAGGCGATGGGAGAAATTCAAGGTCATTCGATTTATGGATTGGCAGCAAACGAATAACTCCAAACAAACTAATTGGTCCGACCGCCCTACACCGAAAATGCAGACGCAGGGGGATTCCGGAGGCGTGGCGCTGGAATATATGATACAATTAGCCAACACCACAAGTGCCGACCCGTGGTTCTGCATGCCGCACTTAGCTACCGATGAATATGTCCGAGAATTTGCAAAAATGGTAAAAGAGCGGCTCAAGCCCAACTTGAAAGTATATGTGGAATACTCAAACGAGTGCTGGAATGGCATATTTGGCCAGGCACGATACTGTAAAGACAAGGGTAAACAGCTTGGGCTGAGCGACAACGATTTTCAGGCACAACTGCGTTTCTACTCCAGACGCTCGGTTGAGATTTTCAAGCTCTGGCAGAAAGTTTTCGGCGACACAAAACGAGTTATCCGCGTGCTGGCCGCCCAAAGCGCCAATCCCTGGACCGGCTTACAGGTAATGGACTTCGAAGATGCCTACAAAAACGCCGATGCTTTGGCCATCGCACCTTATTTTGGGCACTCGCTCGGCAGCCCTGAAACTCAAAATGATGTTGCCAAAATGACTGTGGAGCAGATTCTCGATTTTTGCCAGCAAGATATGAAAAAGAACAATAAAGCCGTCGCCGAACATGCCCGGCAGGCTAAAGAACGCGGTCTTGCGTTGATTGCTTATGAAGGCGGACAGCACTTAACAGGTTTTTATGGTGCCGAGAACAACCAGACAATGGAGCAAATCTTTCACGCCGCCAATCGTCATCTCCGGATGAAACAGATTTACCTCGATTATCTCGCCGGCTGGAAGCAAGCGGGCGGAACGATGTTCGTGATATTCTCTTCGATGGGCAAGTACTCCAAATGGGGAAGCTGGGGGTTGATGGAATATCACGGCCAGCCAGAAAATTCTGCTCCCAAGTATCAGGCGGTCATAGAATTCATCGAGAAGGACCCTCGCTGGTGGTAGCCGGCGACCATCAAAACCCCAAGCTTCAAATTGAGGCCAAAACAAGTTTCTGATGGAAAAAATGAGTCCGGCAAATTAGAATCCTTATCAATAGGTGATACAATGAAGAAGCTGTCTGTTTTGTCAATATTATTTTTACTCATACCAGTACTTGGCGCTGTTAGCTTACTTTTCGCTGCTGAAGGGCCAAAGCCAACATCTATTGTTCATATAGAGCCCCCGGAATATGGATTCTTTTCCAAACAAATTACCATTAAAGGCATACCCATTAAGGCTCACAGAAGTGTCGATGACAAAGCCTTATTGATAGCCAAGGACCGCGTTGCCCGACAGTTAGAGAACATACCTGATATTGTGCACAATCTGGTCGAAGCCGGGGCGGAGATGCACATCATCGGGAGAAATCAGCAGACCTCGGATTTGCCGTATCTTCGCCACTGGAAAGGCAAAAAATATGAGGGCGAGCAGGATATCGATGAACGCACAAGAGGTATAGGCGGAATCCAGGCCAGTTGCGGGGAGGAAAACCTGCTTAAGCTTGGCAGTGACCGTTACAAGGACCACCGTGACATTTGCACGCACGAATTTGCCCACACGATATATGACTATGGCATATCCAACGACGTTCGTGAGAAAATAGACAGGCAGTATCAAAAGTCGGTGGGAAAAGGGCTGTGGAAAACGGCTTACGCATCGAAGAACGGCAGCGAATTTTTCGCAGAATTGTCGATGTGGTATTTTGGCTCCCGAGGGGACTACGGAAAAATTGAACCTGTACCCAAAGAAGGTCGAGAGTGGTTTAGAAAATATGACCCTGATGGGTATGAACTATTAGAGAGGATATATTGCGGGCAGGAAAAAGTAGGCAGAATCTCGTTAATTGAGCTGGTTAAGGTTGCTGCCCAGGAAGAATCAAAGCTACGCTCGGTTTCGGAGGCGGATTCTACGACAATTATTTTTGATAACCGGACATCGAAGGATTACTTGCTATTCTGGCTGGACTATGAAGGAAATCGTAGACCCTATGAAACCGTTTTCGCAGGTCATAAGCTTGGCCAGAGTACTTATGCCACGCATCCGTGGGTGATTACGGATGCCGACGGGAATGCAATTGCCATTTACGTAGCCGAGAACCGGCCAGGCAAAGTTGTTATTCGTTAGAGGCCCGCCTGCCCAAAGAGTTCGGCGGGCAGGACCGGATTCAATGGTGGTTTGTGTTGGTGAACTTATGAGGCATTTTTATGCTCAAACGTGAAGTTATACAGGCAGTTCTGCAACACCAGCGGCCTCCATACGTGCCGTGGTCGTTTCGACTCACCAGGGAAGCCCGGGACAAACTTGCTGAATACTATGGCACTATAGATTTGGAGACCGAACTGCATAACCACATTGTGGAGCTGGGCAGTGACATCGGTTTCTTTACCGACATCGGCGATAGCAAGGTAAAAGATGTGTTCGGAGTAGTGTGGGACCGTAGAGTTGACAGGGACATCGGGGTAGTGGTTGGCTGCGTGCTGACGGAACCAACCCTTCGCAGCTATAAATTCCCCGACCCGCTGGACCATCGTTTTTTTGATAACATCCCGGATTTGCTAAACCGTTATGGCGACCGTTTTCGTCTTTATTGCCTCGGTTTTTCATTGTTTGAGCGTGCCTGGACGCTACGCGGAATGGAGAACCTGTTGATGGATTTTCTGGACCATCCGCAATTCGTCCAGGAATTGCTTAACGCTATCGCGGATTATAATATCGCCCAGATACGCAAGGCCCTGGAATATGACATTGATGCGGCTTATTTCGGCGATGACTGGGGACAGCAGCGAGGGCTGATTATGGGCTACCCGATATGGAAGAAGTTTATTTATCCGGTGCTGGCACGTATGTACGAGGTGGTTCGCTCCGCCGGCAAGAGCGTTTTCATCCATTGCTGCGGTGACGTGGACGAACTTTTCGATGACCTGATTGACATTGGCGTCAACTGTTTCAATCCTTTCCAGCGCGAGGTTATGGACGTAGAGGAGCTTCTGCCGCGGTATCGCGGTCGGCTTTGCTTCTGGGGCGGATTATCGACGCAGCAGACCTTGCCTTACGGCACAGTGGAAATGGTGCGGGCTGAGACAAAAGATATGATTGCTCTGGGCCGTCAGGGCGGTTATATTCTCTCGCCGTCACACGCGTTGGAGGGAGATGTGCCGCTGGAAAATATGCTTGCGCTTATTGAAACCGCGCAATTGCAGAAGGGCTTTCGATGAATTGCAGAACTGAGAGGGCAGCAGGGGTGTTGATGAGGATCAAGAAGTAATGGAAAGTGGGTTGGTTACAAACATTCAGAGGTATTCAATCCAGGACGGTCCGGGGATACGTACTACCGTATTTCTGAAGGGTTGCCCTTTGCGGTGCTGGTGGTGTCATAATCCGGAGAGCTTAACCAGCCAGCCAGAGATTGTTGTTTTCGAGAACCGCTGTGTAGGTTGCGGCAGTTGCCGAAGTGTTTGCCCGACTGGCGCCTGGGAGCTGGTGGTTAAAAAAGATGAGAATAGCAAAATTTCCTGCATTCTTTGTGGTGCCTGCGTACAGGCGTGTCCAAGCGGTGCACGGCGATTGTTTGGCAAGCAAATGACTGTAGAGGCGGTTGTGGATGAGGTATTGAAAGACCGCATGTTCTACGAGGATTCCGGCGGAGGCGTTACGTTCTCCGGGGGCGAACCACTCGCACAGCCGCTCTTTCTGAAGGAGCTGCTGGAGGTCTGCCACGCACGGGGAATCCATACCACTGTGGATACTTGCGGCTATGCTCCAGGAGAAAATCTATTGTCTGTGGTGCCTCTAACAGACCTTTTTCTTTATGATATTAAAATTATGGATGATGCCAAACATCGTCAGTACACATCTGTCTCCAACGCTGCGATTCTGGAGAATCTGATGGCTCTGAGCAAAATTCATAACAATATCTGGGTGCGGGTGCCTATTATTCCGGGCATTAACGATGATGATGAAAACTTAGAGGCGCTGGCCCGATTTGCTGCGTCAATTCCGGCAGTGCGGCAGGTCAATTTACTTCCGTATCACAGAACGGCGATTGTCAAATTCAAGCGGCTGCGACAAACGTATCGCCTGGAAGAGGTCACTGCTCCTTCGCCGGAAGATATGGAAAAGGCCAGACAAAAATTTTGTGCCTTTGGACTTACTGCCAAGACGGGAGGTTAAGTTTATGAATGAAAGAACTGCCAGATTGAGACAGGAAAGCTTGTCCGCCGTGCCCTGTATCTCAGTTGAGCGTGCGAACTTGCTTACGGATTTTTATCAGGCCAATGAGGGCAAATACTCGGTGCCGGTTATGCGAGCCAGGTCTTTTTATTATCTCTGTGAGCATAAAACGATTTATCTGGGAAAGGATGAGCTGATTGTGGGTGAACGCGGGCCGCGGCCCAAGGCGACACCCACTTATCCGGAACTGACCTGTCACAGTCTGGAGGACCTGCAGATTCTCAACTCCCGGCCCAAAACCAATTACCTTGTGGATGAGCAGTGCATAAAACTTTACAGCGAAAAAATCATTCCGTACTGGAAAGACCGCAATATCCGAACCAAACTTTTTCAGGAATTACCGCAGGAATGGCAGGATGCCTACCACGCCGGTATGTTCACAGAGTTTATGGAGCAGCGGGCCCCGGGCCACACCGTCCTCGACGATAAGATTTATCACAAGGGAATGCTGGATTTCGAAAAGGAAATCGCCGAGTCAATCACCGCTCTGGATTTCCTGCACGACCCAGAGGCATACGCTAAGCGCGAACAGCTTAAAGCAATGTCTATCGCTTGTGATGCTGTAATTCTTTTTGCGCGGCGGCATGCGCAATTGGCGAGAGAACTGGCAGCCCGTGAATCTAATCCTGAGCGCAGAGCTGAGCTGGAGAAGATAGCAGATGTGTGCGAATATGTCCCTGCGCACGCACCTCGCGACTTCCACGAGGCCCTGCAATACTACTGGTTCTGCCATCTCGGGGTCATTACTGAATTGAATGGCTGGGATTCTTTCAATCCGGGGCATCTGGACCAGCATTTGTATCCGTTTTACATCAGAGGACTAGAGGATGGTTCACTAACGAAAGAAAAGGCCAGGGAATTACTGGAGTGCTTTTTTATAAAATTCAATAACCATCCTGCTCCGCCCAAGGTGGGTGTCACCGCCGCCGAGAGCGGCACTTATACTGATTTTGCAAACATTAATCTTGCCGGGCTGCTGCCGGGCGGCTGCGATGGCGTCAATGAGATTTCGCGCCTGATTTTAGACATTGTGGACGAGATGCACTTATTGCAGCCGAGCACAAACATCCAGCTTTCGCGAAAGACTCCCGATGAGTTTTTTAAGCATGCTCTACGTGTGGTCCGGAAGGGTTATGGTTTTCCTTCGATTTTTAATGTCGAAAGCGTGGTGGCCGAACAACTCCGGCAGGGCAAAACTCTCGAAGACGCCCGGGCCGGCGGTTGCAGCGGCTGTGTAGAAGTGGGCGCATTCGGCAAAGAAGCTTATATCCTGACGGGCTACTTCAACCTTGTAAAAGTCCTGGAAATCACTTTTCATAATGGCATCGACCCACGCACGAAAAAGCAGTTGGGGCTTCAAACTGGTCCGCCCGGGACATTCGGGAACTTCGAGCAGCTTTTCCAGGCCTATCGGCAGCAGCTACACCACTTTATCGAAATCAAGATTCGAGGTAACCAGCTTGTCGAGCGGATGTACGCCGATTTGATGCCGGCGCCTTTTTTGTCAGTGCTCATTGATGACTGCATCCGCAAAGGTAAAGACTACAACAATGGCGGTGCCAGGTACAACAATACCTTCATTCAGCTTGTGGGGCTCGGCAGCATCACGGACAGCTTTTCCGCCCTCAAAGAAATTGTATTCGACAATAAGGTTATGTCTCTAAAAGACCTGGTCAATGCGCTCGATACAAATTTCGAAGGTTACGAACCCTTGCGTCAAAGACTGGTCAACCGCACCCACAAATATGGCAACGATGACGATTACGCCGACAATATTATGGTGCAGATATTTAACGCCTGCTTCGAGGAAATTGACGGAAGACCCAACACCAAAGGCGGCCAGTATCGTATGGAGATGCTTCCAACCACCTGTCATATTTACTTCGGTTCCGTCACAGGCGCTATGCCGGATGGACGCAAAGCCAGAATTCCGGTTTCTGAAGGTATTTCTCCCGTTCAGGGAGCAGACCACCGGGGTCCCACTGCTGTTTTTAAGTCTGCCGGCAAAATGGACCACATTAAGACCGGAGGGGCACTATTGAATATGAAATTTGCGCCTTCGCTGCTGGCCGGTGAAGAGGCGCTTGATAAGTGGGGACACCTGGTGCGGACTTATTTCAAGATGGACGGCCATCACGTCCAGTTCAACGTCGTCAGTGCAGATACCTTGCGTAAGGCCCAGGCGAACCCTGAGAATTACCGGGACCTTATCGTCCGTGTCGCCGGTTATAGTGACTACTTCTGTGATATCTCTCATGAACTGCAGGAAGAAATTATCTCGCGGACGGAACATGGAGGCTTTTGAGTGTAATCCCAAACCTAAAACATATTGGTGCGTAATCTATTTTCGAAAGGTTCTCAAATGAAAAGTGCTCTAACAATTCTGGCCTTCATCATAAGCGCAATGATAATAACGGCCGGTCTGTACGGGGATGTGCCGCATTTCCACGACAGCAAATTGAAGGTGGAAAATAAGATTCCGATTAAGGCATACGCGTTTGACCTTCGAGATGTCCGGCTTCTCGATGGGCCGTTCAGACACGCCCAGGAGCTTGACCATCAATACCTGCTCAGTCTGGATCCAGACCGGCTGCTGCACAACTTCCGTATCAATGCGGGATTGCCTTCCTCGGCCCAACCACTTGGCGGCTGGGAGGAACCCAAGTGCGAGCTGCGGGGACACTTTGTGGGGCATTATCTATCGGCTTGTGCGATGATGTACGCCAGCACCAGAGACCTGCAACTAAAAGAAAAGGCGGGGCACATAGTTGCCGAACTCGCCAAGTGCCAGGACAAAATTGGCACCGGTTATCTCAGCGCCTTTCCGGAAGATTTTTTTGACCGTGTTGAAACTGGTAAACGTGTGTGGGCGCCGTGGTACACTCTCCATAAGATTTACGCAGGTCTGGTTGATGCGTACCTGCTGTGCGATAATGAACAAGCTCTGAAAGTCGCATTGAAGATGGCCGACTGGGCGAAAGCCCGGGCGGACAAATTAAGCGAAGAACAAATGCAGAAAATGCTGGGCGTCGAACACGGCGGGATGAACGATGCACTGGCCGAGATTTACGCCGTAACCGGTGACCAGAAGTATCTTAAACTGGCCCAGCGGTTCAATCACCGGGCGGTTCTGGAGCCGCTATCGCAACGCGAGGATAAGCTCACAGGTCTGCACGCAAACACGCAGTTTCCGAAGGTCATCGGCGCAGCCCGCCAGTATGAACTGACGGGCGACGGCACTTTTCACACTATGGCTACATACTTCTGGGGTGTTGTTACGAAAGAACGCTCATACGTAATCGGCGGTAATAGCGATGGGGAGCACTTTTCTC
>Ga0315280_10007228_pt1 | contig 15004 bp, 8 predicted proteins | sample YL17G06_40_MG_FD_203697 | JGI IMG/M metagenome (GOLD analysis project Ga0315280, IMG submission 203697) | Sediment microbial communities from Yellowstone Lake, YNP, Wyoming, USA - YL17G06_40 | ecosystem: Environmental > Aquatic > Freshwater > Lake > Sediment | place: USA: Wyoming | collected... | reverse complement strand
GGAGCGAAAACAGATATTCGTGACAGAGATGTCTGCTTACTTTTCGGATAACCTTGCCAAGGCGAAATTCGGCGTTACTGCCACGATGAGAAGGGGCGCTACCGTACAGACAGGCGAGGAGGAAATGATGGGCGAGGATTACATGATGATGATGGAAGAGTACGGAATGATGGGCGAGGGTGGCAGCGTGAGCCCGTATGCGCCCGCGTGGATGGCGGCGGCAGCCAAAAAAGAGGAAAAGAAATCCGGATTTGTCGTGACTATGGTCGGCTACAGCCCGTACAAGAGCCTGGGTGAATTGCTTGATCCTGTGGGCGTCGACAATCAGCGGAATAGATGGGGTCTTGTCACTCGGCTTCTGCACCTGGATGAGATGGTCGCTGATGGCAACAGCCCGTTTAAGCTGTACGAGCGAACCGACGTCAACCATTTTGAGCTGCGCATTGAGGATGTAGATTTGGAGACCGGGGTGCCGCCGGGCGTGGGCATTGTAGATGTCAAATTCCCAGCAAAAAGCCCCGAGCTTATGGGTACGGGCACAAGGATTCTGCTGGATCCAATGACAAAAGAAATCATCGGCAAAATGCCCGTGTTAGACGAGTACGGACAGCCAAAGCTGGACCGCGGAAAGCCTATGTATGAGATCAACGACCATTGGTTTGTTCTTAATGCCAAGTTCGTCTGGAAAGATGCGCCGGCATCGCCCGAGCGTCCTACGACTGCGACGCTGCTGCGTCCGCAAGCCGCTGTTAGTCCGAGCACTACGTCTAGCACCACTACTAGTACTAGTACGCGGAGCAAAAGAAAGTCAGTAGAGGTAGATTTTTAGCAGATTGGTGAGCCAAGAATGAATATTCCGAGTTTCAAAGACCTTACAAAGAAACTGAGCGTTATCAGGACTAATTCGTCGCTGTTGCTGCCGATTGGAATAGCACTTGCGGCCATAGTTCTTTTTATTCCGAACCAGTTGCTCAGCGGCAGGCTCAGGCAGCAAATTGAAAGTGACAGCGTTGGCAAGGGAAGAAGCGTCCGGAGTATAGAAGTTGTTGCCCGCGAGCAGTTGGAGCAGAAGGAAAAACATTACGAGCGATATGCACAGGATGCCAACCAAGTAGCTCTGTTGGCACAGCAAACCACTGAGAGAGAGCTTCTAAGTTACCAAATATTTCTTGACCCGAATGCTCGCTCCTCTTCTACCTTGATTTTTGACAAGTTTGGTCAGCGGTTTCGTGAGCTGGTGGACCGGCTGCTGGCCGAGGCGAAAAGCGGTGGGCCTCCAAACGAGGCCGAGCTGGACAGAGCTCTGCAGCAGTCGCCTACCGGCGCACGCGCAGGGGTAGGAGTCGCGCGGCCATCCCTATACAGCAGGTCTTCTCGTGCAACACCGTACTACGGCGCGTATGGCTTTGGAAAGGCTGCTGAGATCAACCGCACAATAATAGAAGAGATTTGCCGTGAGAGAGCCAAATCCGCGTCCGTTTACGCTCTTGCGACCGGTCTAAGCGGATATGAATTCTGGGGGACGTATAAGTATTCGGGCGCAGGGGAGGCAGTCAAAGATTGCTGGTTTTGGCAATTAGGTTACTGGGTCATCGAAGATGTTATCGATACGGTTAAGTCTATGAATTCCGGCTCGACAAGCGTGTTCACGTCGCCGGTCAAACGGCTTATGAACGTGAGTTTCAGCATGGGCGACGCCAGGCGCAGGGGCCCTTATGTAGGCTTCAGAAGGAGCAGCAAGCAAACAGATACTGCGGAGAAGCCCCGTTATGTGCGTTCGGTTGAAGATGCGCTTATTGTGCCCTGCACACAAAGGTATTGCGACGACTACATTGACGTAATACATTTCCGGGTCCGGGTGGTAGTTAGTGCAAGCGCGGTTCTGCCGTTTATGAAGGAACTTTGCAGCGCCAAGCAGCACAAGTTCACAGGGTATCCTATGGGCGACGGTCCGGAGCAAACCTTCAAGCATAATCAGATAACGATTCTGGAAAGCAGCGTCAAGGCAGTTGATCCGGAAGGTCAAGACCACTACTACTATCGCTATGGTGACGATGCCGGGGTGGAGCTGGATTTGATTTGCGAATACGCCTTTAACAAGGCCGGCTACGAAGCGATCAAGCCGCAAGCGATCAAAGACGAGCTGAAGGCGGAAATCCAAACGGGCAAACGATGAGATAACAAGCAAAGAAACCTGAAAACGTCATAAAGTTGGAATGAGAGACGCCAAACATGAATCCGATAGTTAAAAAAGTCGGCAGTTTCTTCGAAGGGCATATTGAAAAGGTGGTTCTGGGTGTGGTGGGGCTTGTCTGTATCTGGCTGTTCAAGACGTTCGTTCTTTTCAGCCCCAATACCGTCCCTTACGACAACAAACAATTTAGTCCGGGTGAAATCGACCCTTACATCAGGACGCTGGCCCAGAAGGTAGAGTTCGACTTGAAGCAGCCGGTTACGACGGTTCAGACTGCTGCGCCTCCGGCTGACCCTCGCGTCAGCAGCTTCCTGGCGATGATGGCCTGTTCGATACGAGATGTCAACACGAGTCTGTCCCTGCCGCTGCCTTACAATAGTTCCACAGCATTAGCCGGCAGAGCGCCATACAAGTTGCCTGAGGTTGGTGGCGTCACGGATGTGGCAGCAGGGCACATCCGAGCGGCGGCTTACGTGCCCATCGTGCCGATTACTCAGCAGAAGGTCTACGATAAGAGTAACAGTGAGCCAAACGATGTTGATTTGGTTACGGTCGAAGGAAAGTATAACGTCGCAGCGTTATATGACGAGTTTCGCAGGTCTTTTGCAGGGGCGGATGTTCCGATAGAATGGCGCGACCCATGCCTGGCAAATCCTGTCTTTGCTGCGGTGCAGTTGCAGAGACAAGAACTGCTCCAGGACGGCAGTTGGGGCAACTGGCAGGTTGTACCTCGTGCCAGAATTGAGACTCGAAGACAGATGTTTGAAGCTATACAAGACAGCGGGAATCTGCCGGCCGGCGGAGTGAAAGTGCAACTGCTTCAGTTTGATAATCCTGATGTGAGGATGGATCTGCTGCAGCCGATGGCCTATCAGATTGCATCGGCAGATGTCGAGTGGTTCCCGCCTTCACTGCACAAGAAGTTCGAGGACATGCTGCGAAAAGAAAAGCTGGAAGATAAACGCAAAGCTCAGGAGCAGAAAAAGAAAGAGGACGAGCGTCAGCCTGGGCAGAGGCCCGAAGATAGGCGTGGCAGTGTATTCGGAGCACAGCCAGGTGGAACACAGCCAGGCGGAACTCGGACAAGTCCGACCAGGTCTGGTACAATAACCGGGCGTGGCGGAGTATACCAGGGGACACAGGGTCAGGAAGGCCTAGCCGGCACAAGAGGAGAAAGACGCCCAAGAAGCCGAACTGATCGCGGAACCACGACAGGTCGGGGCCCAGGAGTTTATGATGATTCCGGACTCTACGGGCAGACCGGCGCCTATGACGAAAGAGACCGCCGAGGAAGGTCCAGAACCCGTGAGCCCAGTGACCTCCAGGCAGATTATCTGTTGAATCCTCGAGGCATTCCCGCCGGACCCTCTTCAGGTGATGTCTATTACGAATATGATGATGTTCTGCTTACGCGCAGGACAGACCTTTCTAAGATGCGTGAGCCGCTGGTATTCTGGGCACATGATGATACGGTGGGGCCGGCGAAGACCTACCGATACAGAATTCGATTGGGCGTTTTTAATCCGGTCCCCGGTGCGGGTCAATCCCAAAAGAACCAGGCCGTATTATGGAGTAATTTCTCAAACGTAACCGAAGCTGTGCACATTCCGGCAAGACTTTATTTCTTTGCTAATGAGATACAAGAAGCGGCTAAGACCGTCACTGTGCAGGTTTCCAAATATATTTTAGGGTACTGGCACAGTCAGGAGTTTCGGGTAAAGCCGGGTGAAGTCATCGGTAAGGTTGTAGAGACCGAAGTCCCAAAGAAGGATGACCGCATCAAGGACCGTCGACTTGCTCTTACCATGGGTGCCCCGATGCTGCTGAAAGACAAGCCCGTGGTGCCGCAGATTATAGATTACGGCACGGGAGCGGTGTTAGTGGATGCAGTAGCGGTGAATGATTGGGCAGGTCCGGGACAATTGCGTCCCAGACCCTATCATGATATGCTCTACACCTATGACGGGATGGATATAGAACACATGCCGGTTAAGGCGAGCAATTGGTCTGAGCAGTTAGTGGCGGCGTTCTATGAGATCCAAAAAGCGCAAAGAGAGCCACCCCAACCTTTTAGAGATTGGGATAGCCGTATCGGCGCAGCCAGAAAACGCCCGACGATGATGGAAGGATATGAAGGTCTGGAGGAGGAGTATATGATGATGGACGAAATGTATAATATGCAGCAGCCAGGGCCAAGGAGGCGTTAATTAAGTTTAGCCGTCGCCGGCGCGCCTGCCCTGAGCTTGCCGAATGGGGCGACCAACCCCCGCGATAAACCTGTCCTGAGCCTGGTCGAAGGATCGCGTGGCTAAACGAAAATCTTCTTTCTACGGGATTCCTGCCCGCCTATCTTTCTCCACACAGGGGGGAAAAATTTGACAATAACCGGGGACTCTGCGCACGCGCCCTGTAGACACAGGCCCACCGTCACCTGCATTTGCGGGAACAAAAGATTGCAAAGTTGAGCGGTCGACTTTAGAATCATGATCTTGTTTGCTTCTTGACTTGTCCTGAGCTTATCGAATGGAAAGGGCTGATAGATGAAATACGATGTGGCAGATTTATCGTTGGCGTCTGAGGGTAAAAAGCGAATTCTGTGGGCTGATAACGATATGCCCGTTCTGGCGACGATACGCAAGCGGTTCGCAAAGACAAAGCCGCTAAAGGGCAAGAATGTCTCGGCTTGCCTGCACATAACCACTGAGACGGCTAATCTTGCCAGGACACTCAAAGCCGCAGGGGCGAATGTCGTCCTGTGCGCGTCCAATCCGCTCAGCACCCAGGACGACGTGGCTGCTTCGCTGGTGAAGGACTACCAAATACCGGTGTTTGCTATCTGTGGGGAAAATCGCAGCACCTATTACAGGCACATAAACGCTGCCATCGACCATCAGCCGGTCATTACGTTGGACGATGGCGCGGACCTCGTCAACGAGCTGCACACCCACAGAAAAAAAGACGCCCAGCGGATTATTGCCAGTATGGAAGAGACCACCACGGGCGTAATTCGTCTGCGGGCACTGGCAAATGCCGGCAAGTTGAAGTTTCCCGTTATCGCGGTGAACGATGCTGCAACCAAATATTTATTTGACAACCGCTATGGCACCGGCCAATCGACAGTTGACGGCATTATTCGGGCGACGGGTTTTCTGATGGCCGGCAAAAAAGTGGTGGTGGCTGGCTACGGCTGGTGCGGGCGTGGCTTTGCAATGCGAGCAAGAGGAATGGGAGCCATCGTTATCGTTACAGAAGTCGATGCAATCAAGGCTTTGGAAGCAGCTATGGACGGTTTTGAAGTGATGCCCATGTCACGAGCCGCGCGAGTGGGCGAGCTATTTGTGACACTGACCGGCAATAAAAATGTTATACGAGCTGAGCACTTCCGCGTGATGAAAGATAGAGCGGTGGTAGCCAATAGCGGACATTTCAATGTGGAGATTGATATACCTATCCTGAAAAAGCTCAGCAAAAAGGTGACTCGCCGCATCCGAAATCATGTCGACAAATATGTTTTGAAAAATAATAGGCGGATTTATCTGCTGGCTGAGGGGCGGTTAATTAACCTGGCGGCGGCTGAGGGACACCCGGCGAGCGTTATGGATATGAGCTTCTCAACCCAGGCGTTGGAAGCCGAGTACGTAGTGAAGAACCAGGGTAAACTTGCTGTTGCGGTCCACGATGTCCCTGTCGAGATAGAAAGGCAGGTAAGCAGGCTCAAGCTGAAATCGATGTCGATCGAGATAGATAAGCTTACCGCCGAACAGGTTGATTATCTTGCTAGCAGCGGTGAAGGGACGTAGCAGCCCCAGAGTAGAATTCAGAATTCTGAATCCAGAATTCAGAAGAGCTATGGCTGAGAATTCGAAATTGCCGAAGGTGGTGTCGAAGTCTTTTATGACGGTTGGGCCCACGCTGCACTACAGCCACAAGAACGTCCTGATATGCTGGCTGCTTGCGGTCATAGTGTTCGGCTTATGCTGCTTCTTCTGGTCAAGAATCGTTACGGGTTCATTCTGGTCATTTAACCCTGAAGCTGGCCCAAATTGGCGCCTGGACCGTTTTATTATGACAGGCGCAAGCATATTTGAGTACCCCTGGCAGATTTTTGTCTTAGGTCTGCTTATGGGGATTATGGCGGCGGTTCCGGTGTTGACATCGCAGCTTCTGAGCTTTCACTACAGCCTTATATTCATACTGGAGGTGTTTTTTTTAGCCAACTTGCCGGGCTTTGCAGTCTGCCTTTTGGTAAGTTGTTTTGGAGCGGCGTGTCGTCCGCTTCGTTTTCGCTCCCGCTTTGTAGCGATAGCTTTGTGCATGGCTCCGCAGCTTCTGTACTGGGCGTATTTCGGCGGCGCAAGGGGTGTAGAACCCACTAAATGGGGGTTTTCTTTTGCTCCGTGGATTTGCGCGTGGCTGGTTAGCCTGACCATAGCAGCGGAGGTTCTGGCCGTGGGCCATTACACGCGCTACCGCCCGAGCCTGGTCTGGATATTCACGGCTGCCACACTTTTGGTGGCGGGCATCGTCTTTGAAGCCAAAATCGGACTTAACGAGCTGGATTATCAATTTTACGTGGCCGAAAATAATCCTGAAAACGTCATCGAATTTCGGGACTACAGCATAACCGAGGCGCTCGACAAGACTATTACAGACCCCGCGGTCAGAAGGTATCTGGAAGGTTTCTTCTACCCTACAGAGCCCATACCGCTGCGGGAAGAGCTTAAAAAGGAGATCCAGATTCAGTTGAGCTATGACCGGTGGCCGAGCTGGTTCGCCGTATCCGACCAGATAAAGTATCAGGAAAAAAAGCAATGGCTCAATCAGCGGTATGAACTATTTATGAACCCGCCCAGACCCCAGTGGATGCCTATGTTTGTGTATGCGGAGTGGATAAAAAAACGCTCCACCAGCAAGCGAATGCCCATTGCGCTTTACTGTAAGGCGCTTCTCGGCGAGTACTCGCCTGACATCAGTCTATTGGGACAAAAGGAAGTTTTGCATTTTTACAGTGACCGTCCGCAGGAACATTCTGCAGAGTTTTGGTACAGACTGTACAGGGACTTCCCGAATGCCCCGGAATCGCTGGAGGCACGATGGCGTATCGCCGTGCGTTGGGCTGGTCTGGGCAGATTTACTGAGGCCGGCGAGCTTCTTGCCGAGGCACAGGAAATGGCTGCCCAACGACTCAAACTGATCGAAAAAGAGCCGGGTGCCGGTGAAACACTTCTGAGTACTTTTCGAGAGCCTTCCGATTCGATAATGACGGAGTTGAAACTAACCGACCTGGCTCGAATAATAAGTCAGACCCGCACGCTGATAAGCCCACAGAATCAAACACAGGACCCGGCCGCCCGAAAGCGTTTGGCCGAGTTCGTAATGCTCGACCCTCACGGCCAGGACTATTCCTGGCGCTTGAGTAGATTGCTCCAGCAGGAGGGCGCTCCCGATCCTCTGCGGGACAATATTCTGCTGGCCCAAACCACACTCATTGCAGACGAGCAAACCAGGGCGGAAAAGCTGAAAGAGTTGCACGAAAAATTCCAGCCAAGCGACGGGGCGATGCAGGCGCTGTATGAATTGGGGCTTTTGAAGCGCCGCCAGTGGACCCAGCAGGACCAGACAAATTTGGAGCTTAAGAAAAAACTATTGGCTGAAACCAGGGCAATTCTGACCAGTTTCATCAATTTGTATCCTGGCAGCATCTATGCTGACCAGGTGCAAAAGACCCTCGCCGGCCTGCCAACAGTCGAATAGCCTCGCACCAATTTTCGTGCATTGTCCGTCGTGCTTCGTTCCTCGGAGTTGACCTTCCTGATCGAATCTGTTATCATAAGTACGTGGCAACTGTCAATCGTCCAGACACACAGAAGATTTTGCTGATAGGAGATGTCGGCAAAGCCTTTTCGGATAACGCCTCCATCTCAGAGCAGCGATGGGAAGTCTACGCGAGCATACCTGACGGAATCGATGCTGCAGGCAAGAATAGTTTTGCGGTGATCGGCGTGGTGATGGCGGGGGTGCTGGCTAAATTGAGTTCGGCTCTGAAATCGTTAAAGCGGGCTAACCCCGAGGCTAAAATTATCTTGTTGGCACAGATGTACCAAGAGCCGATAGCCAGGAAACTTGTGGGTTCAACTTCTGCGGATGATTACTTGATCTGTCCCATTCAAGCAAGCTGGTTTTACAAATTCATCGGGCAGGTTAATTCAACGCTGGAAAGGAAGATAAAAGAGCTCGAGAAATTGGCCACCGAAGACGATTTGACCGGCTTGAAGAACAGGCGCTACATTTGGGAGTTTGCCAGGCAAATCTTAGAGCATGCTGGGAAGGGAAACAGCCGGGTGACATTACTCATTTTTGATATAGATAACTTCAAACATTACAACGATGTCTATGGCCATTCGGTTGGCGATAAGATTTTGAAGCAGGCAGCTATTTTGATGCAGCGCTGCTGCCGGGCACACGATGTTGTAGGCAGGGTCGGCGGAGATGAATTTGCGGTTATTTTCTGGGACGATCCCCTTTCCAAAATTCGAAATTCCCGCCGAAAGGGGGGCAGAGACCATCCTCAAGAGGCAATCCTTATAGCAAACCGATTTAGAGAAGAGTTAGAGAAGGCAGAGTGGTCCGCCGCGGGCGGATTAGGCCCAAAAGGGCAGGGGGTTCTTACCATAAGTGGCGGCCTGGCAAGCTTTCCCCGCGACGGCTCGACAGCTCAGCATCTCTTTCAGCGGGCGGATAAGGCCTTATTGGAGGCCAAACGCAGCGGCAAAAACAGGATATATCTGGTTGGTAAACCTCTTGACACCAGTGGGTTTTGCGCGTAATATAGATGTGACAATCTGGCACAAATCTACTTGATATTAATGAGTTCTGCAAAATTGCAGGTTAGGCATGTATTATTTAAGGAAATCCGTTTTTGATTTTCTAAAATAATCGATTAACTATTTGTTAGAGAACAGCTTACTGTTTGACAAGGAAAAAATAAAAATCATTTTTTCCTGTCAAAGTATGCCTAACCTGCAATTTTGCAGAAGCCTTACTTGATATTCTGAAATGGAGGTTATGGGTATGTTTAAGAAGCTAATCTGTTCAATTGCCGTTATTACGTTGCTAAGTATGGCAACTGGTGTTCGGGCACTTACTATCACGACTGAAGACGGCAAAGGTGCTGACACGTATGTTACAAATGACAGCCAACAAGGCCCGAATGCGAACACCAGCGCAGAAATAAGGATGAGAGCGTTCCGACAACTGGCTGATACACGCTCCAAGACCGGTTACATTAGGTTTGACCTCGGGGACGCAGTCGGGGACATGAGCGGCGCCACATTGACATTTGAGGCGACCTTTCTTAAAGGCTCAGCAAAAGTAGTGCAGGTCTATGGATTGATAGATGAAGACGGTGATTTGTGGGACGAAAGCACGATTACGTACAATACCGCTCCAGGTATGATCCCCAATCCACCGACTACTCTCGGCAACTATGCCCTCGACACGGCCAAGGTGACATTGCTGGGTACAATTACTACTCCTGCTTCCGGTGATCCATATCCTGTCAGGTTCAGTTCGAATCCAGCCGATCTTCCGCTGGCAAACTTTCTCGGCGCGGATACGAATAAGCTGGTGACATTTATATTCATCGGCACCAACAATGAGGGCGAGATTGCCTCAAAAGAGCACGAAACGTTTATTGCGCCCACTCTGACTTTGCCGAACGCAGTTACAGGGGCAAGAACTTCAGCTACCTACCTGAATCCAGCTAATGGAGCCGCAGATGTGCCTCGGGACGTGGTTCTTAGCTGGATACCGGGAGCTTATGCTGATAAGCATGATGTGTACTTCGGAACCAGCTTTGCGGATGTCAACGCCGCCAGCAGAACCAGTCCGCGAGGCGTACTATCTGCTCAAGACCTGGACGTGAACAGTTTCGATCCTGCCGGCCTTCTGGAATTCAGCCAGACCTATTACTGGCGAGTCGATGAAATAAATGCTCCGCCGGACTACACGCCCTACAGAGGCAGCATCTGGAGCTTCACGGCTGAACCTTTTGCATACGCCATTGAGAACATAACCGCCAATCCCTCCAGCAGCGAAGCAGGTAAAGGTGCGGAGAATACCGTCAACCGCTCCGGATTGGATGCTGCTGACCTGCACTCAATAGCCAGTACTGCGATGTGGCTAAGTAGCAGCACCGGGCCGCAGCCGACCCGGATAGAATATCAGTTCGACCAAACCTATAAACTGCACCAGATGTGGGTCTGGAACTATAATGCCGAGGGAATGAATGTCGCTTACGGGATACAAGACGCACGAATTGAGTATTCTACGAACGGCACGGACTGGAAGGTGCTCGGTGACGTTAAGTTCGCGCGTGCGCCGGGTTCGGCAGGCTATGCGCACGATACTACGGTTGATTTTGGCGGTTTGGTAGCACAGTACGTCAGGATTACCGCCAAAAGTAACTGGAGCGGCGGCGCGGTCAGCCAATATGGCCTGAGTGAAGTCCGATTCCTCTACATACCCGTGCGGCCAAGAGAACCGAGGCCTGATTCCGGGGCACCGGATGTGGCTCCGGATGTGGTGCTTGGCTGGCGGGCAGGAAGAGAGGCAGCCTCACACCAGGTGTACCTCAGCACCGACAGAAAAGCCGTAGAAAATGGTACGGCCCTTGTCGCCACAATCAGCCAAAGCAGCTATCCGCCTGGCACTCTCGCATTGGGCGAGACTTACTACTGGAAGATTGCTGAGGTCAATCAGGCGGCCAGTCCTAACTTGTGGGAAGGTGACCTCTGGAGCTTTTCCACCGTCCAGTACCTTGTCGTGGATGATTTTGAGTCTTACACCGATGACGTGGGCAAAAGAGTTTTTCAGACCTGGAAAGACGGCTTCGGCTACACAGAACCTGCGCCAGGTTACGGCGGCAACGGAACGGGTTCAGCTATTGGCAATGCTTCAACTCCATTTATGGAGACAAGCATTGTGCACAGCGGTAGTAAGCAGTCCGTGCCGTTTGGCTATAACAATACCGGCGCGAGCGGCAAGGCCCGCTATTCGGAGACCGAGCGAACCTGGGCGTCGCCACAAGATTGGACCAGAAACGGTGTGAAGGCGTTGACATTTTGGTTCTACGGCGATCCGAATAATTCTGCCGAGCCGTTGTACGTGGCAGCGCAAGATAGCCTCGGCAAAATCACGGTGGTTGTCCACGACGACCCCGGCGCAGTGCAGTTAAGCGGGTGGCAGGAGTGGAATATCGACCTAAAGGAGTTCGCCAACGCGGGCTTGAACCTATCGAGCGTCAAGAAGATGTATATCGGCGTGGGCAACAGGACCGCTCCACAGGCCGGTGGTACGGGCACTTTGTACTTTGACGATATCAGGCTGTATCCACCCCGATGCCGGCCTTCGGTCGCCAAGCCTGCGGCAAGTATCAATGGCGATTGTATAGTTGATGATGTAGACCTCCAGATTATGGCACAGGACTGGCTGGTTCGGGATGTGCCGGAGGCTGCCTGGAGTGGCGCGTTCTCCAGTCAGGATATCGGTGCGACCACCCCCGCCGGTAGCTTCAGCTTCAACGGCAATGTCTACACAATCCAGGCCGATGGTGCAGACATCTATGGGACGGCTGATGCCTTCCATTATGCATATCGGCAGATAAGCGGCGATTGCCGGATGACCGTGCGTGTGACCAGCCTGGCGTCGGTAGCGGGATCAGACGGCTGGTCCAAGGCTGGAGTGATGATCCGTCAGTCGCTTGACCCAGGTTCCGCCAACGTGATGGTGGCCACCTCGGATACTAACGGCGGCGGTGCAACCTTCCAGTGGCGTCCGACACAGGGCGGCTCTTCGAGTTCAGAACGTCTCTTACAGAACCTTTACACAGTGACAGAACCTGCGTGTATCCGCCTGGTACGGCAAGGCAGTACATTTACCGGCTATGTCTTTCTGGATGGCAGATGGCAGCAGGAGGGTCAGACAACGATCACGATGACCGATCCGGTGTATATTGGCCTGGCGGTGACTTCGCACGCAAGCGGCGCATTGACTACGGCAACGTTTGATCGGGCATGTACATTCTCGGGTGCTGAGCTGCGTCCAGACGGCATTGTGGACTTCAAGGACTACGCGGTTATCGCGGATTCGTGGCTGGAAGAACTATTGTGGCCGCAGCCATAGAGCTATGATTGGCCACCCATTACAATTATTTCGGTTGGGCCTAACAGTTTGTAGCGTATTCCTCGCCAGCGGATAGTCCTGCCAAAGGCTGAGGAGAGCACTAAGGATAGTACCAGTAGCGGCCATATCCAGAAGCCGAGGATGTCCGCAGATATGGCTGCCTTCATTTGCGGCAAGTGCTTTTCCAGCAGCCTGCTAATCATCTTCTGCCGCAGTATTGCCTGAATCAGTTGACGTGCCAGGAATACGATGGGTACGGCCAAAATGACTAAAAACTCAAAACTCGAAACTAAAAACTCGTCGGCTGCGTAGACTGCCAGCCCGGCGCCGCCCCATACGCCCAGTACCGAATACAAACTGGTTAGTAGGGCGAACCACCAGGTTCGCGGCGCGCTTATCCGTGTGATTAGAAATTGTCGCCGGCCAAACTCAAAGAGCTCGCGCCAGGTAGTTGACGTGTAGGATGCCACCAGACAAGCGGGAACAAAGACAACTTTCATGCCTGCTTTTTTGACGGCCCGGCTCAGCAGTAGATCATCGCTTAAAGCTCTCGACCAGATTTTCTCAATGCCCAGCCGGCGAAAAACCTCTACTCGAATAGCCATCGATCCGCCCCAGGCCTGGTTGAAAGGAGTGTTACCCAACAATTGAGCTACTTTGGCGTTGATCGCGGATAAAACCAGGCTTGCCAGGTTGTTCTTTTTCGGTATGAACCAGCGGTAACCGCTGGCAACGCCGGTCTTGGAGCGGTGGAGAGGCCAGACCAAGTGACTTAGCCAGTCGCTGCGAACGCAGATATCGGAATCGGCAAAGGCGAGAATCTGCACACCGTTGCTAATTTTTCGGTAGCAGTACAGCAAATTGTGAATCTTCTGGCTGCACGATTGTGCGCGGCCGGCGACGAATATCTGTACGTCGCGGGCTTTTGAGCGTTGGCTCAACTCACTTTTCAATCTGCATAATTCGTCGTAGGCCGGGTCCGATTTGTCGGCAACGACAAACCACAGCAAATAGTTTTCATAATCTTGACTAAAAAATGAGGCGATATTGGCTCGAAATTCCGAATCTAAACCCCTACAGGGTACAATCAACGCCGTGCGTGACATCTGCCACTGCTGTTTCTTCTTATATTTCTGCAGCGCATAACAGTAGTTTCTGTACGTCAGGGCGACGACAGGTAACTGCGACAAAATTGCTGCCAGGGTTATGTAGCAATACCAGGCCATTAGAGAATTCAAAATGCAAGGTCATGGTATAGAGGTCAGTGGGATTGTCAAGTTGATTAACTCATCGATGGTGTAGGATTTTGTCAGGTCGATCGAGAGCAAACAGCCATGATTATGGTCGGAGGCTATGATTATTAGATTCCTGCCGGCTTTGTGCCATCCTTGCTGCTGCGGTTGGTGGCCAAGAATAAAAACATCAACGTCGAAAAGTGCAGCCATTTTGTCCAGCAGCACCTGGCTGTGTCTTCTGCCCCAGGTCAAAAGGTAAGCTGAGCCCGGTCTTTCACAGTCGTTCAGTTTTAGCGGCCTGTCCATAACGTGCGGGTCAAATTCATCGGCAGAACGGTCGTCGGGCAATGAATGTGACAGCCATAATCTGTTTTCGCACCGGACCGCAAGTGGCTGGGAGAATAAGAACTGCCGAATAGCCTGTTCTACGTCGGCTGAGGCCTGTCGAAATTCTCGCTTCAGAGCCAGGCATAGCGCACGGTTCATTTCTTGGCCGTCTTTCATTACCGCCGTACCGTTGATGACAGTCGTGTCATGATTTCCCATAATGATATGGACACGGTCGGGGAACATCAGCTTGTAACGGACAGCGTCAAACAACAGCCTGTATGATAGGCAGCCGCCCTCGGCATCTTGTGGGCCTCCGTGTATGATTTCTTGCAGGATGACGTGCCTATCGTGATGGCTCGCCAGATCGGCAAAAGCAACTATCCTCTCAAAATTTCGCCTGTGTCCGTGGATGTCGCCAGTTGCTATTAGCGAACCTTCAGCCGGCAGGTGGATGAGGTTGCCGCGTCGAAACTTGTCTGCGTGGTTGGCTTTTACGCCCTTGTTTAGCAGATCAATTATCGTTTGAGACATCTCTATTTGGCTTTATTTTGTCCGCAAATATACCGTGTATCATCAGGTCCAGCCGGGATATTATGGTCATCATGGAGGCCGGCCGTTCTGCAGGCTCCTGCTTTATGCAGTCCGTTACCAGTCTTGAGATGTTCAGGGGAATTCGTTTCTTTATCTCATGAGGGGCCCTGCAGACCTCATGTATGGGCAGGCCAAAGCTATTCTTCTTGGGTATCAGCGTGGGCACGTTTTTGCCAGTTAGAGCCCAGTACATTGTGGCGCCGAGGTTGAAGATGTCGGTCTTAGGGCCGAGCGGCTTGCGCCTGACCTGCTCAGGAGCAATGTAATCCGGAGTGCCCTGAATTCGCGGCTTGGTGGTTCCAATTCTACAACTTTGGCCAAGGTCTATGATCCTTATGGAGCCCGACTTACTCAAAAGAATATTATTCGGCTTTATGTCGCAGTGCGCAAATCCCTGCTGATGCATCGCATAAAGGCCGCCCGCTACCATTCTGAATACAAGTAGCACATCGCCCAGGCTCAAAGTCGGGCT
>Ga0315280_10007227_pt1 | contig 15004 bp, 11 predicted proteins | sample YL17G06_40_MG_FD_203697 | JGI IMG/M metagenome (GOLD analysis project Ga0315280, IMG submission 203697) | Sediment microbial communities from Yellowstone Lake, YNP, Wyoming, USA - YL17G06_40 | ecosystem: Environmental > Aquatic > Freshwater > Lake > Sediment | place: USA: Wyoming | collected... | reverse complement strand
CAGTCTGATTAACGTCGGTGATTTCCCTCAGAAGCAATTCCTTCTCTTCAAAGTTGTAGTTTATTCTGAAATATGCGGCCATCTCTCCTTCTTCTTCAACTGCATATCCCTCGAACTTGTATTCTGCAACCATGCTGGGTTCCTGCTGCATCTTCCATATACCCTCGTCCCGAATAGTATGGACGTAAAACTTTTCCTGCGACTTTTTGAAAAGCCGGTCAGCTTGAGGGATGTCGCGACTGCTGAATGGCCGGATTTTGTGATCAATCTTGCAGTCTGGCACCTTGTCAAGACTAATTGTCGGCCGCTCTAACAATGGTAACGCATATTCATACCCAAACTGCCGGTAGAAGTAGGGTATGCCCTCAATGGCTGACAGATCATAGCCTTGTTCCAGTAATTGCCTGTGATACTCATCATGCAACCTCTTCTGAAGCCCCTGATGACGGTATTCCGGAAGAGTTGCCACACATCCCAGCTCTGAAACCTTCAACTCAATTCCGCCAACGCTCCATCTTGAGGGAATTATGTTCAGACAAGCAACAATTCTGCCGCGATGTTTGATCACAAAGAAGTCTTTCAACGTCATCATAGGATGATGGTCAATCCACTTTCTGACCTGCAAGTCAATTCGGCTATTTTGTCCAAAGACATTTCGCATAAGTTCAAGGTGTTGCTCTACGTCATCATCTGTTTCAAGATGATGAAAACTGAAATTTTCACTCAAAATTCTTGCCTCTCTGTTTTTGATTGAGCTTTGACAATTGTGGCCCTCGGTTATAAAGATGAATCCTCGAGAAAACTTGGTCTTCACAACGAATCCTGATTGGAACTTGATAATCTTAATCACAAGATAACCGGAACCGAACACTAAACCTGCTACGATCGCAAAACTTAACTCCGCTTAAAACAAACAGTTTTGAAATGGTGAGACCGTGAAGTGGGTGACTCGAGAATTTGTTCATGTTGACAGAACCGCGTGCCCATGGCTTATTAAGAAATTCATAGACCGTAAGGCCGAATTCATCTTTGTGCCCGTCGAGAAAATTCAAGAGGTCGTTAAGAAGGAAAATGCCATACCTTATGACGCTCCGGATGTGGAGCTCGGTCATCACGGTGACAAATGCAGTTTCGACGCAATTGTTCAAAAATACAAGATTAGCGATCCAGCCGTGCTGGAATTGGCAAGAATTGTGCGCGCGGCGGACACCGATAAACCAGAAGCTCCTGAAGGTGCCGGCCTTGACGCGGTCATGACGGGAATCTCCATGGTTGCAAAGGACGATTACGAAGCTATAGAAAAGGCTAGGCCAGTGTATGATACCTTCTATACTTTCTGTAAACTGAAACTTCTGCGTGAGAAATACAGGACTCAGATTGAAAAGATGGATCGAAAAGAACGAAGAGAATTTCTGAAAAAGAAATTGCTAGAGTAGAACCGAAACGTCTCTAGTCCTACTTTTGTGGAATGAGATGCCATAGGCATGTTGTGGGTAACAAGGCATAAGCCGCATGTTGACAGGTGTGCGTCAGCATGGCTGATCAAGCGATTCATAGACAAGGATGCAGTTTTCGAATTCGTCGCGAGGGAAGCTGAAATCCCGGATGGGGCTATTGGATTCACGTTGCCAAAAGCGCAAATCAATCCAGTGGAAGGCATAAAAACAACATTTGATAGACATTGACGTCTGACAAATATGCCATTTTATTCAGTTTTCATTCACTTCTGTATCATTTTCTGTCTGTGAGTGGTTGCGAGCAGTCGGCATCTAAACAAATGAACGTGCTGAGCGCTATGTACTTGCTTATAGAAGATGGTTTCAAAAGACAGATAACCAGATTGCAAGTAATACTTCTAATGTGTGTCTTTTAGAGGAGAAGGGAGGTGATATTTTGGTAACGAAGAAAGATTTGTTAATCACTTTCTTAGCTGCCTTCTGTTTAGCAGCTGCGCTGTTCATGATCATACCTACAAGAAGCTCGCCAGGCGTAGGCGAATACGACGCTTGGATTGACATCAACGAAGACGGAAAAATAGGCATCCTAGACATCAGTGCCGTGGCAAGAGCATATGGCACGTCCGGAAACGCAACCAAAGCAGTAGTGATAGCAGGCTACAGCAATGTAGAAAACCTAACCAGTTTTGTGCTGATGAATCAGACTCTCATGAACATTACCATTTCAACGGCTGGATATCGAATGCTAACCTTGAGCCTTTACGCCGAAAGCAAAGATGCGCACAAATTCGAGATCTTCTGGGGCTATAAGATAGCCAGCAGATTCGCGTACAGCACTGTTCAAACACTGACATCTGAGTCAGTCATACATATAGTAAGACCTATATGGTATCAAAACGTCCGTTCGCCCATTTTCATGCTGAACTACGAGATTACATTCTCGGAGTTCTGGCTGTCAATCAACAACAACTCCACAGACCAGTATCTAAGTGGGTATGTAGTTTACAGTCTAAACGCATAATTGTAGTATGCATGTGTCTCCTGAGAATGACTCCAAGACCCAAGACTGGACCGAGACGAAAGGGTGTAAATGGCATGCACCCTGATCATTTTCTTGGCTATAATATTCTTTCGACTGATGTTCCATCCAGCGTGATCAAAGAGCTTGTCATGCGATTGTCTGTCATTTCTTTCTCATGTTTTCCTTTCAATTGTCTGCACCCAACACAATAGCCAGTCTTATCTATGCTCTCGCTGCGGCTGTGGATCTGAGCGTGAACGGTTGCAGCTGAACGTCCAAGCTTCTTAGCGATCTTCCCATGCTCAAACCTTCAAAATAGCCGTCAATAATGTCTATATGCTCCTGATCGCCTACGGTTCTGTAGATTCCCCGGCTCTCTCCATAGTCTATTTGTTCACCATATTCCACTTTCAAACCTACACTCTTCGTGCTTCGAACGTCAAAGTCGATGGACGTGTACTTCAAAGTATCCAAACCTAAGGCTACACCACAGTGACGCATCTCACGGATCATGTAAATGAACTCAGTTTTTGCTGCAAGCTGATTGTTGCTTAGCCTTAGTCTTGCATAGAAGAGGTTACTCGCCTCGCGTGTCACCGTGTAAATCAGGTCTCTCCATGAAAGCCGTCAAAGTCGAGGAGCTTAGTCAATACAAATGATTGGTCTTCAGGAGAAAAGGCAATGAGGCATTAAGGTAATTTTATTTCCACCTTGTTTCTAATAATTTGAAAGCCTACTAATTATCCAAGCTGGTTTGCCAATGAACCTACATGGGAATAACGCTAGAAACAGCGTGTTTCTTACACTTTGCATTATGGGTTTTTTTGCAATTCTAAGCTCAACAATGTCAAAAAGTCCGGTTCTTAAGCCCTTCTCGCTAAGCCTCGGGACCCCCACGGACTGGACAGGTGTTGTGGCTGCCGCATCGACTATTCCCGGAATCTTAGTCAGTTTGCCCGCCGCTTCACTTTCAGACATTTACGGTAGAAAGAAAATCCTTCTAATAGCCGGACTGGTCTTTGCTTCGGCTCCGTTCCTTTATCTTCTAATAACCGTGTGGTGGCACCTCATCCTCGTAAGGTTCTACCATGGATTTGCCACGGCGATTTTTGTCCCCGTTGCTGAGGCGTCGATAGCTGAATTATTCCCAACCAAGCGTGGAGAACGCATCTCCCTCTTCTCTTCAGCAACATATGTAGGCAGACTCATTGCCCCCGCCTTAGGCGGATACATACTATTCGTAACAGCCAAAAATTTCCATACGCTCTACTTAGCTGTAGGCGTGGCGGGTGTAACAGCGGTGCTTATGGCCTTGCCGTTCTTGGCAGAAAGAAAACAGCCAGCAGTCACTCAACAAATAGACGCAAAAGAAACTGTGAAAAGACTTTTTCATGGATGGAGAACAGTCGCTGGAGGCTATGGAGTTCTGTTAGTCAGTTTTGTTCAAGCTTGCCAGTACTATGTTTACGCTGCGGTGGAGTTCTTTCTTGCAGGATATCTCCCGGAAATTGCTCATTTAGACGAATTCTCGACTGGCATAATTATCGCTAGCATAATAGGTATTGCAATTTTCGCTAGACCCTATATGGGTAGAGTTTCGGATAAAATGGGAAGGCGGATGCCGATAATTGTGGGCTGCATAGTCTCTGGTCTTCCGTTGCTGGTGATTCCATTTGTTGCTGATTTCTGGATTCTCCTCTTGCTTGTGTTAATCTATGGATTTGGCTTTGCAACTGTGACATCTTCCACACCGGCCTTAATCAGCGACCTTGTGCCCAAAGAACTGGTTGGCACATCCCTGGGATTCCTAGACACAATAATGGATGTTGGACAAACACTTGGACCAATAATCAGCGGAATTATACTTGCAACAAGCTTACAATATGCCGGCGTGTTTCCTTCACTCAGCATTATATTGATATCCGCTGGCACAATCTTCGCCCTTTCCAAAGCAACTAAAACAGGATAGATAGGCCATGGACATCAAAAAATTCCAAAAAGGAGCAATCGCCTTGAAAGATATTCGTCGGTCTCTTCTGGTCAAACCAGTAAGGAAGTCTGAGCATCTGTCGTTCAACTGGCGTGAGTTCAGTTTCTTTAACAACAGCGAGCATGGAAGTGTTTTGTTTTTCGGAAGCTCCAGATCTCTGGCGCCATTAGCGTTTCTGCCATACATTTTGTCACTTGAGCTTATCTTTTTCAGAAGGAAACGATACTTTGTAAAGTTGAAGCAGCAAGCTGTCGGCCTTTTTGTTCTTCGCGAAAAACATGACGCATTATATATAAGCAGTCTAGCCGTTGCGCCGGAATTCAGAAGGTTCGGAATAGCCACGTACATCTTGAGCTATGCTGAAAAATTGGCAAGAAGATTAGGCAAGCAAAGGTTGGAACTCTCCGTTTTAAAATTGAACACTGCTGCACAGAGAGTTTATAGGAAATTCGGTTTTATGAAAAAAGAAGAGAAGAAATGGTCTTATGTCTTAAGCAGAAAGATCTGAAGCATGCTTGGCACACCACATTTTGAGCCATCGCTTTTCTACGAAAATTCTAAACATGTTTCCTATTGGTTGAAATTGGAGTTGTTTCCTCGAAAAACACTTGTTTTGGCATTCTTATTTTTCGGTGATCATGTGTATGTTGCACATGTTTCCTCAAGATGTTTGGTTGATGATTTCGATATAGTAGTGAAAAGACTTTAAATAACAAAACTCTACATTTAGCGTCTACTTTGGTTGTAAAAACACTAGGAATTATGAAGCGCACAATAGTGATCCTATGAAATGTCCTTACGCAAGTCTCGAATCCTCAGTAATATTGAGAAACAATGATGTGTAGCTTATTTCAATTTCACGCATGTTCAGCCGTAATCTGGGCAAATTGATTACCCATAAATAATGCGGGGAGGCAACTCAGAAGGATAGAGTTCGAGTCCGCTGAACTCAATGTCGCGGGTTCAAGTCCCGCCCTCCCCGCCTAGCGCTTTTAGTTGTGCGCTAACGGTTAATAAGATTTGTTCCGTCATTCGAACAAAAACAGGCTATATTTGGAACACTTTTTGAAAATCGGACATTTTTCTGAAACTAGGCAAGTAACTCATCATTGTACGCTTTTCAACGAATCTCCAAAGTATAGACATTCTTTTAAAAATGACACAGGAAGGTTTGCTCTCTTGTCCTCTTTTATGTTACTCTTGAGACGTTGGATTGAGATGGCACATGTTTGGGCAGGTTTTTCATTGAAGGTGTCCACATGTTCCATGCATTCTGGAGAAGACATAGTCATTTTTGTATGAAAGCGTGGAGATTCGTAAATGAAGAATTTTATATTCTCACACTACATATAGTGTGTGCACTTGGTTGAGCAAGCACTACTGAGGAGAAAAGACGAAAGGAGAAAGCTGATGAAGTGCCCCTATTGCGGGTCTGAGAACCTTAAAACCCTCGAAACTAGGGATTCGCCGGATAACACTGTTAGGCGACGCAAGGAATGCGGAGACTGTGGAAAGCGCTTCACGTCGTATGAGTACGTGGAAACCGTTGAGCTCATGGTGAAGAAAAAAGACGGTAGGCTCGAACGGTTTGACCTGAACAAGATTGTCAGGGGACTCCAGAAGGCTTGTGAGAAAAGACCCCTGACAATGGAGCAAATCCATGAACTGGCAGAACATGTTAGGCAAGATCTGACGACGATGGGAAAAGAAGAGGTCACGTCTCAGGAGATCGGTGACCTTGTCATGAAGTACTTGAAGAAACTGGATCGTATTGCCTACGTCAGATTTGCCTCCGTTTACCGGAGTTTTGAGGAACCTGAAGATTTTCAGCGTGTGCTTAAGGAGGTAAAAAAATGAAGTTTGTTAGAAAACGTGATGGAAGATTAGAACCCTTTGATCAGGAACGTATAACAAAGGCCATTTGGAAAGCCGCCAAAGCCGTGGGCGGAAAAGACCGTGAAATGGCTAAAAAATTGAGCGATAAGATTTTTGCCGAACTGAAGTTGCGTTTTGGAGAAGATGGCGTTCCGACGGTTGAAGAGATTCAGGATTTAGTTGAAAAAACGCTCATAGAAAACGGGAACGCTAGGATCGCTAAGGCTTACATTCTATACAGAAAGCAGCATCAAGATCAAAGGGAGCTAGCTGCGATTTTAAGCGACGCAGACCTTGTAGACCAATACTTGGAGATTGAGGATTGGCGGGTTCGAGAAAACTCAAACATGAGCTATTCTCTGCAGGGCCTAAACAATTATCTTTCATCAACGGTTATAGCAAAGTACTGGATTAGCAGGATTTATCCGCCGAACATTGCAGAGGCACATTTTTCAGGAGACATGCACATCCACGACCTCGGCGTTTTAGGTGCTTACTGTGTCGGCTGGGACTTGAGGGATTTGCTTGTATCCGGATTTGGCGGTGTTTCTGGAAAGATTGAGAGCAAGCCTGCTAAACGTTTCAGAACAGCGTTGGGACAGATCGTTAACTTCTTCTACACGTTGCAAGGGGAAGCTGCTGGAGCGCAGGCTTTCAGCACTTTTGACACATATTTGGCCCCGTTCATACATTATGATGGACTGAGTCAGAAAGAGGTTGAACAGGGACTGCAGGAATTCCTGTTTAACATGAACGTACCCACGCGCGTGGGTTTCCAAACGCCGTTTACAAACGTGACCTTGGATTTGACGATTCCAGACTTCATAAAGAATGAGCCAGTTATTGTTGGCGGAAAAATGATGGAAACCACATATGGCGATATGCAAGCGGAATTGGAGATGTTTAACCTTGCTTTTGCAGAGGTGATGAGCCAAGGCGATTCGAAAGGCAGAGTGTTTACGTTTCCAATACCCACATACTGTGTCACAAAGGATTTTGACTGGGAATCGCCTGTTGCTGAGAAAATCTTTGAAGTCACAGCCAAATACGGCGTGCCCTACTTTTCCAATTTCATCAACAGCGACATGAAACCTGAAGATGTTCGTAGCATGTGCTGCCGGCTGAGAATAGATAACCGGGAACTGCGCAAGCGTGGAGGCGGCTTCTTCGGCGCAAATCCGCTGACGGGCTCAATAGGGGTAGTAACATTGAACCTGCCCAGGATCGGATATTTATCGAAGGATGAAGATGAATTTTTCGAGCGGTTAGAAGCTCTCATGGAAATCGCTCGAGACAGTCTGGAAATAAAGCGCAAAGTGCTGGAAACATTCACGGAAAACGGTTTACATCCATATTCAAGGCGGTACCTGCACAATGTTAAAGAAGGGTTTAGCCGTTACTGGAAGAACCACTTCTCAACCATAGGCATAGTAGGGATGAACGAGGCAGTTCTGAACTTGTTCGGCGTGAACGTCGCTTCAGGTGACGGCACTGATTTTGCGATAAGAGTGCTGACCTTTATGCGTGAGAAGCTGTCAGATTTCCAAGAGGAAACTGGCAACATCTATAATCTTGAGGCAACTCCGGCGGAGGGAACAAGCTACAGGCTTGCAAGAATTGACAAGAAGAAACATCCAGACATTATTCCAGCTAATCCAAAGAGCGTGGCCAACGGCGCTGAACCCTTCTACACCAATTCCTCACAGTTGCCGGTGGATTATGATGGCGACCTGTTCGAAGCATTGCAGCATCAGGACAGACTTCAGACGCTTTACACGGGTGGAACAGTTTTCCACATCTTTCTCGGCGAAAGACTTTATTCATGGAAAGCAGCGGCAGAACTCATTAAGAAAGTAGCTTGGAGCGCACATCTACCCTACTTCACCTTGACGCCCACGTTCAGCATATGCTCAACTCATGGATACATAAACGGCGAACATAAACAGTGTCCAACATGCAACGGGAAATGTGAAGTCTACTCGCGGGTAGTCGGCTACTTAAGACCTGTGGATCAGTGGAACGATGGAAAACAGGCCGAGTTCGCCGTGCGCAAAACCTTCGACAAGTCAACAGTCATGGCAACAGTGCCGGCCTAAGTGAAAAACGAATGAAGTTCAGCGGCATCCAGAAGACAAGCCTTTTAGACTTTCCGAACCGAGTAGCGTCCGTACTGTTTACGCCTGGCTGCAATCTGCGCTGCCCGTTCTGTCATAACTGGAGAATAGTGGTTGATCCCAAGCCGCCGTTTCTTAACGAGGAAGCAACGCTGAAGATTCTTGAAGAGCGTAAAAGATTTGTGGATGCCGTTGTGGTCACGGGCGGTGAGCCGACGATTCATAAGGAGCTTCCAAGGTTTTTGAAGAAGCTGAAGGATAGAGGCTTTTTGGTCAAGCTTGACACGAACGGATTCAACTCACAGATGCTTGAAGAATGCTTGCAATACGTGGATTATGTAGCGTTGGACGTGAAAACCAGTTTGGAAAAGTACGAGCGATTAGGAGCAAAAGACACGGCTGAGCTGCTGCGCACAATTGAAATATTGAAGACTGGAAAAGTTGAATATGAGTTCAGAACCACTGTGGTTCCTAGTTTTGTTGACGACGAAGATGTGGCCAAGATTGGCGAACTCGTAAAAGGCGCCAGAGCATTCGTTTTCCAACAGTTTGTTCCAGACGACACTATGGACAAAAGTTTTGCGACGGTTAAGCCTTACTCGCGAGAAAAGATCGCCAGTTTTGCCGAGAACATTAAAGAATTCGCGGAAAACACGATGCTCCGCATATGAATTCCCATTGTTAGCAGAATTCCTGCTTTCAAGACAATGATTTTATCACTTACCTTGCCATGAAGACAATCGTTTCCCAGCATCTCGCGCGCGCTAGCATTTCGCCAGTCTTTTACTTCACAGACTGTAGCACCTCCAGCAATTGAAGCGTAAGGTTTAAGGGTTAATGCGTTGTTTAGGTTTCGAATGTTCTAGGAATGAGGGTTTAACCTTTGAGTAAGAAGCAAGTTACCTTGGAGGAACGCAAAGCCGAAGTCCTAATAAAACTCAGACGATACAAGGTGCTCAGAAAACAGAAGCATGAGGACGCAATCGGCTATATTGTTAACATGCCGAAGGAGAAGGAGAAAGCTCTCGTATGGTGCGTTCCTGGCGAAACCACAGTGGGCATAAACAGTATAAACCGCTTAACGAAAGCCATGAAAGATGCAGAAGTGGAAAGAGGGATAATGGTCACTGATGGAAGATATACGCATGCGGTTAAGCAGGGTGCTAAGAAAAAGAAGATAGAACTTTTACCTAAGACGTTCCCAGCATTCGACCTTTTCGAGGACAAACTTGTTCCCAAACATGAAATCCTAACCGACGAAGAAAAAAACGAACTGCTCGCGCGGTATAAGGTTCACGCTTACCAGTTGCCACAAATAAGCTCCTTGGATCCAGCAGTCAAAGCCATAGGCGCCAACCCAGGCGACATCCTGAAAATTATTAGGAAAAGCCCAACAGCCGGCGAACACGACGCATATCGATATGTCGTAGAATAGATCAGAACTTGATTCTAAAAAGAAAGAGGACAAGTCATTCTATTTCTGTGAACCTACCAAGTTCCGAATTGACGTTTCCGCTAACGAAAGTCTTGTATACTGGAAACGCTGGAAAGAGAAAAGGTGAAAATTATGAAGAACAAACTATGCCTTCTTATTATTCCGATTCTTTTGGCAACCATGCTGCCAATTTCCGGAGCCTATCTTGTAACAAATCCGTTACCGGGCAATTCTATCCAACATCCGACTCTAAACGCGTATTCACTCATCCCACAGTATCAGAAACTACCATTCCAGAAATATGTTGATCCTGAATTGTTTGAGACTTCGGTACCCTCAAGAGTCATAATACTAACTGATAGCCGCGCAAACCTCACCGAAATCAGCGAAAAAATGCTCTCATGCAGAATCGCTCCCTCCTTAGGAGGCGTCCTCATCATACTGGGTGTTGCGGACCCAAAGGCCATTCAACAACTCGCTGAAAACCCAAGAATACTCGCCATGCTAAAGGATCGAAAGATAAAATACTCTGTATCAACAGATGTTCCAACATTGGATTTTCTCCAAAGGGGAAATGTCTTGGCTCTTCCTCTTGAAAAATCTAGACCTGTATTAGGGGAAGACTTGATGGGCAAGCCGGAAACAACTCTCAGAGAAGCGGTTGACATAATTGGAGCACAGAAGGTCTGGACAGATTTCGGGATAAATGGGGCTAATGTAACTATAGCCATCGTGGACACAGGAGTGGACTACGGGACCCTCAACTTAGGCTATTGGGACATCGTTGCCAGAGACAAAGCAGGCTATCCATCCACATTCGATCCGGATGCCGAGGGTATGGTGCTCACCAACACTATCGTGAATGCCACATATGTGGTCGATACAAGAATGTATCTAAACACGTCGGGCATCGACCCGGACGTGTATTTCGCGCTTGGCCCATGGTTCAATACGTCCGTGGTCACCAAGTTCTCCAACTTAACGGGTTATCCATGGCCTGCGGACATGGAGATCACTGGAATAATTTCTAGAAGCGGAGATTACCACTTTGGTGTAGTATGTCAATGGTGGAACATGGTTTCAGATTGGTTAATAATGCAAATTTTTCCTGTGTTAGCAGTGGATTCTGCTGAGGCAGGAGTATACGATACAGTTTACGTAGACATTTCTTACGACTGGGCTTGGATGGGATTGTTCAGCTTAAACTACCCTGATATTCTCCCCTTCTGGCCTGGCACATGGCCTCCTGAATTTAGCTTTGCTGATGAAACGCCAATTGACAACAGCCATCCCGTGGCAGCAAGGGACTTCACTGGAGATGGAGTCTACGACCTCTCAGCTGGCTCCTTGGGCTACTTGTTAGACGTGTGGGGGGCCTCCCCCAATGTTGGCGATCGAGGCTTCGTCCTCAAGCCCATTGATCCAGGTGGCAACTACGTAATCTTTGTGAACGACTGGTTCGGACACGGGACGTTCTGTGCAAACACAGCAGCTGGCAGAAACTTTGAACATCCACTGGTAGGATCTGGAGTAGCCCCAGGGGCGAAAATTATGGGCATAACCGCTCTTTACATAGGAGACCTAATCGAAGCTGAACTCTGGGCAGCAGGCTTCGACCTGATTACAGGCACAGAAGGCTGGCAGTACGTGCCCAGTTATGGAACGGTCTACGGATCGTGGCAATACACCGGAAATCACAAGGCCGACATCATAAGCAATAGCTGGGGAATTTCCGAATGGGCACCACTGCTTCAGCAACAGCTTCTTCCATGGTACGACATCCTAACAATGCTGGAAGACGCGCTCACGGTCCCAGGCTACCTAGATCCGCAATACCCAGGCACAACTGTAGTTCACGCTTGGGGAAACGGAGGATCAGGCTACGGAACAATAACAGAGCCATGCTTCGCCACACTACCCATAAGTGTTGGAGCCTCAACTTCCCTAAACACCACAAGCAAAATCAGGTTCAGCCTTGCAGGTGGAAGCCATGACGATGTCATCTCATGGAGCGCCCGCGGTCCAACACCCATGGGAAACGCGAAACCGGACGTAGTTAACATAGGCGCGTATGGGTGGACAGCTGGCCCTGTCTGGCTTGGACTAGGCAACGGTTCCGCATCTTTCGACCTGTTCGGTGGGACGAGCATGGCTGCCCCACTGACGGCTGGCGTGGTAGCCCTTACGATGCAAGCCTACCAAAGGGCGCAAAAAACGAATCCTTTACCGGAAAACGTGAAGATCCTTTTAAAGTCCTCCGCTAAGGACCTTGGCTACGACCCCTTCGTACAGGGAGCCGGAAGGGTTGATGCTCTCGCAGCCGTGGAACTAGCATCAAACATATTCGGAATTCAAGTATCCTCACCAGCCACATGGGAAAATATCCAAAAAAGAATAACATACTCCTGGTCGTTCTATCAAAGCCTCCAAACATCACAACAAATCCCATTCAACTCCCCACAAGGACCTATGTATGATACTGGATGGTTTGCAGGGACAGTCTCACCTGGAAAATCTACGACTACACAATTTACCATTAGAAACCCGACGAACAGAACAGTAAACGTAACAATAGAGTCCGTAAAACATGAGCTGATCGCGACACAAACATACACAAACCAAACGGAAGAGCTGCCGGCAACGTGGCAAGCAACAGGCCTAACGTGGGGTTATCTCCTAGCGCTAAACAAGACATTGATTCCGAAAGAAGCAGAACTCTTAACAGCTTCCGTCACCATCCCCTACGAGTACTTTGACCCTGACGGAGACTACAACTGGAATCAGCGTTGCGGCATCTTCATCCTAGACTGGACAGACCTAAACGATGACTTAAGAATTGACCCAAATGAAACGTACAACCTGAACTACGGATATAATTACGGAACAAGCAGCGAGGTAAGAGTAGGCTTCCCGCTTTCAAGGATTCAAGGTCAACCAGTCATCCTTGTCTACCAAAAAAACCAAACCGAACCTTTACAATCAATACTGTTTACAGTTTCGGTCACTTATTTCTCTAGAGACAAATGGGAGTGGGTACAGACTCCGCATGAAACTCAAATTGCAGAAAACTCCTCAGCAACGTTCAATGCCTCCCTTACAGTACCAGACAATGCATCCCAAGGAGTTTATGAGGGACAGATAGAAGTAAACGTGACACAACCGTATAACAAAACCATCATGATCCCGGTTTCCGTGCAAGTTCCAGCAGCGCTAAGCGGAGAAAGACTCGCATACAGCTTCTCATCGACACGCCAAAGAGAGCTATACGATGTCTACCGAGTAAACGGATACTTCGACTGGAAATGGAGATACGAATCCGGAGACTGGAAACAATGGATATTCAACATCCAAGACAACGAGGTTGTTAAGGCATTCGTAACATGTGATTGGACTGGAACTCAAACAGACATAGACATATTCACCATCAGTCCCCTAGGATTTCTCCTAGACGCCTCGTATAGCCCGTACCTTGAAAACAGTGTTTTCCAATGGAAGACAAGAACTGGAACAACAGAGGATTACGTGGTTTTGGACACAAGCTGGACGTACAACGCTCTGCCGGGAACCTACACCGTTCTTCTCCACAATGTCCTTTTCGATGGAAAAAGCTTCCCAGAAGAAATCTCGGGTAAAGTTCAACTCGTAAAACTTTCACCGAGAGGGTCAATAAGCCTTAAAGCGAAGCAGGGACAAGCAGTCTCACAAGAATTCACAATAACAACTGGAAGACAGCTCACAAGTCTGGCAATGTTCGGACTGTCGATATTCCCAGTGCATGTGACTCCGAGTTTCATACCGCAATTGGAAGCTGAAGAATCAGGGGTATTTAGTGTTGAAATTGAGGTTCCGCAAGAAACGCCTGAGGGCACATACACAGTCATTATGGCGTTCGCTGCAAATGAGTTTCAGGACTCACCAGTGTATAATATAATCAACCTTTCAGTCGACAACTCTCCACCGGCACTTAACATAATATCACCACAAAACGAATCAATAGTCGGAGGAAACATCACAATCGAAGCCAACGCTGAGGATCCTAGCGGAATCAAAAGCGTAAACTTCACGACCGGAACGGTCTCCTCTGATATGATTTTCAACAGTGCAACTGGACACTATGCTGCAAACCTTTCCACAACAATGCTACCTGAGGGACAAAAAACCATCGAGATTGTTGCAACTGACAAGGCTGGCAACACAGCCAAATCAAGCATAACATTGACAGTGGATAATACGCCTCCTGTCGCCTTAATAGGGACACCGTTAAACAACACTTACCATGCAGGCACCGTCAAAATTAACATCACCGGACAAGACGCAAACCTTGACAGAACAGAACTGTACGCCAACGACTCCATATTGACCGAATGGAACAACGGTATAACACAAGTCTACGCTTGGAACACGGTGAACTATCCAGACGGGACGTACACGGTGCTTCTGAAGGTATACGACAAGGCGCGCCATTTATCACAAAGCCATATCACCATAATAATAGACAACACAAAGCCTACACTAACTATTAGTAGTCCAGAAAACTACGCAATTGTTAAAGGAGCAATCATGGTGAAATTTTCGGCATGGGACGAATCACGGGTTCTTGTCAACACGTCGTTGAGCATTGATGACCACGCTCCAGTCATTGTGACAAGCCCAGATTCCATTCAGCTGGACACGATAAACCTGACGGACGGACTGCATGTGATCAGGTTATCGGCTATGGATTTACTGGGAAACAGAGCTGAAACGTCCACATCGATAATCGTGGACAACACAGTCCCAACAGCCACCATAATATCACCGCAAAACGGATCATACATAGCCAATGTAACCAACATAACCTTCGCCTGCTACGACGAAAACATTCAAGGCGCAATGTTAAGAATAGACTCAAACCAATACAATGTCACCGGCACTACTGAATTTCCACTTAACACTACAAGTCTCATAGAAGGCATCCATACGATAACTCTAACCGTAACAGATACAGCTGGAAACAGCATTCAAAAAACCTCGACCATAACTATAGATAACACTCCGCCAGTGGTTCACATCACGAATCCAGCAGACCAAGCTGAATTGTACGGCATGATAACCATCCAATTTTCAGCACAA
>Ga0315280_10007226_pt1 | contig 15005 bp, 13 predicted proteins | sample YL17G06_40_MG_FD_203697 | JGI IMG/M metagenome (GOLD analysis project Ga0315280, IMG submission 203697) | Sediment microbial communities from Yellowstone Lake, YNP, Wyoming, USA - YL17G06_40 | ecosystem: Environmental > Aquatic > Freshwater > Lake > Sediment | place: USA: Wyoming | collected... | reverse complement strand
GCCCAACGCGTCCAACAGCACGAGGCTATAGGCGCCATCGAACCGGGCCGCGATCTTCCGGCAAACTTCGACCAGCGGCGGCCGTGCGTCCCCGGCAAGCGCGGTGCTGATCGCGTGCATGATGATCTCGGTGTCGGTTTCCCGGGCAAGGTGATTGTTCCGGTCGGCCAGCACCTCCTCGCGCAACTGCCGGTAGTTCGCCAGTTGCCCGTTGAAGGCGAAGCTGAACCACTTGTGCCGCTTGATGTGGTGCCGCTCGAACGGCTGGGCGTAGCTGCGGTCGTCCCGGCCGCAGGTGGCGTAGCGGACGTGCCCGATCCCGGCCACGCCCGCGTATTGCCTCATCAGGCTCTCGTACTTTCCCCGGTGGTTGAGGCGGAAGACCTCGGTCACGGTCCCCACTTCCTTGTGGGTGTCGAGGAGTTGGCTCCGCTCGGGATGGTACGTGGTAATCCCCGCCGCCAACTGGCCCCGGTTCTGGATGTCCAGGAGCATCCGGGGCAAGAGGCGGCAGGTTTGCCCGGGGTCTCCGTCGGGGCAGAGTGGGCTGGCTTTGCGGCCGCGGAGGTGGTAGATGGCCGCCACCCCGCACTCTTCGCCGAGTTCGCTCATGGGATCCCAAGGATTCCTGGCCAAGGACTGAAGCGGCCAAGCTCCCACGCCCTCAGGGCTTCGTGCCCGGTCGATGCCGCTCCTCAGCTATTCTAGGGCGAGCGAGCGGTTATCACAACGCCCCCCCGATATGGGGATGCGACCGGTTGTGGAGTTCTCGCCTTTTGGTTTCCAGGAGCGAACGCTATTCTGGATGCAAGGCTGGGCCGGAGGAAAACGGGCTTCCTAGACTCACATGACCGATTTATTACGTCAAGAAATCGCCGCCACGGCGGGGTCGATCGTCGTCAAAGTGGGGACCCGCGTGCTCACCCAGGAGAATGGGATCCTCAATGAGGAACGGATCGCCCAGTTGGCCGAGGAAATCCACCAAGTGATGGAGACGGGGCGGAAGGTCGCTCTGGTCAGCTCGGGAGCGGTGGGGGCGGGCATGGGGCGGCTCGGATTGGCCAAGCGGCCCACCGACGTGGCCCACCTCCAGGCCGTGGCTGCCGTCGGGCAGAGCCTGTTGGTCGAGGCCTACGAACGGAGCCTGCGGGCCTTCGGGCGGCACGCCGCCCAGGTCCTCCTGACCGCCGACGACCTGGACCGGCGGACCAGCTACTTGAACGCCCGCAACACAATTCTCACCCTAATGGGGGAGTACAACGCCGTCCCGATCATCAACGAGAACGATACGGTCAGCGTTGAAGAGCTCCAGACCACGTTCGGCGACAACGACCGCTTGGCCGCGATCGTGACCAACTTGATCCAGGCCCCCCTGCTGGTCCTCCTTTCCGACGTGGACGGGCTGTACTGCGGCGACCCAAGGGACCCGGCCTCCGCGGTGATTCCGATGGTCGAGCGGCTGGACGATTCGGTGTTCGAGCTGGTCAAGGACCGGAGCACCGGCCTCAGCAAGGGGGGCATGGCCAGCAAGCTCGAGGCGGCGCGGCAGGCCACGGCGGCCGGGGAAAACGTGATCATCGCCAGCGGCCGCCACCCCGGTACGCTGGCGAAGATCATCGCCGGCGAGCCGACCGGGACCCTGGTCCTCGCCCGAGGACAACTGGTCGCCGCGCGGAAGCGGTGGATCGGCTTTACGGCCCAGCCTCGCGGGCAATTGATCCTCGACGACGGGGCGCGGCGGGCCGTCGAGCGGCAGGGACGAAGCCTCCTGGCCGCCGGGGTCCTCAAGGCGGTCGGGCGTTTTCGCAAGGGGGACGTGGTTGGCTTGTGCGACCCGAGCGGCAAGGAGTTTGCCCGCGGACTGACCAACTACGGCTCGGAGGACATCCTGCGGATCCGCGGATTGAAGACGGCGGAGATCGCCGAGGCCCTCGGTCACTGCCCCCACGACGAGGTGGTCCACCGGAACAACCTGGTGCTGACAGGGCAAGGGTGAAGGATGAATGCTGAAGGATGAAGGATGAGTGGCACGCTTACGTGACTTCGGGGCATGTGCCATGCACTCTCAGGGGTGACTTGGGCGGTCAAGTACCGGTGCCCTCCCCATTGCCGAATCGCTCTCACCCGCTCGTTTGCATTCATCCTTCATCCTTCATCCTTTTCTTCTTTCCCCTTGACTCTGTACAGCCGTATATTGTACGATTGTCCAGAGTTGGACTCGGTTGGCCTTATAGCCGGGAGGAAGGGGGTCGGCGATGGATGCTTGGGATCGGTTGACCGCGAAGCAGCAGGCGGTGTACGAGTTCCTTCGTGACAAGATCCGCAACCGGGGCTACGGGCCCACGGTCCGCGAGATCGGCGAGCGCTTCGGCATCAAATCGCCCAACGGCGTGATGTGCCACCTCAAGGCCCTGGAAAAGAAAGGGATCATCACCCGGCAGCCGAACATGTCGCGGGCGATCCAGTTGGCTGCCGAGCCGGTGCACGAGCGCGGGCTCCCCTTGGCCGGCCGGATTGCCGCCGGCGTGCTCCACGAGGCGGTCCAGCAGGACGAGCGGATCGATTTCAGCGAGCTGTTCGACGCCGACAACAAGAGCCTGATCGTGCTGGAGGTGCGGGGAGACTCGATGATCGAGGAGCAGATCGCCGATGGCGACTACGTGATCGTCGACCGCCGCCAGACCGCCCGCAAGGGCCAGATCGTCGTCGCCCTGACCGAGGAGAACGAGGCCACGCTGAAGCGGTGGTTCCCGGAGAAGAACCGTATCCGCCTGGAGCCGGCCAACGCGACGATGAAGCCGATCTACGTGAAAAACGCCCGGGTTTTGGGGATCGTGGTGGGCGTGGTGCGGAAGGTCCGCTGACTCCGCCAGTTCAGTAGGGCCGGCGTCTCGCCGGTCCGGGGATTTGGAATGGGTCTGACGGGTTCTGCGGAGAATCCGCGTACGGGTTCTCAAGGATGAGGGTTTCCGCCCGGCGGACAATGGGGGCCGCCTGCCCACCCGCCTAGTCCGCTGCGGGCTAAGCTGCTCGCGGCTCAGCACTTAGCGCACGTACACGGCGGCGCCGGGGAGCCCCCTCGTGGCGGTGCTCTCAGGCGCGACAATCCCTGTGCTTCCGAGAATAAAACTCCCTCGCCCCGGAAACCCCTATTCCTTTCGCCGTCCGGGCGTGCTATGATTCAGTGGATAGTGGTGAGAAGCGATGTGAGCCCCGACGCTTTCGAAGTGCTCTCGTTCTAGTCACCCTGCGATTTGCGTGCCGGCGACCTTTCTTGAAGGTCCCGATCTCCAATTGCGGTTGATTTTCTCCCTCTACCGTTCGGCCGCGATCTTCCTTAACGGGAAGGGGCTCTGGGTGAAGACACGGCGGCCTCTGGGTGTTTTCAGCATTTCTTGGAAGGAGTGGCGTCATGCCGCAAGGCACGATCAAGAAGGTGATCGCAGACAAAGGTTTCGGGTTCATCGACGGGGAACGGGGCGACTTGTTCTTCCACCACAGCGCGGTCCAGGGGACCAGCATCGAAGCGCTGCGGGTAGGGCAGCCGGTGACCTATGAAGAGGGACGCGGGCCGAAGGGGCCCCGGGCGGAAAACGTCAGGCCGGTCTGACCCGCGGGACCCTCGGAAAGGAGTTGTTTATGAAACGCATCTATGTGGGCAATCTGGCGCACACGGCGACCGACGACGAGCTGCGGCAGGCCTTCGCCCAGTACGGCGTGGTGTCGGCGGTGGACATCGTCAAGGATCGTCAGACAGGCCGCTCTCGCGGTTTCGCTTTCGTCGAGATGGCGGACGGCCACGAGGCGGACAACGCGATCAAGCAGTTGAACCTCGCCGAGATCAGCGGCCGCTCGATCACGGTCAACGAAGCCCGGCCGAAGAGCGATCGGCCCCGCCGGGGCGGAGGCGGGTTCCGACGGAGTTGGTGACCCGCGCCTGCCCGCCCCCGAGGCGCACAGAGCGATCTGCCTCCGGTTTGGCCACCCCGGCCGGACCGGAGGCAGTTTCTTTCCGGGGACTTCTCTCTACGTGAAGCGCCGGCCCAAGCCCCGCAAAGAAGCTTCCCCGGCTTCTTTCGCGGGCGTGTGGCAACCCAGCGCTCTCCCCTGTAGACTACCAGGGATCTCCGGCACTTCCGGCTTGTTAGACCCTTTGCGTCTTGGAGTGAAGCAGACGTGGTGCAATCGACTCGCTGGTACGTCCTCGTGGCAGGACTCATGACGGCATCGTTGACGGGCCCCTTCGTGGAAACGGCCTCGCTCGTGCGGGCCGCGGAGGCGGGCAGCAGCGACCTCCCCCGTTTCCTGCCCAACGACGGCAACAGCGTATACCACGCCAAGGGCCTCCTGCGCCGCTGGCCGCCCGGCGGCCCCAAGGAGCTCTGGCGCGTGGAAGTCGGGTGGGGCAAGAGCGCGGTCGTGGAGGCGGCCGGCCTGGCCCTGACCGCCGCCGAGACCGACGACAAGCAATGGGCCCTCTGCCTCGATCCACTCACCGGCGCCACCAAGTGGAAGCACCTGCTCTTGCCGAAACCCAACCGTCATTTCGAGCGGGGACCGGTCACCTCGCCGGTCATCGACGGCGATCGCGCCTACTTCATCCCCTACGCCGTCTTCGGCAGCGACGTGTGGGAGATGCGCTGCCCCATCGTGTGCCTGAAGACCGACGGCACCGAGCTGTGGCGCGCCGACAAGGAGTTCTGGGGAACCGAGGCCTCGACCCCGCTGGTGGTCGGAGACACGCTGTACGTCGGCGCGGACAACCCGCAGCGGGTCGTGCTGGTGGCGCTCGACAAGATGACCGGGGCCCTCCGCTGGGCTGCGGCGGCCAACTCGGAAAAGGAGCGGGAGCTGGGCGCGCCGGCCTCGCTGACCTACCAGGTCGTGGGGGGAATTCCCCAGGTGATCGTGGCCACCTACGGGACCCGCGAGGTCCTAGGGCTGCACGCCGCCACCGGCGAGATCATGTGGCGTTACCCCTATCCGGCCGACATCATCATCGGGCTGGTGAGCACGCCGGTGGCCGTGGGATCGCGGCTGTTTCTCAGCGGCGGCGAGGGAAAGGGCCGCAGTTTCTCGGCCTGCCTGGAGATGCAGGCTGCGGGCGGCAAGATCTCCTTCCGGGAACTCTACGTCAGCACCGAGCTCCAGACGAACATGTTCAACACCCCGGCCGTTTACGAGGGCGCCGTATTCGGCTTCGGCGGCGGGAGCAAGGCCGGCTTCCTCCACTCGACGAACCTCGAAGACGGACGCCTGCTTTGGAAAGAAGAGAGCCGGGACTGGACGAAAGACCAGAACCTGGTGATTGCCGACGGCCTCCTGTTCGCGCTCACCCGCAGCGACGAGTTGGTGATGGCCGAGGCCAGCCGCGAGCGGTATCGCGAGCTGGGCCGCGTCCGCCCCGGCATCGAATTGGGGAGGCAGCAGCAACCGACCATCGCCAACGGGCGGATGTACCTGCGGGGCTCGAAATGGATCGTCTGCTACAGGATTGCCGAGTAGCCTCCGGGCGGCGCGGCCGCGGCAAGCTCGCCCCCGCAATGGCCCTGCTGGCGTTTGCGTGGGCCGTGGGTGGCGGGATGTTTGCGGCCGGCGGCCCTGCCGAGGAGGCCGGGCAGTACCAAGGGCCCTGTGCCCTGGTCGCTTCCAAGGACGGCAGGGCCCTGTACGTGGCCAGCGCGGACGCCCGCGAGGTGGCCTGGGTCGAATTGCCCGGCGGCAAAGTGGCCCGGCGGGTCGCCCTGCCCGGCGAGCCGACCGGCCTGGCGCTCAGCCCCGACGGGGCGAAGCTCGTCGTCGCCTGCGCGGCGCCGCGAAGCACGGTGGCGGTGCTGGCCGCGGCATCGGGCGAGCGGCTCGCCGCGGTCCCGGCCGGGCACACGGCCACCGGCCCCGCGGTCAGCCCCGACGGCAAGCGGCTCTACGTCTGCAACCGCTTCGACAACGACGTTTCGGTGATCGACCTGGCAGCCGGCAGGGAAGTGGCGCGGGTCGCCGCCGTCCGCGAGCCGATCGCGGCGGCCGTCACCCCTGACGGCCGCGCGGTGCTCGTGGCCAACCACCTGCCCAACACCCGCACCGACGACGCCTTCCGCGGCGACGTGTCGGCGGTCGTCACCGTGATCGACACGCGGACCCACCAGACCAGCGCGATCGAGCTGCCCCACGGGGCCAACGCCGTGCGGGGTCTGTGCCTCTCGCCCGACGGCGAGCACGCCTTGGTGGCCCACCTCCTCTCCAACTTCCAGAAGGTCCCCTTTCGCGTGGACATGGGCTGGATCAACGTGAACGTGGTCAGCATCCTCGACGTCCGCCAGCGGAAGCTGGTCCGCACGATCGGGATGGACGAGCAGGACCTGGGCGCGGGCAATCCCTGGAGCGTGACCTTCACGGCCGACGGGGAATCGGTCTGCGTCAGTCTCGCCGGCACGCACGAATTGTGCGTCATCGGCCGCTCCACCTTGCTGAGCGAGTCGGCCAGGACCATGTCGCCGATGATGGCCGTCTGGCCCGTCTACATCAGCCTGGGGAGCAGCCAGTGGCGGCGGATCAAGCTGCCGGGCAAGGGCCCGCGCGGGCTGGCCGCCGCCGGGTCGAGAGTCTACGTCGCCCAGTACTTCAGCGACAGCGTGGCCGTGGCCGATCCGTGGGCCGCGGGCGGGGCCCCCGTGGGCAGCATCCCCCTGGGTCCCCCGCCGCAACTGACCCAGCGGCGCCGCGGCCAGTTGCTCTTCCACGACGCGACGATCTGCTACCAGCAGTGGCAGAGCTGCGCGAGCTGTCACCCGGAGGGCCGCGCGGACGGGCTGAACTGGGACCTGATGAACGACGGCGTGGGGAACCCCAAAAACACCAAGAGCATGCTCTTGACCTATCTGACCCCGCCGGCCATGGCCGAAGGCGTCCGCATGTCGGCCGAGGAGGCCGTGCGGTCGGGCATCCGGCACGTCCTGTTTGCCGAGCGGCCCGAAGAGGAGGCGGCCGCCATCGACGCCTATCTCCAGTCGCTTCAGCCGGTGCCCAGTCCCCACCTGGTCGCTGGCCGCCTCAGCCCCGCGGCCGAGCGGGGCCGGGAGCTGTTCCACACCCAGCGCGTGGGCTGCGCGGCGTGCCATCCCGCGCCGCTCTACACCGACCTGCGGTCGCACAACGTCGGCTCGCGGGGTCCGAACGAGTACACGGAGCGCTTCGACACTCCCACGCTCGTGGAAGTCTGGCGGACCGCCCCCTACTTGCACGACGGCCGCTACAGGACGGTCAAGGAATTGCTCGTCGAGGGGAAGCACGGCCTGCACGGCGGCCACGGCGAGGAGCTGAGCGAGCAGGACATCGACGACTTGACCGAGTTCGTGCTGTCGCTCTGAAAGCCTGGGAATCAGCCGCTTGACCCGCGCTCCCCCGCGCGTTAGAGTCACGGGGGATTGTCCCGGTGTTCGCGGAGCGAAAATGGGACTGTCTCTTTTGCCGCGATGTGAACGTCAAGGGCTGCAATTTCCTGAACCTCAACGGGAGCCAACGATCATGCAAGACCACTCGCGGATCACTCGGCGCGGGCTGCTTAAGCGGCTCGCCGCGGCCGCGGCGGGGGCCTGGGCCCTGCCGCAGATCGTGCCGTCGCGGGCCCTTGCCGCGGCCGGGGCGAACGGCAAATTGAACATCGCGCTGTTGAGCTGCGGCAGCCGCACCCGGCAACTGCTGCCCTCGATCCTCGGCGAGAACGTCGTGGCCGTGTGCGACGTCAATGCCCGGCAGATCGCGCAGTTGAAGAAGGACGCCGCCCAACGCACCGACGGGGGCGCGGCGGTCGAAAAGGCCAAGGTCTACGAGGACTACCGCAAGCTCCTGGACGCGGAGAAATCGGTGGACGCGGTGGTGGTCGCAGCGGGTCAGCGGTGGCACGTGCCGATGAGCAAGCGGGCGATGCTGGCGGGCAAGCACGTCTTCTGCGAGAAACCCCTGGCCCACAGCGCCGGCGAGGCCCGCGAGATCCGCGAGCTCACCCGCCGCTTGAAGCTGGCCACCCAGGTCGGCTCCCAGGGGGGCGCCACCGACACCTTCCGGCGGAGCATGGAAGTGATCCAGGGGGGATTGCTGGGAGCGATCCGCGAGGTGCACTGCTGGATCAACCGCGGTTTTCCCCCCAGTGCGGCGGTGGCCCAGGACGCCGACCCGATCCCCGAAGGGTTGAACTGGGATTTCTGGTGCGGCCCGTCGCGGCTCCTGCCCTTCAAGCGCTACTATCTCGGCGGCTGCCTGGCGTGGGGCCGCTGGCTGGAGTTCGGCGACGGTCACCTGGCGGACATGGGGGCGCACGGGCTCAATCTGCCGTGGCGGGCCTTGAGGCTCGGCGCGGCCCGGCGGGCCTCGGTCGAGATCCCCGAGCCGCTCCAGGACAGCTATCCTTCCGCGACGAAGTTCCGCTGGGAGTTCGCTGCCCGGGGAGACCTCCCGCCGGTCACCGTCTGGTGGCACGACGGCGCGAAGGCCGGGCCGCCGGAGGAACTGGGCAAAGAGCTGCTCTCCACCTACAACAAGGTGCCCACCGACGGCGTCCTGTTCGCGGGCGAAAAGGGCATCCTGTTCTCTAACGCGTGGGGCGTCGGCGGCGTGGTCAGGCTCAAGGGCGAGGCCAAGTGCCGCGGCGTGCTCGACCACGAGGCCGCCAAGCCGATTCCCGTCACGCTGCCGCGGGCCAAGGGCCAGAACCACATGCAGGAATGGCTCGACGCCTGCAAAGGGAAGACGACGACCTTCCAGGGCTTCGACTCCGCGGCCGACGTCGCCGAGATCGCGATGACAGGCATCGTCGCCCTGCGTCTGGGCAAGCCGATCGAGTGGGACAGCGAAGGGCTGAAGGTCCAAGGCGTGCCCGAGGCCGACCCGCTGGTCCACCGCCCGCAGCGGAAGAAGTGGCTGTAAGCGCGTCGCGCTCGCCGCGACGTGTCACAGGCCGCGCGCGGGAATTGACCGGCTATTGCAACCTATTGCCATATCGCAGGATTCTGCGATAATAGCTGAAGGGGCGAGGAACGCTCCATGTGGCGCCAAGTCATCTGGAACGAGGAGCCCGACGGCAACATTGCGCACATCGAGGAGCAGGGCCTGACCGTCGCGGACGTCGAACACGTGCTGGCCAACTATGACAGCGAAGGCGTCAGCCGGTCGTCAGGGCAGCCGTGCGTGTTCGGGCGCACGCCGGACGGCACGTACATCATCGTGGTTTTCGAGTTGGTTGATAAGAACACCATGTATCCCGTCACAGCTTACGAAGTGCCGGAACCCTGATTTAGGAGAGCGTGTTGAACTTGGTAGGAGAGGGTTAGGTGATGACGAAACGGCAATTCCGCCGCATTGTGCGGCCCGCAACGTCTGAAGAGCGGGCGCGGCATGCGGAAATCCGACGGAAAGTGATTCAGGAGTTCCCACCGGCGGAGCACGCCGGCCCCAAGCAGTCGCCCGCGGGCATACCGTCCGAGCTTCGGCGGGCAAGAGAAGCCCAAGGCTTGACGTGGTACGCGGTGGCCAAGCTGGCCGGGATTCCCAATCCCAGCACGGTCCGGGACATCGAATACGGCCGTGATGTCCGGTTGTCCAATCTCGAAGCCGTGGCCAAGGCCCTCGGCCTGCGGTTGGAATTGGTGGAAGAAAACGCGTAAGAACAGGTGTTGTCGCCTTGACGAAGCCGGCAGCCGGACGCTACGAGTACAGCCAACTCTGGGGGCAGAACTAGGTCTGCCACTTCGGCTTGGGCCCGATCCTGGATCACGACAAGCTGGGCACGGACTCCCTCCGCAAGGGCCGGTTTCACACCAGCCCTCCGGCACGCCGCGGCGGCTATCGCCTCAAGGGGCTGGGGACGCGGACCAGATCGGTGCGGGTCTTGCCGCCCTCGGTGATTCGGGAGAGGAAGTAGACGCTTCCGTCCTTGCCCACGGCGATCGAGTTGACGTACAGCGGCCGCTGGCCGTTGGCGAAGAAGATCGGGCCGTGGTCGGTGTGCTTGGCCTTGGGGATGTCGTAGGTCACCAGGTGCAGGTTCTCCAGCCCCTTGGCCTCACCCATCGCCGTGCTCTCTTTTCCCTTGAGCCGCTTGCCCTTGACGTAGATCGGCCCGCCGGTCAGGTAGTAGAGGGTGTGGCCGTCGGGCCCGAGCGAGAAGCCCAGGTAGCCGTAGCTGAACTGGTCGAACATCCCGCTCAGCTTGGACGGCTCGGAGGTGAGCCGCTCCAAGACGTCGACGCGGACCGCGCGGGGATCGAAGCGGAACAGGTAGCCCGAGTTGCCGTGGACCCCGTAGATCCGCTTCTCGGCCGGGTACCACACGACCTGCCGCCAGTTGTAGCCCATGTGGCCCGGCGAGGTCGGGTCGTACAGTCCGAAGTAGTCCTTCTTGAGGTCTTCGCCGGCCACCGTCTCCAGAGCGTCCTTGTCGGCGCGGTAGCGGAGGATCGCGCCGGTGGAGAGGGTGAAGTAAGCGGAGCCGTCGCCCGGGTCGACGGCGATCGCCCGGCAGATCGTCCGGTAGGTCGGACCCTTGCCGTTTTCGCCCTGCTCGGAGAGCGGCCCGAAATCCTTCATCTCCTTCTTGGCCAGGTCGTAGCGGAAGAAGCGGCCGGTGGGCCAGGTGAGGCCGAAGATCCGCCCGCGGCGGCCGTCCATGTTCATCGTGAGCACGCCCTCGCGCTCGGGCGCGATTGCCAAGTCGTCGAACTTCCCCGTGGCCATGTCGTAGGCCAGGAGGTGCCCGCCGGGATAGGGCTTCCAGCCGGGGGGCGGGATGCCCATCTTCTCCATCCCGTCGATGATGCTGTAGTAGCCGATGTGCGTCGAGAAATAGAGCTTTCCCTTCGATTCGACGAAGCGGACGTGGCTCTTCCCTTGGACGATGGTCTTGAGGTCTTTTTCGCCGCAGGCCTCGGTGATGTCGCCGAGGAAGCGGATGCGGTCGGCGGCCGGGTCGTAGCAGTACATCCGCGCCCCGACGTCGTACTTCTCTGTGCTCAAGACGTAGTAAATCCTCCCGTCGCTGGCGGGCGAGAGGCCGTTGTAGGTGTCGTGGGCCTCGGGGAAGCCGGAGTTGAACGTCCGGGCGACGATCATTTTGGTGCCCGGGTCGGGCGGGGGCCCGGTCGGGTTTTCCGCCGCCCAGACCCGGCCGCAAGCCGCGAGCAAGCCCACCAGGAGAAACCACCTGCCGACGTGATGCGCTTTCATGGGACCTTCCTCTTGAGATTAGGAACGCGGATTCACGTTTTCGCTTTTCTTGCCCCTTCTCCGCCGCTAGCGGAACTCGGCCAGCGATCTCAGGTAGGCGACCGAGTCGGCGACGTACCTCTTGGTTTGGGCCTCATCGAGCGCTCTCCCGGAGACGCCTTCGACCTCCATGGTAAACGGGCCCCGGTAATTGTGCTCCTTGAGCACCCGGAGCACGCCCGGGAAATCGACGACGCCCGTCCCCAGCGTGGGGAAATTCCAGCTTTGCAGCTTGCCGTCGTGATCCTTGAGCTCCACCGTGGCCACGTAGTCGATGATCTTCTTGAGCTCCGTCACCGCGTCGGCGTTCCGGTTGTAGAAGGTGACGTTGCCGGTGTCGAAGTTCACCCGGACGTTGGGGTGGTTGATCCGCTTCATCGTCTCCAGGTGGACGTCGCCGTTGGTGCCCAGGTCGGGATGGGTCTCCAGGGCGATCGTGACCCCGTGCCGCCGGGCGACCTGGCCGGCCTGCCGCAATCGCTCGTAGGCGACCTCCTTGCCCACGCCGGGGTGCTTGGGCGAGAGAAACATGTACCGCACGCCCATTTTCTCGCAGGTGGCCAACTGGGCGGCCAGCTCGTCGACGCTGGTGGGCCGCGAAAGATCGGCCTCGCCCCGCATCACCAGGGCCGCCAGGTGGGAGTCGGCCAGCCGTTTCTTCGTCGCCGCCACCTCGCGGTCGGCCGGCACGCTGATGAACACGTAGTGGACCCCGATCGACGGCAGGTGCGTCCAGGCCGACGCCTGGAATTTTCCGTAGTTCGACACCCGGCACGCCAACCGCCAAACGGGCGCGTTTGCCGGCCCGGGCTTGGCCGCCGCGGCCTCTTCACCCATGGCATTTCCCGCCGCGCTTCCCAGCAAACCGACCGCCAGGGCCATCAGCACGCTCGTCCAGGAATCACGAAAACGCGAAAGTACGAAAACACGAAGGCAGAAGATGGGAAGTCGCTCGCGGCCGGTCGCGCCGTCACGCACTTCGCTCTCTCTTCTTTTCGTGTTTTCGCCCTTTCGTGCCTTCGTGATAGCCTCGTGTCCTTCTTCCCGAACCATGGACCCAGGGCGATCCCCGGCGCCGAGTTCCCAGGCGCGCTCGAACCGAGGCTGCATGGCCGGCGTCCCCTCTCAGGCCTTGGCCACCTCGCGGCGGTGGGACCAGACCTTCTCGAAGGCCTTGACGTACTGGTCCACCAGCTCGGGCACCTCGCGGGTAAAGTAGGGGAGCGAGATGCACGTGCGGTTGGCCCGATCGCAGCCGGGGACCTCGTCGGGCACGGCGGGCAGGTGGTGCCACCAGTGCGCCTCGTGGAAGATCGGGTACTTGTGCAACAGCGACCAGGTGAACGTGGCCACCTGGACCCCCTCGGCCTGGAGCGCCTTGACGCACGCCTGCCGCGACATGCCGGCCTTCGCCTCGTCGACGAACATGAGGTTGTTGCTGTAGACGACCCGCTCCATGTCCGGCCGGACGAACTGCACGCTCAGCCCCGGCAACTGCTCGAGCCGGTCGTTGAGCCGCTTCATCTGGGCCACGCCGGCGGTGTTCCGCGCCCGCAGATTCTTGAGCTGGATCCGCGCCAGGATCGCGGCCACGGGGTGGATCCGCAGCTTGGAGCCGAAGGCCGTCCCCTGGTACTTGCGGTAGGGGCTGTCCTCGGGGAAGTTGCCCGGCAGGTCGTAATTGCCGTAGGTGACCGCGCGCTCGTAGTCGCCGCGGTCGTGATACATGCCCATCCCCCCTTCGATCGCCGGAAGGGGCTTGCCCGTCTGGAGGCTGAACCCCGCCATCCGCCCCCACGTGCCCATGAGCTTGCCTTTGAGCGAAGCGCCGTGGGCGTGGCTGGCGTCCTCGACGACGAACAGGCCGTGCTCCTTGGCGAAGTCGCAGACGTGGTCCATCTCGCAGGGGACGCCGAACCAGTGGACGGGCATCACCGCCTTGGTGTTCTGGGTGAGCCGCCGCTTGCAGTCCTCGACGGAGATGTTGAGGGTCCGCGGGTCGGAGTCCACCCACACCGGCACGAGGCCGAAAAACCGCATCGGCACCACGGGAAACCACGTGCTGTAGTCGGGCACCAGGACCTCGCTCCCCGGCGGGAGCTCGAGGGCAAAGAGCATCGAGGTGAGCGCGCTCGTGCCGTTGCAGTGGGCCTTGGCATAGGGCATGCTGTGGAACTTCTTGAAGTCCTCCTCCAGCGGCGCGATCGGGGCGTAGCTTGGGTTTCTGAGCAGCTCCGAGACGGCCTGGATCTCTTCTTCGCCGTAGCGCGGCCAGCGGGTGGCGTCGCCGTGGGGGATGGTGACGGCCTTCCGCCCGCCGCTCAAAGCCAGGGTCTCCCGCTTCGCCCCGCCCGAGCCCGGCGCCGCTCCGGCCGCAGGCTGGCCCGCCAGGTACAGACCGGCCGCCACCGCGCCGGTCGTCTTCAAGAAACTTCTCCGCGAATCGCACGACTCGCTCTTCTGGTTTGGATCGATTGGCATCGCCGGCCCCTCCGTCAACGCAGGTTCTTCGGATACGATCGGCCCAGCCCCTCGCTGGGCCTCACAGGGCCATGATAAGCTGGGCGCCGGGCGGGGTCAATCGGCCGGCGGGGTGCGCGCCACGAACACCCGGTATCACGGCGTCTCGCCCGTCCCCACGGCCTGGGCAAATTCCCCCCAGACCGGCGAGACGCCGGTCCTACTGGATTCCCGGACGGCCTCACTTACGTCAATGCTCACGGGGCCATCCCCGGCACGGCCACGACGTTCTCCTTGGGGATCTCCACCGTCCCCTTCTCGAAGTCCTCGGCGGTCGGCTTCAGGGTCAGGTTGTAGATCGCGGGCTTTTTGGCGGGGTCGGCCATCATCTCGTCCCAGGTGACCTGTTGGCCGGTATAGGCCGAGGTCCGCCCCATGATCGCCGCCGCGGTGGACTCGGCGACCGCCCGGGCCTCGTCGCGCGGTTGGCCCTTGTGGACGTAGTAGAGCGTGTCGATCTGTTCCTGGTGGTGGCTGCTGGGCCCTTTCACGAGATCGGCGGGGATGGGGGACTTTTCCGGCCTGGGGCGGTCGCTGCCGTTGCTATGGCCCTTCTCGTAGACGAAGTCGTGGCCGACCCAGTTCCAGCAGCTATTGACCTGCCGGCACATCGAGTGGACGTGCACGCCGTCGCCGTAGTCGTAGTCCACGCTGAAGAAGTCGTACATGTCGCCGGCCACGCGCTGGGCCCGGCCGCCGAATCCGACCGCGCTTTGCGGCGGGCCGCCGCAAAACCAGTTGGCGACGTCGATGTTGTGGACGTGCTGCTCGACGAGGTGGTCGCCCGACAGCGCGACCCAGCTCTGCCAGGTCCGCACCAGGTCGTCGGCGGTCTTGGGGTTGATCGGCCGGGTGGAGAACATCGAGGCGATGCAGAAAGCGACGCGGCCGGCGTAGAGCTTGCCGAGGGCCTTCTCAACGACGACCGCCTGGTGCGTGAGGCGGAAGCTGAAGTCGTGGCGCATCTCCGTGCCGGCCGTGACCACCAGCCCCTTCTTCTTCGCCTCCTCGCCGGCGGCGATCACGCGGCGGCAGCCGGGCGGGTCCACCGCCACCGGCTTCTCGATAGGGCGTAACCGGCGTTCCGCCTGAGCGGAACGCCTTATGTTGACAGGAGTTGGGAGATTTTGGTGGTGACAAAAACGGCCTCCGGAGGGAAAACATCGGGTTTGTGACGGGATGTTTTCCTCGAAACACGGAGGCCGAGCCATGAGAATGGCACAAACCAG
>Ga0315280_10007225_pt1 | contig 15005 bp, 16 predicted proteins | sample YL17G06_40_MG_FD_203697 | JGI IMG/M metagenome (GOLD analysis project Ga0315280, IMG submission 203697) | Sediment microbial communities from Yellowstone Lake, YNP, Wyoming, USA - YL17G06_40 | ecosystem: Environmental > Aquatic > Freshwater > Lake > Sediment | place: USA: Wyoming | collected... | reverse complement strand
GATGTTTTTACAGCGCATGCGACTGACAAAATCATATGCCCTTCTCCCAATTTGGTAGAGCTGGTTAAATCTTATTGTTTAGTCGATGAACGAAAAGTTTGTTGCATTCCGAATGGAATAGATTTCGAGGCCTTTGACAAAATTGATGATGACCCAGCCAGCATCCTGAGTAAATACGATTTGAAGAAAGACAATTACGTGCTTTTCATAGGAAGGCTTTCGTCTCTTAAAGGAGTGCAATATTTAATTGATGCCTTCAAAGTGATTAAGAAAGATTACATCAACCTGAAACTGGTAATCGTTGGGACTGGCGATTTTGAAGGATACTTAAAAAATTTATCCCAAGGGATAGCGGGCATTGTATTTACAGGACATATTGATTCACTTAATGTTAGGACGATACTCTATAGGAATTGTGCTTCTGTTGTGGTTCCTTCAATATATGAGGGATTGCCTACTGTGGTTCTTGAGGCAATGGCCTGTGGAAAAGCAGTCGTAGCAAGTGGAGTAGGTGGCATTCCACTTTTAATAAGACATGGTCAAAATGGTTTTCTTACAAAGCCTGGAGACTCTGAGGGCCTCGAGAAATTTATTAGGCTATTGTTAGAGAATGCGAATTTGAGGGAGAATATGGGTGAGTTCGGTAGGATATTAATAGAAAATGAATTCAGTGTTAACAGAATGGTTTGCGATACATTGAAAGTCTACGATTCATTGTCTCAAAATAACAAATGAAGTGACTATTGATCTAGACGTGAAGTATGTTGTTTTCACAGATGCAGATTTTACGTACCCGTAGCGCGCTATTTAATGATTCATTTGAACTAAGAGCGATGCCAAGTTCTTTCTACTTTGGTAATGGATTCTTGACCTTAGCCCAGCATTTGATTAACGGAGTGCATATGAGCGATCCATTAGCGCGCGCGCTTAAGAAGTATATACACCGTCAATTGATGAAAAAGTATGTCGAAGCAACACTTTAATATGAAGTTCTTGTAAGCACATTCGGCTGAAGATTGGGCTTAGAAATCGTAAGTCAAGAATAAGCGCAGACTGGTTGTTCATGCAGATTCGCCAAAAAATTGTGCACGTGTCCATGATTGACATAGCGCACAGGTAATCCGAGAATTGTTCAGGAGGAGAACGGTTGCCTGAAAATTGGGACAGATTTTGGGATGCATGGAACATTAGGCAAACCCTAGAAGTTCTGAGAACCGCACAAGGTTCAGCCCGTACAAGAAAGATGGATATGAGGATAAGGCAGTACTTGGGCTGTTTTGAAGGTCTAGAAGTTATCGAATTGGGTTCCGGTATTGGGACTCAATCTTTGATCATGAGTCTGAAAGGAGCACAGGTCACTTTGGTAGATTCTAGCAAGAACGCATTGGATAGGGCAAAAGAATTTTTTAAAAAATTCGCGCTGTCTCCTACTTGCTGCCAAACTGACATTTTCCGTCTTCCCCACAACCTTTTCAAGAAATTCGACATATCAATGTCATTCGGCACTGTAGAGCATTTTCTGCAAGATGACCAGAGAAAGGAATCAATCAAAATTCATCATAGGCTACTTAAAGACAATGGAATCTCATTTATTAGTGTTCCAAACAAAATGAGCCCTCATTACCGTCTTTTTTCGTTCTTGGTCAAGAAGACGCACATAGCGAAAGGGCCACTAGAAAAACCATTTGACACATTTGAGTTGATCAAGTATGCAAAGCAAGCGGGCTTCAGATACTGTGAAACATTTGGAAGCTCATTGTTCGAATTCGATTACCTCATGCCACACGTATACATGCCAGTTCAAGCTCAGATTCCCATGAAGTTCGATGATCGATATGCCCACAGCTTAACCCTATTTGCCATAAGATAGGAGTCGCGCGCTTCTCTACAGCAATATCCATCCCGAACCCATAATCTTCAGCGGTGTTCCCAGAACTACTATAAAATTCGACACACGCGCACGCATTTGTGGCAACCTATGCGTTGGGGTTGGTCCCTGAAAAAGATTAGGAGGCTATTAAATGAGACTTCTTATTGTTTCAACCAAAGAGAGACTTGCTGGTTACAATGAATTCAGTGAAGCCCTAGATTCCTTAGGGGTGGAGGCAATTTGTGTACACGACTTAAAATATTGTTCTCTTTCTGAACATAAGCCCTTGCATATCGTTCCTTTTCCCAAATTGCTTAAACTTATCAAGCGATTCAATCCTGACTTTGTCATGACTGATAATTTTCCTAATGCAATAGATATAGCGAAGCTAGTTAACCAACGTGTGCTACTCCATTTGCGTGGCTCATGGAACGAGTTTTATTGGGATAGAGCCATGTACCCGTGTCTTTTTGTGAGACTGTATATTAATTACATAGCTATAAGATATCCATCGCTTTTAAGAAAAATTGACCTCATTCTTCCTAACTCTAAATGGCTTCAAAAACAGGTCAAACAGCAATTTCCAAATCATCCAACCCAGGTCCTTTACGTGGGCATCAATGCAGGAAAATGGGTTCCAAGCCAAAACACACCATTTAAAATTAAACATCCAGCGGTTGTAGGCACATTCCCATTAGTCATCTACCAGAAAGTTTCAGGACTCCTAAAATTCACTAGAGTCATTAGGAAAATGCCAGATGTAAATTTTTACTTCGCGGGAGACGGACCCTATTTCAACTTAATTAGACAAAACCGTCCGCCAAATATGTTCCTGATTGGAGGAGTCTCGGAACTAGGAGTCAAAGAATTGCTAGAGAGCGGTGACATATTTGTACACCCGTCTGGATTAGATGCACTACCAAGAGGTGTCAAAGAAGCATCTCTTATGGAAAAGCCGATAATCGCTTCAAACGTGGGGGGTATACCTGAAATAGTTAAGAATAATCAAACGGGATATTTATGCGAGATTGACGATGTTGACCAATGGATTGGAAAAATACGTTTTCTGCTGGATAACCCGGATGTTGCCAGAAGGCTTGGCAAAAATGCACGCAAATTTGTACAAAAGACCTTTGATTGGAGAAGAATCGCGGAACACATGCTGGAGATCTTGAGAGATTTCACTGAAGGATTTTGACCCAAATACGGAAAAGGGCTTTGCATGCGTAGCATCAAAATTCTCCCTTTAGGCATTTTCCCACCACTAGCGTATTGTGTCAGTAACGGTATAGGACTAGAATTTTGAATTCAGATTTTATACAGCATCACTCCTGTATGAGGCGGAAGAGTTATTTGATTCAGAACGGCTCCATCTAAAGTCTTAAAGTTTCCTTCTAGATTTATTGTTGTGTTGTAGGGAGTATAGTTCACGATAACTCTTCCGTTTTCGAAGTCTCTCGCTAAACTATCTGCAAGCGCGTAGTAATCGCCTGTAGCAGATCCTAAAAGTCCCGCATTATAAGTTAATGGGAGAAGACCATACGTGTCTTCGAAGGTTTTCCATTCGAACTTGAAAGAGGCTTTTTCATTGGCTAATAATAAAAAAGAGCAGAAACTGTAATAGAATACACGTTTAGCGTCTTCTAAAGATTGTATGTTCAACGAGCCGTCAATTGCTAAAAAGTACTTTCCTCTATCAAGCACATTCTTGAATTTTGCCATTTGTTCTGGATAGGTTGCATTTTGGTTTGGATAGTCGAAGGGGCTGAAGTAATTTACGTCCCACCATGGATAATGAACGAAACCTTCTGCCATCTTCCCGTCAGAAACGTCTACAAAGTCGGCGTTGTCACTAGTGTTGGGTATTAACAATTTGGTACCTATTCTGCTTTTAAGATACGCCAAGAGACCTTTCATGTCGGCATACCACGTTGTTCCATATTCTGGCGGGAGTTTCTCACGTGGCACTCTCCATCCATCTTTCCAGAATGTCGGCCACGCGTTGTCAACAAATATCCCGTCTATTTCTGGACATTTTTGGAAAAGTGTTTCATAGCACCAATCACCCAGATATTGTCGCCACTCTGGATTGGCTATGTCCATGCAATACCATCCACTCTCCCAAATGATTTGAAGTCTATTACCGTCTACGTCATGTAAGAACCAATTTTCGTGCATATTGACTTCTGTCCAATTTATGTAAGAGTCTATTGTTGGACTTGCTGAAGGGGCTGAAATGTATACAAGAATGACTAGGTCAGGTTTTTGTCGTTTAAGTTTTAGAATGCTGTCTCTAACGCTGGAATAATCGTACCAGTGCATAATAATAACATCATAGTTGGAAATAGCGTAGTCGATTTGCGAGTCTGTGAATCCACTACTAAAACCATAAGCCGTACAGAGTATTTTCGCTTCTCCGCGCGAGTATTGCACAACACCTGAGGAAGGGGTTATGGTACTAGAAGTAAGAGAAGCAGATGAAGATGATGTCATTTGACCTACACTTAGGCAACTAATAATGAGTAGTATCGCCCAAATAGTTGTTGTCCTATTCACATTGGGTAACCAACTATGTATATGATGTCGTAATATGCGATATAAATGTTGCGTATCGTAAGACAACAGATATTACACACGCGCAAATATTAGTTCCTAGTCTTTTTACGTAAATTCAGACAAAGACTTGTTGATGCACGCTTAAGTAATCACCAAGAAGGGGTGTCCTGATGAAATATTTGAATAGTAAGGTAACTGTCCCGGCGATTTTCTTCGCAGCTACTATCTTACTTGTTCTATATCTCGTATCAATACGCTGGCATGTTTATCTGTCGGTCACACTCTTTTGGATAGCCATTACGTTAATGCTAGGCACTATAGTATTTCAATGTCTCAAAAGTGAATTGTCTCCATCTTACGCCAAAATAGTGCTACTAGAGATTGTGGTTACCTGCGTTGTATTTCACCTGATCTATCAGATTCCTTATTATGGTTTGCGTGGGTCCGATGCCTATGACGACATGAATTCTGCGAAAGGCATTATGTCTAGCGGATTTGTGATGGGCGACCCCCAATACATCAACCTGACCTCACTCTTTCCAATGATTCACGTCTTTGGCGTCATAGTATCATTAATTACCGGTATCGACCTCTTCTCTGTGGTTAAGTGGTTTCCCTCATTGCTCGGTGTAGCTCTCATCCTCCCGCTATACTTGCTAGTGCGAAGCGTTTTCAAAGAGGAAAAAATTGCCTTACTTTCGGTGCTACTCTTTGCTTGCCTGCAACACCACATACTATTTGGCTCGCTGTTTGTCCGAGAGACTATCGCCTTAACTTTGGCAATATGCTGTATCTATCTTTACTTCTCAGCTAAACATTCCCTACATCCTGCTACCAACTACGCATTATCAATCATCTGTTTAGTAGGAACCGTTTTTGCTCATCATCTAACCAGCTTTATGTTGTTGATCTTCCTCTCGATACACTTTCTAGTGACTAAAGCGTCTGAAGTCCCACCTTTCCGGAGAGCCTATTTCGGAGATAACATCACGGGAGAAAAGGTAACAATAACCTTCCTATCAATCGCTTTTGTAGCTCTCTTCGCCTACTGGACATTCGTAGTAATGTCTCCACTTTACACCTTAACCACGTTTGTAAGGGAAGTCTTCACCCCTAGCCAATGGGGGGTGCGCACTTATGGTGAGACAACTGGCATAAGTGGTGCCTCTATCCAAACGATTAGAGGCTATATTATGTTTTATGGCTTTTACTTCTTTCTTTTCATTTTTGGTCTCACGCTGTTATACAGTTTGTTAGGTCGGGCGAAAAAACATCGCGTAGAAGCATACTCCTTCACTTTGTTCTTATTCCTCTGTGGGCTAGTGGGATTTTTGTCTCTATACTTAATAGCACCTGCGGCATATCCAGACCGTTTTCTTATGTTCGGTTGGCTTTTCGGATTTGCGCCCTTAGTGGTAGCTATCTTGAAAGGCAAATCTAAATGGCTCCGAAGAATCGGTGTGTTTTTGCTGATTGCCTTTATGCTCTTCAATATCTACATGATTGAGACCACTGCTTGGAATGCAAGGGCAGAGGAGATCACAGGAGCCCCCTCGGAGGAGGATTACGCCTTGGCCAACACATTTGACTTCTCTAGTGGGAAAATACTTGGTCCTCAGAATAATTTGATGGCAATTTATGATGTACACAATAACTTAGGCACTATTTTTGGCTTATCTGAGGTTAATCTGACAAAGTTCGACTGGGTTATCATCAATAAGAAAGAGCTGGAATTAGAAAAAAAGAATTATCCGGAGCCGAGAACTGAAACAATAGCGGCGCTAGAGCGACTTGCGACCGAAGGCTCTCGTGACTACGACAAAATCTATGAATCAAATAGCCTCTTAGTATTCAAACAGAGACAATAAATTTGCAGCGATCTCGCGCGCGCGATTGGATAGTTGTTATCGGAGCAATTGAACGGATTGGACATGCAGAATTTGCACTCAGATTGCAAGAAAATGTTTGGAGGAAGGATTTGGTATTATGAGAATTGATGTTACGATAGCAACAAAAAATAATGAAGAGACGATAGAACAATGTGTAAGGAATATTAAAAAATATATTCCTTACAATAGGATAATTTTGATTGATGATAGCACAGATGACACTGCAAAAATAGCAAAAAGACTTGGTGCAGAGGTTATACATTTTTCCGCAAAACTTGGTCCAACAAGAGTAAAGCAAGCAGAAGTCTCGGATACTGAATGGATAGCAAGCATTGATTCCGATGTCTTTGTATATCCTAATTGGTGGAAGGTGATGAGTGGATACATTGCAGATGATGTGGGCATAATTCGTTCATTTATGGAGGGATCGATCAAGAAGGTAATTCCTTCCTATGATGCATTTATGAAATGGTGGACCGAAAAAACATTCCTGAGAGGAAAGATAACCACAACAATGGGAAACAACCTTGTTAGAAGGAATATTCTACTGGATTGTGGAACAAAGCTTGCTAATATTCATGCAGGCGAAGATACAATAATTGGAAAACATGTTATAGATATGGGGTACAAATGTGCAGTTAGTAAAGTAATAACTGCTCTCCATTACCATAAAGATCCAATTTCTCATACCAAAATGGCCTTCTATAGAGGAGGAGAAAGTTATGTAATAAGTAAAGGTAAATTGGCGGGCTTGATCAATATTTTTGTCTCTTTAATTGGCATTTCAAAGAACTGGATAGAATACTCATTTTATTCGAAAACTGTTGATTTAGAATTGTGTAGGTTCCTATTATCGTTATTTATCGAGATGATAAAAGGTGGGATCAGCAAGATTAAAGAAATGTAGGCAAATAGGTTACATCCCCATGGAAAAGCAACCACAGATATACAGTGGAGAAGATCGTTTTCTTCAGATAAAAGATTGGCTTAACATATTTGATAGCATGCCTGTTCTTGAGATTGGGATTGGAGGGGGGACATTTCAAGGTATTTGTCAAGGAAAAATATAATTTATGATTTAGATATTGATATTGAGTTTTTAAAAAGGGCTAAAGCAAATATTGATGCCCATTTTGTTCAAGCTAATGCTAAAAACCTTCCTTTTAGACCAAGAAGTTTTGATGTTGTTATTTGCAGAGAAGTTATAGAACATATGGATAAAAGAGAAGGGGAACACTTATTAAAGGAAATATCTGATGTATTGAAGACAAATGCTATTTTATTGTGTTCTACACCCAATAAACTATCTCCTGAGGGGATTATCAGTCCCATAATTCTAAAAATATTTAGAAAAGAATGGAATGCTTGGGATCTAACACATAAACATATTTATGATATATTTGAATTCAAGAGATTATTAAAAAATCACTTTCGTCTTAAAGATTTAAGGGGAGAATATTATCTCTTTCTACCAATACCTATACTTGCAAGAGTCTCTCCAGTCATATTCAAAATTTTTAGAAAGATAAGAACAGTAATGGATACTAAACTTGGACGTAAACAGCCTTTTAATAATTTTGGATTTGTTATCGAATACCTAGTTGCCAATACACCACATGAAACCAAAATTTGATTACTAATTATTCAATTGTAGCCCGGAAACTTATATGTGGACTATAAAAGATGTGTCCAAGAAATTTGGTATATTGGTGTGCATGCATGCATTAAGAAGTAGAGTTATGGTGAGGGAATGCGCCGAATTTCGCCGTCGGAGAGTTTTATGCTTCGCTGGTGTCGGTGACTCGCACGTAATAGTAGCGCGCATGCGTGTTCCTAAAATGGTTAAAAATGGTGTAAAGTGCGTTTTTGCATGTCTGTGTTCATTATGGATTTGTTTGATGAGCGTATTTTGGCTGTGCTTAGGGAATAAAAACCGTTTTATTGTGAAAAAGGCGGTTTTTTAGCATTAAAGCTTTCCGTGGAGATTTCTCCCGCGCAATCCCTTTTTTTCTTTCCTTTCGCGCGCGCATGTTAGAGATTATTGCAAAGATTGAGGAGTCTAAGAGTCGGTCCTAGCGCTGAGTCCTCACCTGTGAACGGGCCCGCTCTTCATGCATGCATTAAATCTAAGAAGGAATATCGAAAAAGAACGTTTCAGAGAACATCTGAGTTATCTTTAGACTATGACGCTTGGGCGAGCGCTTCTGGTTGTCTCCCTTTTCACTACTCGAACATAAACGCTCTTGTAGCGTATTTTAGCGTTCTTCAGCATAAAACTTTTACCGTTCTCAGCGTTTTTTCACAGTTCGTTTAGCGTTAAAACTAGAGAATTCAGCAACGGTGAAAACGGTAAAACTCAGTTCTATGCACCTGCGATATCTGCTATTAGGTGTACGAGCCTATTTTTCCTTAGGGTATGCTTAGGGCTGGTTTCTACGGTTTTTACGGTCCGTGACTTGTGCAGTTTTAACCGTGTCTAAGACCGTAAAACAGCCGTGCGACCGTAAAATATTAACCGTAAAGTGCCGTAGAATAACCGTGACGAGTGGATAAGTTTGAGTGATGAAGAGGAAGAGAGCCCAAAAGGGATGGCGCCGAGTAAGGCGGCCCTAGCGAAGGACCCTAAGCAACGGGTCCAGGAGTTCTTGAAAGAGACTAAGGATGACCGTAAAAAGACGGCTCTAACCATGAAAGCCGAAGGATACAACCGTGTCGAGATCGACCATACATTCAAAGAGATTACGGGTAATGGGATAGCGCGCGCGAAAGAGTAATCGAACGCGAATGCGGCAACGAGATTGCGATATCGAAGTGCAGAGCTTTAACGCACGCTTTGCTGATTCCATTGCAAGCGCGTGCATTGAAAGACGTAGATGGTAGAGTGGTGGCTGCATACGGAACATTTCAAACCACCAGTATTATTGCTTGTAGCACATTGGGACGATGAAGTGCTATTGGCAGGTGGCACTCTGAAAAAATATGGAAGAGGATGGACAGTTGTTTGCGCTACAAATAAAGATTATATGGCTTATCAAGAAAATGTGTTTAAAGGAGTATGTAAATCAGCTGACGCAAATCCAATAACTTTGCCCATATATCACAGAACCGAAAGATTTGATGGATCCCAAGAAAGCGCAATTGATTTTGAAAGGAGAACTAAGCATACAAGTCTTACTGCTGAGATGATAGTTGATGCGTTTAAAAAGGTAAATATAGACATGGGGAAATTCAACACCATTATTACCCATCATCCTAATGGAGATTTGGGTAGACATATACACCATAAGCAGTTGGGAAATATTGCTCCAAGATTGTTCAAAGGTAAAATAGTCTATCATTTTGTAATGCCCCCTCGTATAGTAGGATATCGAAGCGCGCATAACTATTTTGTCAGAAAAGCTAGCCACATAGAAGTATTAGAGGATAAATATTTAGTATGGAAATGGGAATCTATTCGAAAATATAAGAAGGATACGCCACCGATACTCATGGTTGATGAAGAAGCATATTTTCGTAGAGTGCGTGCGCCCAACAAGATTTTTTCAACACTTGCACTCAACTTTTTGGTACCAATATATTTGCGTATTTTGATAAACTTACAGAACCGTTCCTTATTACCATAGAATATTTAAGGAGTGAGGTTTGAAAACTGACGACACATGCATGCATGCTCGTGTATCTGATAGAGTATATCAGGAGTTGCCCTAAACACCCTCGGATTTTAGATGCTGGCTGTGGTTTAGGTTCCCACGCTATTTTCTTATCTCTTCTCGGCGCGGATGTCGTGGGAATTGATCTTAGCAAGGAAAGATTAGATGTAGCAAATAAAAGAGTAAAATATTATCAGGAAAAATATCCAATGATATTGCATCCTAGATTCTACTACAAGAATGTATTGAAGTCTTGTGAACTTGGGGAATTCGACATAATTTGGGCTAATCAATCAATTTCTCACATACACCCAGTGGAAAACTTTCTCTATGTTGCTTGGAGAAAACTAAATAATGGTTACTTAATTATCTGTGACTCAAACGGTATGAACCCGTATGTTGCTTTCGAAGCGTGGCTTGTTCATCGTAAAGGCGGACTATACGAGTTAAAAAAAGATCCCGATACAGGTGAGTTAATTCCCTATGCTAGGGAAAGAATGCTCAATCCGATTTACCTGAGAGCTCTACTCAGTAAAAGCAATTACAAAGTACAGCTAACCGAATATCATGGGTTCGTACCACCAAAATTCCATACTAAAAGACTCTTTAGATTCATAGAGAGAGTCATGACAAACATGCCCTTTTTTCGACTGACGGGTGGTAGCTACATAATTGTCGGCAAAAAGTCTATATGCAACTAACGTGATTGTTTCACAAGGATTCTCCAAATAACTATTAATTGTTTGTTTTTACACGGAAACTGATAGATTGACGACCAGAAATCTCTCCAAAAAGTTCAGCCTTTTAGTTCTAACTTTTGGAATTTACCCTGATAGCGTCGGAGGCGCCGAGATTCAATTGTTTAATCTAGTCTGTAGGCTTTCAGAACGAGGGCATAGCGTTTATGTAATAACTTCGGTTAACAATGTGTTGAACAAATCATTTAACTCAAAAATCCCCTTTGCAAAATTTCGTCTAAAACTTTGGCCAAAACCCTTCAGTATTCTGTCTTACACCCTTAAAAGCCTGATTTTGAGCCGCAAGCTTAGAAAGCAAATTGATATAATACATGTTCACAGTGCTAGCTACCATGTGATGATTGCTGGTTTCCTTTTCTCTCTCTTTAATCACAAACCATACATCGTTGCTTGTCGAGGATCTGATATAAGAATATCCAGCAGAAAATTTCTACATAGAGTATTTCAACTTCCATTTTTACGCAATGCAAAAACCTTGGTGACGGTTTCGAATGAAATAGCTGAATTGCTTACAAACAAATATGGCATTTGCGGGCACAGGATTTTGGTCATTGAAAACGCCTATGACGACAGGGTCATGCAAGAAATAACAAATATCAAAGTAAAAACTGAGAACCTGAGATCGAAGCGCATAATCTGCGTAGCGAACATGCGCCCGGAAAAGGATCATATGACTTTGCTAAAAGGATTTAAAGAGGTTGTCAAAAGCATAGACGACGCTCAACTCTTGCTAGTCGGCGATGGTCCTCTTAGAAAACAGCTGGAAGAATTTCGTGCAAAGCACAACTTGCGCAATGTAAGGTTCTTGGGAAGGGTTCCTTTTAATGAAGTGCTTGAAAATGTTGCGAAGTCAGACATCTTCATCTTGACGTCCATTGAAGAAGCCATGCCTAACGCTGTTATTGAGGCACTTGCCCTTGGAAAACCTGTTATTGCCACAAGAGTTGGAGGTATACCCGAAATAGTAAAAGACGGATTTAACGGTCTTCTAATACCTCCAAAGTCACCAAAACACGTTGCCAGAGCTTTACGTACGCTTCTCACCGATGAGAAGTTACATTCAAAACTTTCCAGAAATGCAACAAATAGTATGTCCCTATGCTCGTGGTCTGAAATAATTTTGCGATACGAACAAATGTACACAAATTTGTTAAATTTGCCGTAACCCATAGTCAATAACGCGCGCGATATACCGAACTCCATTAACCCCGAGATTTTTTGGGCAGAACAAATTGGGATGTGTTGCTGATATTGGTTGTGCAGCCGTCGCACACTTCAGTAATTAATCCTGCGAGGTGAAAATGATTAAACATCTAGTTGTTTCACATAAGCAACTATATTTCTCAGTAAAATCAAAAAGGCACTCAAGCATAGGCGGCTTCTCAGTGTGGCACAATCATTACCTAAAATACGTTGACGAACTGCACATACTTGCACCAATTGAGATCGTGACTACAACGCCAAAGGGAAGCACATATTTAGACGATAAAATTAGGATGCACAAAACGGCAAAACATCGCGGTCTTCGAGGTGGTCTAGACGTTGGTTTAATAAAAGATGCTTTTCTAACGGCTTGGATTAGCATAAAATATGACATCGATGTTGTCATCTGCAAAATTCCCGGCTTCATAGGTCTTGTAGGTCTTGTTGGTGCTTGTCTAGCTAGAAAAAAGAGAACGCTTGAAATTGTTGGAGATTGGTTGGTCGTGATAGGTTTGCATAAACACCCGCTGGGTCTTCTTAAAAAACTCTTATTGAAGGCCATTTTAGTTTTGGCATATTATATGTCAAGCAACATTATCGTTATGAACTACACAATGAAAAAGAGCTTGATTAATCTCGGAATAAAGGCGAACAAAATAGCGGTCATACCTGGAAGTACGTTAGAGGGTTCTCTATTTAAAATTCCCGAACTAGAGAGAGGAAATGAAGTCAGAACTATGATTTTTATTGGGCGACTTTCATACGAGAAAGGATTATTCGACTTGATTGAAAGTATGAAAATCCTCCGTGAGGAATATCAGATGAAAACGGTTAAGTTAAAAATTGTAGGTGATGGACCTTTAAGAGGGGATCTAGAACATAAAGTAAACACTCTAGGGCTAGATGATATAATTGAATTCACCGGGTATGTTTCACACGACAAAATAAGTAAGCATTTGACAGATGCTTGGTTGCTTGTACTTCCTTCATTAACTGAAGGCCTTCCGAAGGTAGTTTTAGAGGCTATGGCTACCGGAAGGCCTGTCATAGCTACAAGGGTTGGTGGTATTCCAGAAGTTGTGGAAAACGGAGTCGATGGATTCTTGGTCACACCGGAGAATCCTAAAGCTTTAGCACAGAGCGCTTATGCAATCTTAACAAATGAGCAAATTGCCATTGAAATGGGAAGAAAGGGTAAAGAGAAAGCTGCGAAGTACGCGTTAGAAAATATTTTACCCAAGTATATTTCTTTTACTGAAATTTCGAATTGAGCATTTCTTTTTCGACAACGAAAGAATTGATGATTTATTCCCTTTTCATTAGCCACAAATACTTCCGTAGGTTTTTTTATGTTCACTTCACTACGTATGTAATGGGAATAACACTTATGAACAGTGTGTACCCAAACCTTGAGTAACGTGATAAGCGACAAGATATTTGAAAAGAGCATGGCGCAAGAAAAACATCGGGACGGTAAGAGTATACTTAAATCCATATATTAGAGGGGAAACGATGCAAAAGCCCCAAGACACCATGCAAGCAGTGGGACATAATTTCAGCAAGAAAATCAGGTGAAGTGTTTGAAGCATAAAATTGGAATTATAGGTGGAGCAGGATTTGTAGGCACATCACTAGCAAGACACCTTGTAGAGAATTTTCAAGTGAAAATACTTGATGTGAAAACCCCTCCGAAAGATCTGGAAAAAGTTGTTACTTACACTCGTTGCGATATTAGAGACTACGGAGAAGTGATAAAAGGGCTGGACGATGTGAATCTTGTTATACATGTTGCAATCGTGCAGATACCGCTAATAAACGAGCAGAGAAGACTAGGCTACGAAGTGAACGTAATTGGGACCCAAAACGTCTGCAAGGCTGTCGATGAAAGTCCGAATGTTAAGGGCATGATACTGGCTGGCTCCTGGCATACCGTGGGTGAGAGAGATTTAAAGGGAATAATTGATGAAGAATTTGGCTTTAGACCTGACAAAGTGGAGGATCGAGCCAGGCTATACACACTGTCAAAAATCGCTCAAGAGTCAATTGTTCGTTTCTACGACGAAATGTCTAATAAAATCTATGGCATAATCAGAATGGGAACGGTTCTTGGAGAAGGAATGCCTGAAAAAACCGCCGCAAACATATTTATCGAGAGAGGACTTAAAGGAGAAGCAATCACACCTTACAAGCACAGCATGTATAGGCCGATGCTATATGCAAACATAGACGACATATGTCGAGCCTTTGAAGCCTACGCTAAGAAAATCTTTGACCATGAAATAGAGAAAAGCAGTAACAGTCTAGCTCACATAGTAAACGTATACTACCCCGAGCCAATAACGATTCTTGAGCTAGCAGAAATCATTAAAGAATCCATTATAGAATGTACTAGTGGTAAAGTGAAGCCCAAAATAGAAATCGTAGATAACCATGTTCCTCTTCTATTTACAGAAGAAGACAAAAATCGGATTAAAGTCGATGTAAACAAGGCAAAAAAGCTTTTGGAATTAGATAAATTAAAGAGCCCAAGAGAATCCATACAAGAGATAGTTAAGCTACGCACATTGAAACTAAGGTAATAACTCAAACATGATATGCAAATATAATGCTTAATTCAAGGTGTCCAAGCACGCGCATGCAAGATAATCTTCCCAGCAATAAGAATGGATTCAGAACGAAAGAAGAGGAAATTGAAGATCGCAATCGATATGTATCCGCCTAAAGGCAGATAGAAATCGTATACCCAACGAAATTTTGAGAGATGAACAACTATGGATGGCATCAGTGCTGTCTGTAGTCGCAGGTGAGTATGTTTGATAAAGATTGCTTATGTTTTATGCACTGGATGTCCAGAAAGCAGAATTGACTCTGCTAGAGTGCAAAATTTCCTTAAGGAGAACGGTTGGAACATAACTAACAATCTGAAGGAAGCAGATCTTGTACTATTTAGAACATGTGGACTAACGGAAAAAACAGCCAAGGAATCTCTTCAGATAATTAGAAGGGTCAAAGCTAAGAAAAAAGAGAACGCCCAGTTTATAGTATGGGGTTGTTTGCCCAAGATAGATCCAGAAGCTCT
>Ga0315280_10007224_pt1 | contig 15005 bp, 13 predicted proteins | sample YL17G06_40_MG_FD_203697 | JGI IMG/M metagenome (GOLD analysis project Ga0315280, IMG submission 203697) | Sediment microbial communities from Yellowstone Lake, YNP, Wyoming, USA - YL17G06_40 | ecosystem: Environmental > Aquatic > Freshwater > Lake > Sediment | place: USA: Wyoming | collected... | reverse complement strand
TCAAATCCCCGCGGGCCCGCCACAAACATTATCCGAGTCCTTCCTTCCACCCGACAATAGGTTGACGGAGATTTCGCGGGTCCAGATCCCGCCCGGTCCACCATAAACTTTGAGCGGGTCCCTCTTTCTGGGTCGGAGCCTTCTCTTCATGCCGGGGCAAGGTGGATGCAAGAGTTCATGGCATTTCTCATGGTGAGGTTCGAATCCGCAGGGACTCGCATCTTATAACTCGCATCTTTATCGAAGCACTTGAAATTGCTGGAACAAACGGGATATGCGAGTTCTAACCCCCCTGACTCGATCCATTGACATAATGTGTTGGATCTTCGATGCCTGCAGAGGTGAACGCTTCTCGTCTCTTCTTGCAGCCGGGACACAAGCCGCAATGCTCTTTGTCTCCGGAGTAACAGGAATAGGTAAGCTCCAAAGGGATTGCATGCTCAACAGCATATTTCACAACTTCCGCTTTCCAGATTTTGCTGAAGGGACTAACAACTGCTAGCTTTCTCCTGACTGAGCTCTGCATAACCGAAGAGGCGCATCGACAGAACTCAGCGGTTGCATCAGGGTACTCATCGCTCAGTACCCGATGGAATCCCGTGGCAATCGCAACGCAGCCTTTATCGTAGCCGTAGATCGCTCCAACAGTAGCTAGCATTAGCACTACATGGATGAGTGGTTGCGACTTTACGGAGATACACTTCGAATGCTGCGTGAACTTCTCTACACCAAGAACGATGCATTCATCATGATCTTTTGTAATCCCCCAACATAAACGAAAAAACGAAGACAGGGCTAATCACGACGAGTACGGCTCCTATGAGCATCATCAAGTTAGCAGCCGTAGTTCCTTCATCTAATCACCTCAGATTGTGTGTGTAGTCTGAGCATACTTAGGAGTTGTCAGGAAGGGAGGCCATTGATAATATAGCGATATGAGTTCTTTTTCGTTTGTGTTTACGCTCAAACAGTAGTGTGATTAGGCATATCAATTCCTTGGTCATACACGGATGCTTGACCATACACGGGTTGAATGGTCATCGACGTTCTCGACGTCACTAGTTTTGGTGAACGGTTCCGCGGCCACGCCTACCAAAAGATCGTTGAAGTCTGCTTCCCTTGCAGGAGGCTATCAGTCTCCTCTGGGCTTAGTGTCTTCTCGACTCCCAATGTGTAGTGCCAATCGTAGAGGCAGTGTCGAACTAACTTTATCCTCTTGTCTTTGAGGTGATCTGGAACGACCTCTTCGGGCGTGCGTTTGGAGAAACGTGTGATCTCAAGCGTGAAAATGCACTTCTCCCAAGTCTCGCCTTCCCTTGTTACCGTCTCGCCGGCCTTCTCAACGGCGATGACTCTTCCCTTCAACCTTCGATTGATGAGGCCCAAACGGTTCACTTGCGATTCCTTGCAGCCGCCCACTGTTTGCAGATATTCGCTCCTTCCACTGCGTCTCTGCCATACCCGTCTGCACCCAACGATTTTGCGGTCTCCATATTGAGGGGAGCGCCTCCAACTATTGTCTTGCAGGAAAGCTGAGCTTTCCGGATTGCGTCTACTACTTCTTTCATGTGCGGAAATGTGGTGGAAAGCAACGCCGACATTGCGACCACATTGGCAGAGACCTCTTTTGCTTTCGCCAAGAAGCGGTCAGCAGTAACGTCGACCCCCAAATCGTGAACCTCGAATCCTGATGCCTCAACCATGCTTGCTAAGATGTTCTTTCCAATATCGTGAAGGTCGCCTTCAACGGTTCCGACCACAATGCGTCCTTGCAACCCTATCTCGGATGGTTTCATGTGCGCGCCGAATACCTTCATGCCTTCCTTGAACGTCTCGCCGGCCATAACCAGTTCAGGCAGGAAGAATTCACCAAGTTGGTATTTCTGACCAACAACGTCCATGCCCTTAGCCATGCCGTTGATGACACCATCATAGGCACTCACCCCTTGCTTGAGTGCATTCTCGGCTAGCGCCTTGACGTTGTCAATGTCGAACCTAACGATTGCCTCTTTCAAACTGTCAAGCATCCCTTCCTGCGCCACTTCGAGACCCCCTGGAGAACCGGACGTCTGCTCAGCTGTTAGTCAAGCTTTGTGGTGTGGATGGCGAGATCACGTCCCACCCTAAATTATCAATGTCTTTTCAAATCCCATAATTTCCGCTAGTTTCTCCAAGTGCTTCACAGCATCATGATTAACCACGGCCCAATGCTGATTCGCACCCGAGACTAGTGCTGTTTCAAGGAAGCGTTTCACAGGCGGATCAATCTTTACTAGCATGTGAGCGTATCCCTCGACTTTATCATTGATGGCTACCGCCTCGCCTCTTGATATGATCATCCTGAACTTATCGCGCTCGCTTACGATCGCAAGTAAAGTGACTATCCCCTCCCTATAGGTAAAGTACATGCATGCTCCTTCTACCTCATCATAGTGTTGGAATTCGCAATCCGGAATTATCTTCACTTTCGACGAATCTTGAGCTAAGCTCGGATTGAGAACTCCTTGGTGTCCCATTAGTAGACTATTATTGGGAACATCGAAAGTATAGATCTCGCAAAACACCGCCGGCTTGCCTGTCAGTCTCTGGAGAATAAGCATCGACAGAGTCCCCCATATATCTCCCTCCATGCCCACAGGCACAGGCTTTTCAGCGATCGACTTCGCCGGCAGACAGGGCCGCGTTTTTAGCAGCCTATGCATTTCATCATTCATATCTTCGACGGCGATAGCGTCGAGATTGTGCTGCTCCACTATGTTCGCCAAAGCTAGGGAAGCCCTTCCTGAAGTCGCCAGGCTCTTTTCTGATACACCGACTATCTCAAAGTTCTTCTTCAAATACTCAGTAAACGATTTGAGTTCGGACTGGTTCACCTCTTGAGAGGCCCGAAATAGCTCCGCCACTGAAATCGGTTCGATCCTTGGACCCAATTTGCTGAGTACCTTGGCTTCGTCCACATATGTGCCGATCATATCCTCGTATCTGCAAGGAAGCAGACCGATGTTCATCCGTTTAAGCTCGTTAGCGACTTTGGCTGCCATTGAATATTCGTGAATCTGTTCGAGTACCCGTTCGTCATCTAGGGTTCCAGCGACTGGAATCAAAGACCGTCCTAGTCGTGCCATCGCGCTGGCTGATTGAAGGGCTCCGACGGCACCGGTGGCCCTAACCAACTCTGAGACGCTCATCTTCTTACTCAGCTCTCTGTAGGGGCTACAACACCACATAATGACTGGCAATTTCTCATCAATCTCTCTCAGCGCCGCTAAGAGCACTCTATCGGAACTCCATACTACAGGGCAGAAGATTACCAGATCGACGCGTTCTTCTCTGAGCTTTGTGGCCGCCGCCCTGGCCTGATCCTCGCGAAAAACTATCCCACTGCCGATGACTTCGAGGAATGAGCCTAGACTATGTTCTATGTTGGCGACGTCACTCTCAACCAATTTGAGAAATTCCGGGCCAAACCCATTCATCTTCTGAGTCCAAAACCATTGGTTTCCAAAGAACAAGATTCCGACCTTAGGTCTCTGCATGTTGGGCCACGCACGCTGATTGGCCCTACCCGTTGCAGGGCAATAAAAGACTTGGCTCATGAAATGCGACACTGTTCGAAGAGTTTGCTTGGTCGCACACGGGCAGGATTGAAAAACTCCTGAATAACTTGGTGGGATCGGTATCAGTTATGCATTGTCGCTTCGACGATTTGCACGGTTCGATACCTTGAGGCAAGACCTCTCGCTAATCGATTGATTTGGGTGAGATTTGGATGAGAGAGTTGTCCGGTAGGGAACAGATAAATACAGGTAGGTACAGCCATCAAGATGAAATCGGACTGATGCCTTTTGAGCCAAGTGGAGAAACCCAAAATCACTAGACGCAAGTATTTGAAGTATGCTGCTGGAATCGTTGCCGCCGGAGCTGTTGCGGCAGCAGGATACGGGATCTACGAGGTTACAAAGCCGGCTCCGCCGACTCCTACGAAGAAAGCATATGTTTTCGGGCTTTCACACTATTACATTGACGACGACTGGACTAGAGTAGAGGTTCAGGGAGCTCAGTTTTACGCCGAAGATCATGGATACAGCCTGATGGTCACGAACCCACATGGAGATGTCGAGACTCAGATCAAGGACGTGAAACACTTGGTTGGAAGCGTCGGCGTGGACGCTATGCTCGTAAGCCCAACGGATCCAAAAGTCATGACCGAAACGATAGATTGGGCAGTTAAGGAAAAGCACACACCTGTGATTTGCTGGAATACGACTGCCGAGACCGATTCGATAGCTATCACTATCATGTCTGGCACCGTTCAAGTTGGAGAAATGATCGCCCAGGCTATGGTAGATGCAGTAAAGGAATCGGGACTCGAATTGAAGGGCAATGTGTTTGTAGCGAGCGGACCCTACGGTGACACGCAAGCTAGAATGCTTTGGGAGGGGTACAACAATGTGCTTGCAAAGTACCCCGACCTAAAACTGCAGAGGTTTGAATGTCCTAGTTGGGGGGCAGATGAAGCTCAAAAAGCGATCGTCGACGCGATTTCGGGGATGGGCAAACCCCTGATGGTCTTTGGAACTAATATGCAGACGGACCTCGGATGTGTTGAAGGTGTGAAGAGGGCGGGAGTTGCCATTCCGACGGGCGAACCGGGACACATATTCGTAGGAGGCTTCGATTGCGCCAAACAAACGGCAAACTACATCAAAGAGGGCTTGATGGACGCGGTTTCAGATGTACCGAATCCGCACTGGCTAGGATTGGCCCAGTATTTCGCAAAAAAGGTCATCGAGGAAGGTGTAGATGCGTTACCCCCGGTGGGAACCACGCTAATCGATGATATTACTAAGCCGGATGGCTCGCAGCCTGATGGAACTTGGAACATAGCTTTAGAGAGGGGCTGCTTGGAACACAAGGGTGCCAATCCATGGACCAACCCGGTCTGGGCGCCGGCGGTGATCGAGAATCTCTACGGCCACAGGTGGCTGAGGACAGGGGCAATTATCGTCACTCCCAAGAACGTGGATACATATGTTGGATGGTACGTTCTGGTAGATAAGTGGATGACCTAGAAGTCCTCTCACTACAGGAATCTGCGGGTAGCAGAGAAACCCGTGCCGCTGGGTATTACACCTTGACGAAGACAAGAGCCTTACTAGAGTTAAGGAATATTCACAAGTGGTTTGAAAGAGTTCATGCGGTAAATGGCGTAGATCTTGACATTTACCCAGGAGAAGTCGTTGGACTAATTGGAGACAATGGCGCCGGCAAATCAACGCTAGTCAAAATTGTCTCCGGACGTTTGGGACCTGATGAAGGAGAGATCTTTTGGGAAGGCGACAAGGTCAGAATCTCATCAGTCCAAGATGCGAGAAGGCTAGGGATAGAAACAGTCCACCAGGAGAGAGGGTTAGTCGATTGCTTCAGCGTAGCCAAGAACATATTTCTCGGAAGAGAACCGAAAAAAGGAATTGGGTTCGTAAGAGTTGTAGACTACGCGAGAATGAAACAGGAATCTGAAAAAGTCGTCCGTTGGCTGAACCTCAGAATACGCCCTGACCAAGAGGTCAGATTCGCCTCCGGGGGCGAAAAACAGGGCGTAGTCGTGGGAAGGGCCATGTATTTTAAGGCACGGTTGGTCGTGCTGGACGAACCTACCCGAGCATTGTCCGTCATGGGTGTCGAGAGAGTCCTGGGGTTCACCGAGACGTTGAAGACATCCGGGATCTCTTGTTTGTTCGTCACCCACTCGCTCCGCCAAATCTTCAGGGTCATGGACAGGATCGTGATCATCGATAGAGGCGAAAAGAAAATCGATCTCGAGAAAGCCAAATTCCGCTCCGCAGACGAACTCGAAGCGAAGATACTCGAAATAATTAGGGGAGATCCTAGCTGAGACTGAACGGGGAGAAAATTCTCGTCTTCATCCTTGATCAGATGGCCTGGCTACTTGTCATCTTGTTCTATACGTCTTTCGTCATCTTCAAACCGGGAGCCATGTTGAATCCCGATAGTGCGAGGTTCATACTCTACTCTTCTATTCCACTTGGCTTTCTAGTTGTGGCGGAATCGATTCCACTGATAACAGGAAACTTCGACCTATCCGTCGGACAAATGACGGGACTGGTCGCCATGGCAACCGGGTATATCTTGATGCGAAACCCAACCTTGAACCCAGTTCTTGCTTTTATCATGCCGTTTGCTTTCGGGGCCCTGTGCGGCACACTCAACGGATTTCTAGTCGGAATTCTGAACCTAAACCCGTTCCTTTCCACGCTAGGGACGTTTCTCTTGTTCGACGGGCTAACGCTGATGATTCATCCGCAATCGATCTGGGGAAACGACATACCGAAATATTACACCACATTTGGAGGGACTGATTACACAGCCATCGTCTTTTTCATGGCCAGTCTCATAGTTTTGGGGTTAGCATTGAAGTACACGGGAGTTGGCATTCATATCTATGCGACAGGCGGAGATAAAGAGTCAGCTGCAATGTTGGGGATCAGGACGAGTCTCGTTGTCTTCCTCGCGTACACGCTTGCTGGGTTGTTTAGCGGAGCGAGCGCGCTCATCTATATTGGATTTGTTAACGGTGTTCCTCTTAATCTCGCGGACGCCGCGATATTTTCCGCCTTTGCTGGAGCGGTGATCGGCGGGATTTCTTTGACGGGCGGAAGAGGCTCCATTGTCAACAGCTTTGCCGGCTGCCTCGTTGTCGGAATCCTTGAAGCTGGCCTAACCATGTTTGCGATTTCCCCGGAACTGAGAAAGGCTTCGACGGGGGTCTTGGTGATATTTGCGATATTATTGGACAGGATTAGAATAAACTATAGAGACAGGTTGTTAAGGCCCAAAGAGTAATCGGTGGAACTTGCATGATTCGTGGCAACGCCACTATTTCAAGTTAGGCTGCGGTGTGAAAGATGGATTCGTATGAGCGGTTTGTTCGGGTACTGAACTTCGAGGAGCCGGATAGGGTACCGACTTTGGACAGCATAAGAAGCCCTCGGATCGTACGAGAGATGGGTGGGAGAGGCCCCGCTGAAGAAGCTGTCCCGCGGGCCCACAGCGCTCTGGGTTTAGATGTCGCATATGGAGGAGTCGGCGCCGCAACCGCCAGTATCGGGGAGGAGCCCCCGAAGATATGGACGAGCAAATATTACAATCTCGGATTAGTTGTATGCGAAAAGCCCTTCACGTTCAGATGGGATCCAGCTACCCAAACAACCTGGGTTATCGACCGGCCTTTCAAGAGCCTGGACGATCTAGATGGGATAGGACTCGAGCCGCTACGCGAAGATAGAATAATCGAGGAGCAGACTTCAGAGTTTCTGAGATCCAGAAAGGCCTACAAAAAGTGTGGTGTTGTCTACATAGGCTATGGGGGCTCAGTGTTGGAAACATCGTATCGCATACTTGGATTTCGTTTGTTCTCACAAGCACTATTACGGGAGAAAGATCGGCTGCGAAAACTGATAGAAAAAATAGCCCCCGCAGCCAGCGCCTATGTGAGGAGCTACGCAGAAGCAAGAATCGGCCCCGCTTTCATATATGGCGATGATATAGCGGGCAAGAACGGCCTGCTATTCAATCCTGATTTCTTGAGGAATGACTGGCTTCCGATTGTACGGAAGATTGTCCAGCCCCTCGTGAGGGCGGGTATCAAGCTCATCTATCATAGCGAGGGAAACACAGAATTGATGTTGAACGACCTCATCGACGCTGGCTTCGAGGGATTGTGGCCGGTGGAACCTCAGGTGATGGACATAGGAGAAATAAAGAGGAAGTATGGTGACAAGCTTGTTCTAATTGGCGGGGTGGACAATCACTACCTGCTTCAACACGGCTCTCCTGAAGAAGTTGAACGACAGGCAAGAGAATCCATAGAAAAGGCCGCTCCAGGTTCCGGATTCTGCCTCAGCACCGATGAACTTAATCCTGACACGCCGACTGTCAACGCCATCGCCGCGTACAGAGCTGCAAGGAAGTACGGAGTATATCCTATGGAACATTGATTCAAGCCCCCACACCGGAACGTCCACTCTTGAAAGCTTGTCTGGCATTATCACAGTTGGTTGAAAGCTTGTCTGGCATTATCACAGTTGGTTGAAAGCTTGTCTGGCATTATCACAGTTGGCCCAGAGAAACCAAGACCGCCAATGGGAGGACAAAGCATAAGAACTGACGCGGGCATTCCGAGCTTCGACCGGAGACGAGAGGCAGTTATGGAGCAACAGAAGAAGAAAATAAGGATCGGACTCTACTCCGGCGGAATACAACACTACTGGACCGAGATGGGCATGAAAGGTTTACGCGAAGTTTTGGAAAACGACATAGCCCGGTTGGTACGCATTCTGGAGAAGAATTTCGCGGTCCTGTATCCAGGGTTTGCCGCAAACGCAGGCGACTCGGAGAAGATTGGTAGATCTATCCGGGAACAACAAGCGGATATGGCGCTAATGTACCATGCGACTTATCTCGAAGATGAGATGTCTCTGGCTTTCCTAGATCAATTAGACGACATCTTTCCTGTTCTATTTCATTCCCAAGGAACGCACAATTTCTCTGCAGAGCTGGACTTGATCAACGCGGGGCGGTCTTGGGGCAATAACAGTATTGTTCAACTTCCAGGTACTTTGAAGCGATTGAGACCCAACCTTCGGTTTGGCTACGTTTTCGGAAATCTCGACGATAGTCGCTCACTTGAAGAGATAGGGGAATACGCCCGGGCAGCTAAGGCGGTGAAAAGACTACGCGGATGCAAGGTTGCTTTCCTTCCGCATCGGAGTAGTGCCGTATCAATGTACGATACATTTCCAGACGAGGCAATGATGATGGCTCAGACCAAAATAAAACCCAGCTACTTGTATATCGAAGATCTGATAACCGGAATGAAGGAGGTTCCGGATGCCGACACGGAGGCATTGGCAAGAGAACTCTACCAGAAATACGAAGTCATTGAGCCCTCAGAGAAAGAGATTCGATTAGCAGCGAAACAAGCAATCGCGCTCGAGCGGTTGGTCAGAGACAGGGGAATCGACGCCTTGGCGATAGATACTGGCCCTGGGCTAATTCCTTACACAGGCATGATCCCTTGCGTAGGCATGGCTAGGCTGATCGACCAAGGTGTCGTGGTCACAACCGAGGGGGATCTAGGCGCGGCAGTCAGCGGCCTTATCCTTCGGGAACTGAGCGACGGCAAGCCAATCCAGTTCTGGGAACATTTGGCGTTTGATGAAGAAAAGAACTGGATCTTGGGTGGCCATGAGGGTGGTTCTGCTGGCTTCACTATGGCGAAAGCGAACACGCGTCCCCGTCTCCGGAACACCCAATACATTGACTTTGGAGGCATTCCGGGGGCACCACACTACGGAGTGGTACCGGAGTTCATCACTGCTCCTGGACCAATCACTCTCCTCACTCTCTTTCGCGGTCCCAGCGGCTATGAAATGCGACTTGCCAGCGGAGAATCAGTAGACACAGATCCGCTGCCCGTTCACTATGAGCACACTGTTTTCAAACCCAAGATACCTCTAAGACAATACTTTGAGCGAATAGCGGAGTTTGGAGTTTGCCACCATTTCGCAGTAGTTTACGCAGACGTTGCCAGCGAGGTAGAGAAAGTCGCTCACATACTTGGAATGAAGCTGCAGTGTCTCACATAGCATGCGCGCATCTCCCGCTTGAGATAGAGTTGACTTTGGAAACTCGTGATACCCGTAGGACCCGCCGAAATCAAATGACAGTGGTACTTGAGATTCTTAGAGATCGAATGCTGAGGGATAGCTGATGGTACTTGCTTCGATGCTTGAGATGTTGGGAGACGCGCACGCAAACAGATATGCTGTGGGTTACTTTGAGTCCTGGAACCTTGAGTCTTTGCGAGCAGTCATTGAAGCTGCGGAAGAGGAGCGACAGCCTGTAATCGTCGGCTTCAATGGCGGTTTTCTGGCAGCACGCAAACGCGAGCTGGAATACTACGCCGCCCTCGGAAAGACCGCTGTTGAGAACGCTACCGTTCCCACGCTTCTGCTTCTGAATGAAGCGTCAGATTTTCAGCAAGTTGTTGAGAGTCTACGGTTTGGCTTCACGTCGGTGATGATCGACGGCTCATCTTTGCCGTTTGATGAGAATGTGAACTTGACTAGGAGAGTTGTCCAAGTCGCTCATTCGGCGGGCGCTTGTGTAGAGGCACAGTTAGATGCACTACCTCACGCGAAAGAGGGCATTTTTGTGGGACAGGTTAACGAGGCGAGTATGACTGACCCAAGAAGAGCGGCCGAGTTCGTTCATGAGACCGAGGTAGATGCCTTATCAGTCTCCGTCGGCAACGTCCACATATTGTACAGAGGAGAGGCAAGGATAGATTTTGGCCGTCTCAAGGAAATTAGAGACCTCGTCGATATTCCTCTTGTTATACATGGGGCGACCGGGATACCCGATGATTCCGTTAGGAAAGCGATACAGGTAGGTATCTGCAAAGTCAATTTAGGTACGGCCTTAAGAAGAGCTTTTGCAAATGGCATGAGAAAAGCTCTCGAAGAAGCTTCGCTGACGGATCCGGAAGAGATCTTGGAGTCAGCCGAGCAAGAAATGAAAGAATTGGTGAAGACCAAAATGAAGGTGTACGGCCGCAGGACAGAAACGGAAACTTGAGAAGAGCCCGATTAGTCTCCTCCACCAGCACATAGTAAACGGGATTGCGACGCGCGCAATTATGTACTCGAGAAGGCGATAGGAATATGCTGGTGACTTGTGCCGGTATTCTCGTGGCCGATATTTTCGCAGCCAACCTTCCAAGAATATCAGATCCTGGGCAGCTTACGTTTGCTCCGAACGGGATAGAGATGCATTCCGGTGGCCACTCTGCTAACGTGTCCATCAACTTGAGGAAGACAGGCCTAAGTGAAGTTAGCTCAGTTGGCGCAATCGGTGAAGACCTCTTCGGACAGTTCATCGAGAGCGTATTGAAGAGTCATGGAGTGATCACCCACCTGCAGAGGACTCGCGAGATCGGAACTTCCAAAGATCTAGTACTAATCGTCAAAGGAGAAGACCGCAGGTATCACGTTGACGTTGGGGCGAATTGGTATCTTAGCCCCGATCACGTTCTGTCAGTCTTGATCGAAGAGAAACCCATTGTTTTCTATGTTGGAGCCACCGGAATGCTGGGCGAGTTTGATGAGAGACTTGCCAATATTCTTCGGAAGGCTAAAGGTTTTAGCAGCCTGACCTTTGTTGATCCCGTGCTTCCGTATGGGCGTGGATGGGGCTTCCTTTTTCGGGCTCTAGAATGGATCGACATATTTCACTGCAATGACGCTGAAGCCTCTAGTATGACCGGCGAGAAAGAACCCAGGAAGGCCGCTCAGGCTCTGATTAAAGAGGGGGTCAAATTCGTGATTATTAGCATGGGTGAACGAGGACTGATCGCTAGGACTGCACAGGTCACGTTTCAGATGCCGGCGCTAAAGGTACCGGTGATCGACCCATCGGGGGCCGGCGACGCCTTTTGCTCGGGGGTCATTTACAAGCTTGTGCAGAAAATGCGTTACGAACCGCGGGTCATATCAAACCTATCAACTGATGATTTGACTGATATCCTCCTTGAGGGAGCCGCGACAGGCGCTTCGTGCGTGACCGCTGTAGGGACAACCACAGCAGTCACCCGCGAGAACGTTGACTCCTTGCTAAGACAACAAGGACCGGAGATATTGGGAAACGTCGTGATGACGACGGAGGAAGAAGCATAGTGGCAGATTTCCAAGCCAACATTTCAGACCTTCTCTAGATCCGTTTCCGGAGAACTTCCTCATTGGAGATGCTGACTTCACCATATTGCTCTAATGACTCCCAACCTTTCTTGATCAAGCACATGGCTTACCGACCTCGTCGTGCCAGCCACATCGCGCTCGCCGGTAAAGCACGGCCACACACTGGCAAACAGAAACCGAAAGCAGTGCTGAGATTGTTGATTGGGCTACGGTCCTGCGCTCTGTATCACTCAGACCTGCTCTGGAACTCTTGTTATGCGCACGATGTTTGGGTCTGTGAATACGTCTTTCTCATCACGGCTTCTGCTTGAAAACTCCGATACTACGGCACCCTCGTCTCCCGCCTGAAACCAGTGCAGAGTGTTTGGACGTAACGTGTATTGATACCCGGGCTTCAGTATCACCTCCCGGTAGGCAGTATAACCTCTTTCTCTGCTCGCCGGCGGAACGGAGTGTGGCTTGGCTGTTTTCTTTCCCGGCACGTACAGATAGACTGTACCCCAGCGGCATCGGAAGGTCTCCTCTTTGCCTGGCTCTCCATCAATATCGGGATGGAGGTGCTCGGGACAAGTCTGACGCGGAAATAGGACCAGCTCTTTCGCGCAATACCTTTCGGTATTGATGCAAGTGACTATCTGCAGACCAGTATGGGTCAAGTCACCTAGGCCAAAATCGGCTACCTCTATGTCTCTCTTCTCCTCCGGAGTAAGCACGATACCAGCCTTCTCGAAGAACTGTGAGGCCTTTCGCCGAGCTTTCACGTATTCCCTTTTGGTTATCATAGATCTCCCCGTTTCTGTTAGCACGTATGGAAGTACTATAAAGCATGGCTATGCGAGAACTGAAAATGATTGTCTGCATGAGTAGAATCTGCATCGTTACTGGATAGCTTGGTACTAGGTCTGAGTTTCACCATGCTCTATCCCAATAGTTCCATTCTCATTCCATTATGGCGCTCAGCCTCAGAGCCCTAGCCTTTCCTTTCTTCACCTCAGCAACCTATGGCATTCCCTGACGCAGCCATTGAGGGAGCGCCTTCTGTTAGGCGCTCGACTTAATCGCGATTCGATAGCTTTTCACGCAGACGCGTTAGCCTCGACTCGCCTGACTTGGACGGGGAATCGCGGCTCGGATGATGATGATGGCCCATATCCAAGGTGGGACTCGGACTTTGTCAGCAAACCAACTGGGGAAACTGAAACATCTAACAACTGCATGAATGCCTTTATGCTCTGAACTCATGTAGGACAGGCGCTTGAGACATGACCAAAGCCGAGACCTTGCCTGAAAAAGGCAAAATGGTCGAAATGTACAGAAAGATGCTTGAGATCAGGCATTTCGAAGAGAAAGTATACTATTTGTTCGTTCAAGGGATCCTGCCCGGAACGGTTCACCTGTACACAGGTCAAGAAGCTGTAGCTGTCGGGGTGTGCTCGAATCTTCGGAGAGACGACTTCGTAACGAGCACACATCGGCCACACGGACACTTCATCGCAAAGGGCGGGGCTCTGAAGCAGTTGATGGCTGAACTCTATGCCAAGAAGACAGGTTGTTCGAAGGCCAAAGGAGGATCCATGCACCTCTGCGACTTCGAAGTCGGGATGCCACCTTCAATCGCAATCGTGGCGGCGGCAGTCCCTGTGGCGGCAGGGATGGGACTTGCTTTCAAGATGAAACGGACAGATCAGGTGGTAACATGCTTCTTTGGAGACGGTGCCACTAACGAAGGAGCTTGGCATGAGGGTCTCAACGTGGCCGCGATTTGGAAACTCCCTGTAGTATTCGTTTGCGAGAACAACGTATATGCTGCGTCAACTCGGACGTCTACGATGATGCCAGTCAAGAACGTTGCTGATAGAGCGAGCGCGTACGGTATTCCAGGGATGGTGATCGACGGAAACGATGTCCTTGCCGTGTATGATGCTCTGCATGAGGCTGTCACGAGAGCCAGAAACGGACTTGGCCCGACCTTGGTCGAATGTCTCACCTACAGACACAGCGGACATTCAAGAGGTGACCCGGCTCCGTACAGGCCCAAGCAGGAGGTCGAAGAGTGGCTCAAGAAGGACCCTATTGCCAGATTTAGGAAGAAGCTGATCGAACTGAATGTTCTGACGGAGAATGAGGCCGAAGAAGTCGAGAAAGGGGTCCTCAACGAAGTAGATGAAGCCGTGAGTTTTGCTGAGAAGAGTCCCTCACCAAATCCTGAGGAAGCATTACAGGACGTGTTTGCTTGAGGAGGCCATTGTCGTGAAGAAACTGACGATAGCTGAGGCCCTCCGAGAGGCCTTAAGGGAGGAGATGCTGAGAGACCCACGCGTGTTCTTAATTGGTGAAGATATTGGAATCAAGGACGGATGGGGCGGGCCGTTCGGTGTGACCAAAGGCCTTGCCGAAGAGTTTGGGCCTGAAAGGGTTCGGGACACGCCTGTGTCAGAGACCGCCATAGTAGGGATGGCAGTTGGAGCAGCCATGATGGGAATGAGGCCGGTGGCCGAAGTCCAGTATGGTGACTTCATTTTCTGCGCCATGGATCAAGTCGTTAATCAGGCAGCTAAGATGAGATACATGAGTGGAGGGCAGGTGAAGGTGCCGATGGTTGTGCGAGTTCCGACAGGCGCGACCAAACGCGGAGCACAACACAGCCAAAGTCCAGACGCGTTCTTCACTCATGTTCCAGGATTGAAGGTCGCTGCACCCTGCACTCCCTATGATGCGAAGGGCCTACTCAAGACCGCAATAAGGGATGACAACCCAGTCATATTCCTTGAACACAAGCTCCTGTATGGCATAAGCCGTCCAGGCTACAAGCCCGAGCCGGGAGCTTCGCCGCGAGTGTCAGGCGACATTCCTGAAGAAGAATACCTGATACCATTTGGTGAGGCTGATGTGAAGCGGGAAGGAAGAGATGTTACCGTAGTTGCGAAGCTGCTAATGGTTCACAGAGCTCTGTCTGTTGCGGCCAAGCTTGACCAAGAGGGGATAAGCGTGGAAGTGATTGACCCGCGGACGCTCGTCCCGTTCGACAAAGAAGAGGTCATAGAATCCGTGAAGAAGACTGGGAGATTGGTCATAGTCGAAGAAGACAACAAGACAGGCGGCTGGGGAGCTGAAGTTGCAGCTGTTGTCGCTGAGGAGGCCCTTGACTACTTGGACACACCTATCAGAAGAGTCTCGGCGTTTGACACTCCTATCCCATTTGCGCCAAATATGGAAGATTTCGTAATA
>Ga0315280_10007223_pt1 | contig 15006 bp, 19 predicted proteins | sample YL17G06_40_MG_FD_203697 | JGI IMG/M metagenome (GOLD analysis project Ga0315280, IMG submission 203697) | Sediment microbial communities from Yellowstone Lake, YNP, Wyoming, USA - YL17G06_40 | ecosystem: Environmental > Aquatic > Freshwater > Lake > Sediment | place: USA: Wyoming | collected... | reverse complement strand
AGTGAGATTCATAACAGGAAAATCGGAGACAATGTGAGGATTACAGTTTATCGCAGAGGAAGAGAACAAACATTCGAAGCCACATTGAGCCAAATGTCTTAAATAAAATTCTAAGTGATATCTCCCGTAAACCCGCTCAACGTTGATATAACATTGTTTGGCTTATTCGCCTCTGACATTTTTTCTATCTCCTTTTACTGCTTTCATTATTCTTTGTATTAAAGTAGGTTTCTTTGGTTTCTGAGGTTCTATATATTGCTGTGGTTTTATTGGAGACTTAAAGTAAGGCACATCTTCAATACTTGTGCTTGTGCCATAATGCATTAGAAATTTTCCTTTTGGTAGATTCTGGATTGTGGTTATGTCTTTCTTTGATATTCCGAAGCCTCTTAACTTTCTTAGGTTGTTGTCCCCATTTGTCCGTCCAATGTAACGCAAGTCACAGTTTTCAACAAGGTTTGTATCCACACTTGCCAATCTTTGACTGATTCCGATTATGGAGCAATGGTAATTTCTGCCTTGCGTGATGTATCTGCTAATCTCTTGATAAGCCATACTTCTAAGCGAACTGTTAGGAATCAAGTTTTGGACCTCTTCAACTATCACACAAACTTGTGGTCGAATGCCATGCTCATCAAGTTCTAATGCTACATTGAAGATATTTTCCAAAAATCCACATGTAAATTCTCTAAGTTCAAACACGTTAAGCCTTGAAACATCGAATATTATGTCTTCGTTTGGAATTTTGAAATCCCAATGGTAGAAGACACTATAGGGATTTGATGTCGGTTTGGGTGTCTTTACAAAATAAGGCAATGAGCTACGTTTCAACCATGTTCTGCTGGAATCTATGACAACTATACGAGCACCATTGTTCTTTAGTAAATCTGCTAACAGCATTGCCAATGAACTTTTTCCACAACCTCTTGAACCAGCAATGAAGCAGTTTCCATTTAGGATGATTTCGACAAGGTTCATATCCACTCATCCTCTTCAGTTAGTTGGTCTTCCCAACACTCCCAACAGTATTCCTCGTCAAAAGCCTCAGACTTCCTGATTTTTCTACCACAAACTACGCATTCAACGTATTCCTCTTTGCTTTCTGGTTCTATGGTTGCGGTTAGCTTTGGTTTCGGCTGTTCTTCTTGTCTCTTTTCAGTCTTTTTGAAAAGCCATTTCTTTAATCTCTCTATTAGGGTCATTTTCTACATCTCCTTAGTCACAGATACCACTTCAGAATTTCGTCAATTGCTTTCTCAGAGTAGCTTTGTTTTTTGAGTTGTTTTCTAAGATGGATTCCTTTGTTTTTGGTCATGGTTTTTCCCATCCGAACAGTTTTGAGACACGTTTGTAGACATTGCAATTGTGATAGTCGGTTTCATGGCACAGATTCCAGTATGGACAAGCCTTATGGGGACAAGCCAAAGACTCAGCAATGTAACGTTTCAAAGCGTCAACGAGTTTTCTCCGTTCTTTTGGCTTTTGTATGGTGTCATACCATTCTCGTGTGCAGAGCGAAATATTGTCTCCAAGAGGATGATAGATTCCATTTGGTATTACTCCAGCACTTTGTTTTATGGCAATGATTTCTTTGGCTTCCATGTCGAACAACACAAATATTGGCTTGACTTTTGGTAAATCCACACGAACCACTTGCATCCTATCGTATGCATTGCATGTTTTCCATTCAATTCTTTTTCCCTCTTCCGCTTCAACTACTGCTCTACATTTCATTCCAAAACACCTCTGTTTTCGTTTGTTCTCTATCCTTTTTGCCCGAAGGATGCTCTGACTGAGCCCACATGGTCTATAGCCAAACCTAAAAATGGAATTTGGCTATTCCCAACCTTGCGAGTCGGATAGAGACAACAAAGACTATGTAATTCGCTTCTTAAATACCTTTTGTTTAGGCTTCTTTCAACCAAAAACGAGTAAAAAAGGTTTGTTTTTCGCTCATGCACATAGGGCTTCGCCAATTTCAGAAACGAAGAGGAGAATCTGGGAATTTGTCTCTACCCGACTCCTCTTATGGGCTACATAAAAGAAGTCAGTCTTTCCCAGACTCTCCGAAATAGTAAAGGCGAAACCTTCCTAAAAGAATTATGATTTACTGTTTAATTCTCAAAGAGAAGAATTCAGAGCACGTTCTTAGAAAATATTCCAGACTGGTAGGGGAGATGATTCGGGCTTGGTGGGGGACATCTGGAGTCATTTCAAACAGTTTTGGCAATTCTGAACAGAATAGCCACATAACATTGAAAACCAACATTCTCCGTTGGAACACGGAATTTTTCAGAGGTTTTTTGGAAATTTATTAGTGGTTTTTAAGCGGTTTTGTTATTTGTTTTGGATTTGGTTTTAAGCGAACAACCGCATAATGCGTGCATGCATGCACCCCGAACACAATACCCTCTTTATCCATTTCATCTCACCTCTATATTGTTCTCATTGCATAATGAAATCTCCTTTAGGATGTCTAAGCCACGTATTGTTTCTTCAGTTCTTTGCGTTTTTCATCAAGAAGTGCAAGCAACTCTTTATTCTTCGCTTTTTTCTTAGATAATTCCTTTTCGAGAAATTCTATTTCTCTTAGAAGACTCCTTACAAGCGTATCGTTTCGAGGTGGAATAGCGATTAATTCTGTCGTGACTGTAGCGGTTGGAAACTTTAGCGGTTGAACCATCTTGTTTATTCTTGCGAGGTTATCCGCAAGTTGTCTCATATGTAACTGATATTCAAGCATTGCTTTTAGACCAATAGAAGACTGTTGAAGCGTTTGTATGACTATTTGATTTTGCTTTATCATATTGTTGAATGATGCCATTGATTGAAGAGTTCCAGCCATATGTTTGAAGGATTCACAAACTTTTGCGGATTGAAGTGCTTGTAGTGCTACAGAGGACTGTAATATCTGTGCTTGTGCCTTCATAGCCTCAGAAATACCTAATGAGATAGTTGAAAGTTCTTCGAAGACTGATATGGGTCTTTTCTCCTTTTCTTTCTTTTCTTCAGACATTCTTTTTACCTCTTATTATTCTGATTAGTTCTTTCGGTTCACCTATAAGTTTTCCGATGATGGTATAATTTCACTTAATGTTGCCTCAACTTTATCTACATTGCAGATTCTCAAATTATTGTATACATTTTCTTCTTGTAGAATTCTATTGCCCTCTTTTATGAACTCATCATCATGTGTGACTAGGACATGACAATTACCGACCCATGCTGTTACCAAGTGAAGAACATCTGAAGAATGCAAATTTGATGATTCTCCTATCTTTTTAACCAATTCCCAGTCGGTCTCCTTAATGTTAATGAATTTAATTATCTTATTACCAAGAAAGAAATTGTTCAGTATGCTTGCCAACTCTAACAAATCATCTTTGCTAAGATTCTTTGCCTTTCTTCCTTGCAAAAAAGTAGCAACATCTATCCATTTATCAATGACCGACTTTATCAGAAACTTCCTATCTTTCGCAATATCGAGCAGTTCCATGAGAGTGTAGATAGAAGTGTAAACTTCCCAGTTTTTCTCTTTTGCCTTGTTAATAAAAACTATGTCTTCCGTAGTTCTTCCACTGATAGCTCCTCGTAAGATGTTAGTATCAACATAAACCTTCGGTTTCACAGTTTCAATATCTTTTCTTCTTTCTTTTTGCATAAAACTTTACCTTCACTATTTTTGGGACTCTTCTAGTTGCTCGAAAAGACACTTTCTTTCCCCTTCTCGTGGTGAAAGAAACTTGAACCTTTTTAGACACTCTTCTAGTTGCCTTGAAACTTACTTTCTTTCTTCGAGTTTTCTTTTTAACCATGGTTGTTCATCCAAAATCAGCAGACTTTACATTCCTCAACATTTCATAAGTTCTTACGTATTCTAATCAATTCTTTAGGCTCTGGACTATTTTGCTCAATGAAAACCTTGTTTACTGGAACACGATTCCAATGACCGCAACTAGAACATTTTAGTTTTAGGCTTCTTTCCATTGGCTCTCCCACTTCTTTGTCTCTCCACTAGTCTCTTTGATGTCGTAGCCAACTGCTTTAAGCTCTTTAACTATCTTGTCACGACATTCTGTTACTGATTCCTTGAATGGGATGTAGACTATCCCTTCCATATCTGAGGGACGCTCAACTTTCTTTTTGATAAGGCAACACACTCTGTCACGCCTGAGTCGTCCCGTAAAAAACCCAAATTCTAAGATAACATTCTGACGTGCTCTTGCTTTTAAAGAACCCATTATAGAGCGAGTTTCGCCTTTTTCTTTTCGACTTACTGCATCATGGACTGAACACCCTACATCATCGGGAGTTAATATAACAAAGGCATAACCTACATCGGAGTATTTCTCTAGTTTCTCAACTATTGTTCTGCTTCCACTCGGTTGCTCATGCAGAACTATAGGATTAAGACCAAGTTCGGAAAGCATAGCTTTTAGTTCTTTCATCGGCTTGTGGTCTCTACCATGAACTATAAACACGTTCTTGCTTAGTGACTTTGATGATTCTGGCTCATGATGCCTAGGAAAGTCTGGCATGTGTTCACCTAACTTTTATTTCTTTGGTTGACTATATCCCACACAAGTTAAAGAACGATTCCGTCGGAATTAGTTCTTTCGTTTCAGCTATAACTTTTCCGCAAAAACGAAAACTGGCTTATAAGGACAGATAGAGATTACTTCTATTGTTTACTCATCTTTCTTGCTATATAGTATCACGCCAGTTTTCTTGTCTTTTAAGACTGTGTAACTTCCAACTTTTCGTGCGATGCCATTCTCATCCTTAGCATATTCATATTTGGTTTCTCTATCATAATTAAGACTTCGCTCCGCTAAGTGAAAATCATAATCTGAAATCTGTTTGCCTCTTATTAAGTCCCAAGCCTTCTTTTCTTCTGGCATTTTTATCACTAATCTACCATAGAGAGAGCAATACAAAAGATTTAAGATTTTCTGGCACAACTTATACAATGAGTCATACGACAAGTGTTCCCATTGTGGTGGACATAGGTAGATTAAAGTAATCCTTGTTCTCTTAACGTTTGTTCAATTTCTTCTTTTGAAGGTTGTGGTTCGTAATGTTCACCTTTTTCCAATGCTTCTAGTTGTTTTTTCAACTCTCGTTTCTTATGTTCTTTAATTTCTAGTTCTCTTTTTTTGGCTTCTTTTTCTTGTTCTTTATGTCTTTTTTCCGCTATAACGTTAGCTCTAGGAATTAGCTCTTTGTGACGTAAATCGGAATCTGTTTCTTCTTCTGTCATTCTTTCAGCAGAATCTAAATAATCATTTGAAGGTTTAACACTAAATTTGTTATCTTCAATGCTATGTCTTTGCATATCCTTAAAGGTTTTATAATAGTAAACTAAGCATGGAATTAAAACGTATTTCGCTATTTCTTCAAACGAAACATTGGGAATCATGTCTATAAATTCACGAATAGCGAAATATCTTCTCTGTCCGTCTATTATTGCGTATTTTCCGATTAGTGTTCTATCGAATCCTTCCATGTCTTCAGCTAATAAGGCAACTTCTAAAGGCTTGAGTAAGCCATATTTTCTTATGCTCTGCTTTAATGATTCTAAGGTATCACGCTTTATTGTCTTCAATGCTCTCGAATTGCATTTTGTTATTGAAGCAATTGTATCCGAAGAATAATAAAATGCGTGTTCACCATACTTTAGATTAGAATCGAAACACAGATTCCAAGGATTAACCAGTTGAGAAAACGGTATGTATTTCAGTTTTGGTTTTTTGCCTAGTTTAATCGGTTTTAGTGTCATGGCTTTTCTCCTCTTTGCTTTTGATTGCCAAAATCTGGTTTCTTGTCTTCGTTTTCACCGTTCCATACAATGTCTTCTTTTTCCAGTTTAATTAAGCCTAAGTCCTTTAGAACTTCCAGATATTCTTCTGCAATACTTGGTCTTAGTCCATGATACTGCATTTCCGCTAGAAACTGCTTGTAGTTGACCTTTCTTCTGCTTTCAATTATTTCAGCTATCGCTTTAATCCGCTTATGCTTACGTTGCTGGTGACTATCCATCAATTGAGGAGAAATCCAACCACCAGACTTATTCACCATAACACATACCGCCACACATACATATACAATCGTAAACATGTTCTAAGACAACACATAGTCGAAGTTTTCTAATCCTTGCCTTATCCATTGCTTTCACCTAAAAGGAGCAAAAGTGACATTGGTATAAAAGGCGACATTCGTAAAATAATTAATCAATTGATTAATCCTAACGAGTAGCCTTAATTCTTCGCTTTCTGATTTCCTTCATCTCTTCAAGGCTTCCACAATGAAAAGTCAAAACGGTCTGGTTGGGATGTTCTTTATAAAACTCAGGGTTGATTCTCCAAGATTTCTTTCTATAGACTCTTCTTTTTTCTCTAACCTTGACCCATCGTGAAAGAAAAGCTCCCTTCTTTTCGAAACCAGAACAAATCATTGACACTTGCTTAATTCCCTTTAAAGCAAAAATCCCCCTCTTCCTCAAGTAATGGTATATGTCTTTGGAAGTGGCTTCATCAATATCGAGCTTCAAAAATGAAAAGATAGCCAATTCTAACAAGTGTCTGTTCGCTTTGGTTAGAGGCATATTCTTGACTTGTCTTGTTTGGGAAATCAACTTTATGAATCTGGAATAACTCTTTGAAGAAACGCAGAGGTGAAATAGGCTCGCTATTAGACTCGCTTCTATTAGTTTGAATTATTGAAACTAGTATGTGACGAGTGACATCCAAGTTCGAGATATAAAAAGGCTTAATAAATCATAGTTAACTCTTTTTTTATTATGGATAAAGAGCGTGCGAAAGAAGAAATTCGGGTTCTGGTTGAAAGATATAGCCAAATTATGAAAAAAGAGAGGGAAATCAAGTCTAAGGAAGAGGAAATGACCAAGAAAGACCTTATTCGCCCTCTTTTTGAACGTGTCCTAGGATGGAATTTTGAGGAAGACGTGACGGCAGAAGAGAAGATATCAAAAGGCTGGGTTGATTACGGTTTTAGGATTAATGGAGTTCCCAAGTTTTTCCTAGAAGCAAAAGCACTTAGAGAGGACTTGGATAATCAAAAATTCTTCGAGCAAGCTGTAAACTATGCATATTATAAGCGATGCCCTTGGGCAGTATTAACGAATTTCCAAACTATCAAGATTCTCAATGCAGAATGGGAAACTCCCAATTATTATCAGAGCCGCTTCATGACGATTAGCTGTAACGAGTTTTTGGATAAGTTTGACGATTTGTGGCTCTTATCAAAAGAGAGTTTTGAACAAGGTCTGTTAGACAAGTTAGCTGAGAAATATGGTAAGAAAACGAAAAAGGCAAGCGTAGATAAACAACTCTTGAACGATTTCACGAAATTCAGAGATATGCTTTCAAAAAACATAACGAAACTCAACCAATCTAAGAAACTCACGCAAGCAGAACTTGACGAGTCAATTCAAAGAATTTTGGACCGACTGATTTTCATAAGAAATTGTGAAGATAGAGGATTAGAAGAAAAGAAGCTGTGGGAAGCTAGAAATGAAACAAAGGTATGGAAAAAACTCAAGGAAGTCTTCGCCTACTATGACAAGCATTACGATAGCAAGCTGTTCACGTTTGACCTAACAGACCCCACAAAGGTTCACTTGTGCGATACACTTGATATTGACGATAGCGTCATGAGAGAAATCATAGAATGCTTGTATCGAACAAAGGACAAATCCATCTCTTACGATTTTTCAATAATCGACGCTGACGTTCTAGGAACAGTCTATGAGCAATATCTAAGCCACATCTTGAAGAAGACTGAGAAAAGAGCGACACTCACCGAGAACCATGCTCACAAAAAGGAACAAGGAATTTACTATACGCCAATATACATAGTTGATTACATCGTTAGGAATGCGTTAGGAGAGCTACTCAAAGATAAGAAAGTCAATGTCGAAAAAATAAGGGTGTTAGACCCAGCTTGTGGTTCTGGCAGTTTCTTGATTAAGGCTTTTGACGTTTTAGATGAACATTATCGAAAGAATGACAAGGATTACAGTCAAACACAGCTTGATTCCAAGACTGGCACAACATTCACAAGAAAAGTGAAGATTCTTCAAGACAACATTTTTGGCGTGGATTTAGATAAACAAGCGGTAGAAATTGCACAGCTTAACCTTTTGCTGAAAATTGCTGAAAAGGGTCATAGGCTTCCATTATTGGAGCAAAACATCAAATGCGGTAATTCGTTAATTGACGATGAGAAGATAGCTGGCGATAAAGCCTTCAAATGGGACGAGAAATTCAAGGAGATAATGAAAGAAGGTGGTTTTGATGTTGTTATCGGAAATCCACCTTACGGAGCTGAATTTTCAAATGCTGAAAAGGATTTCTTGAAATCAAAATACCGTGAGGACAAGACTGGGAATAGTGCTTCTTTTTTTATCTTGAGAGGATTGGAACTAGTAAAGGAGAATGGATATTTTGCTTACATAGTGCCTAAGCAATTGACTTACATTTCTTCGTGGCAGTATATAAGAAGGAATTTGCTGGACACGAATCTTGTCAGAATCATTGATGTTTCAGAAGCGTTTCAAGATGTTGAATTGGAACAGATTGTCTTCATCACCAAAAAAGAAAAGGCTTCGGAAAGAGTAGTTGTCGGATTCTCAAACAATGCAAAAATAGAGGAATCCAATTCCAATAGGAAATACTTCACCAACGAAAGATTTCCTTTGTGGATTAACGACCAAAATTATAGCATTTTTAACAAAATACTTTCGGATTCCACTCCTCTTGGTAAATTTGCAGATGTAAATTGGGGCGGTCCTGTTGCGAGATACTTGTCAAAAATGAAAACAGAAGATTCTATTCCATGCGTTAGGGGTAGAGAGATTAGACGGTATAGCGTTTCTCCCGAATATTTTATCAAAACAAAGGACATAGTTTCGACCTACTACGTCAAAGGAGAAAAATTGATATTTCAAAGGATTGTGTCTAGGTGTGGGAGCAGAATAATTGCGAATTATAGGGTTGCTCGTATTGTAGGGACTTATTGCAATGACGATTTCTATGCAGACAAGACTGTTACACTAATATGGAATTCCGAGATTAGTCTAAAGTATTTGCTGGGGCTTCTCAATTCGAAGTTGATAAGCTGGTTTGCTCATAGGTATCTTTGGAATCGTTCTCAGCTTACTATGGAATTCATGTATAGCTATGCTAGGGACTTCCCTATTCGTGCTTCTATCGAGGAAAATCAAAAGAACCAAATGGAGTATCTGGTTGACAAGATGCTTTCCTTCAATGAGCAACTTGTTGTTCTTAGTGGCAAAGGGACGGATGAGAGAGTAAGGATTGAAGAGGAAATAAGGAAAACCGATTCAGAAATTGACGAGCTTGTTTACAAGATTTATGGAATAACTGAAAACGAAAAGAGAATTATTGAGGACAGCCTAAAGTGATGCGGATTCACAACGCATTGTTCAATGCTATAGTTGCGTGTTATGGCACGTCTCAAGGTATGGCGTTGAAAGTGCAAGAATTCGGTGACTTGTAAATCCGTGGGAAAGGTCAGGCTCTCTTAGGCATAATAACGACTCTCACAGAAAGATTTTCATGTCTTCTCGTTAAATCGTTCTCAAACCCTATGGGATTTGAAATTCTTTCTTCTGGGTCATATACAAAACACCATAGAGTCTTACATTCTGGATGTTTCTGGTAATGTGCTATGTCGATTATTAATTGGTCACCAAGTTCCCTTTTTCCAAGTCCTTTCCGTGTCTTTTTGGCTTCTATTGCGATGCCTTCGTTCTTTAACAGAAAGTCTATTCTTGCAGAAGAACCCGCATACTCTGCAGTCCATTGTTCGGGTCTTATGTCGTCAAAATATATCTTTAAAAGACCATGCAGAAGGTCTTGAACATCGTATTCGTCATCCATTTTTATGGTCGGACGGTTTTCGTGTCTTTCATGAATCTCTCTAACAACCAAGTGAAATCTTGAAAGTATGGTCCCAATAAGTCTATTCGCATCTTCTACGACAATAGGCTGCTGGTATTTAGACAGAATGTGGTCTGTTTCCCTTTGAGCTTCAATGAGTCGGGAAGCTAAGTCTTTTACTAGTTCTTCAGTCTCGCTTGAAAACATGTTCTTTAAGAGCTTTGAAGATGTTCTCATAAACCTTCGCATCATCCGTAACTGGAAGAGTTATCTGAATGTTAAGGTTTATTGCAAAACCTTCTGGAATTTGCGGAGCTATTTGCTCTTTCTTCTTAGCCTTTTCCTCAGTCTCTTCTGCTTTTTCACCCTTAAACTCTATCGAAGGCATTGCCTTGAAGTCAGAGAATTCGCATAAGGTCTTGAATGTATCCACGTAGAGTCCGAGAACACCTTTCTTTACTGAGGGTTTAGCCTTTGCAAAGAAGTTCTCAAGGTCTTCTCTGCTCTTTTCAAGAGGATTAGAATACGTTTTGAAAAGGTCAGCATATGTCTTTCTTACGGCTTCAGCCATTACTTGTCCAGAGTCTGTTCTGAAATCCTTGAACTTGCTTGTGGGGATGGCATTGCCGTCAATAAAACCTATTGATTTTAGGACACGAATTATAGGACGGTCATTTGTGCTCTTGTAGCCAATGGATTCCAAATAAGCTATGGTAACCTTGTCTGGGACTTCTAGGTCTTTAGATTTGACCCTCTCCAAGAATGCCTTCAGACTTCCCGTTTTTACTGCATAGTTATATGACAATTTTGCTCACTCTTGAAACAGTATTTCTCATTGAATATTTAAACTCTTTCAATAATCGCAAGAGTAGAGCTTTTTCATTAAGGTTTATATACGAAACACGAATCATTCATAAATATCGTGGAAGATGCTATCATGTCGGAAGAAACAGAATTCAAAGAGCTTTCAAAGAACCGTGCCTATCTACTCAAAATAGGTGGAACAGAGATTTGTGCAATTAAGCTGGAAGGTTACAAAGCTATTCAGTTAGGTGGAACGATTAGTCCCGTAAGTGTGGGAGCGGCTGGAAGTAAGGTGGAAGGCGATGATTGGCTGGTGATTGCTAAAGATAGTAATGCCATAGTAATGCCATATGAAGTATGGGTCAAGAAAGTGGTATCAGAAATTGCGAGAGTTAGTGGCTCAAGCGTAAGCACAATTAGCGTTGTTGATGGTCAGCCCCAAAAAGATAGCTAAGATAAACTGATGTTTGAGGGCACATATAGAATATTCTTCCATTAATCCTTATAAGCCAGTTTTGATTTTGCGGAAAAGTTATAGCTGAATCGAAGGCATAAGTCGGAATCGAAGAGGTGACGATTGCTTGGATGGTGACTTGACCATTCTTTTCATTGGTGCGGTTATTGCCATTATATCAAGCATCGTTACATATTGGGTCAACCATTTTCTGAGACTTAGAGAGCAGAGAATTCTTAGGGAATTCGAGATAAGAGAAAAAGGAAGGGAATTCTATCACCGAATATATGGCATTGTTGCTATCTTGAGTGACTACGTTACGTCATTTCTTCAAGACTCAGGCAATGCGATGGTTTTGACAGAGGACGGTTATGTTCTTAAGCCTAAGAACGAGATAATCAAGAAATACCAAGAATCCTATGAAAAATACTCAACATTCTGGTTTGAATCACGGGAAAAAGGACTCGAAGTCTTCATTCCGAAAAGCATGGCTAAAGACCTTGCTGGATTCTGGGGATATGCTGGTTATTTCCATGATGTGACAGCATGGAGTGAACATCCGAAATTTCTGACAACTTTCAAGGAAATTTCTCAAACGATTTGCGATGACATAGACAGAACACTAGGAATAACTGAGAGGAAATCGAGAAAACCAAAATGGTTAAACCCTAAGAAATGGCGTATAATTAGAAGAAGTGGACAGAATGAGTGAAAACGAGAGCAATGAGAAGAAAGTAAAACTACAGAAAGTTGAGTCCTCAGATGTCAAACAGACAGTTCAAAATCCGTTAAATCTGAAAGAAGCACGAATAGACTCTTCCGATGTTCGGACTGTTCAGAAAGGACTTGTAAGTGCGGCTAGTGTTGGTCAAGTTAGAACGGCAATTGACCAGATGGTGAATGCGGCTAGTGTTCAACAAGTTAAAAGCCAAATTGAACAACCAAAAACCCAGCAGAAAGAAAAACCTCAAAATCAGAAATAGAAGAGTCTTCTACTACTGTTTTTAAGCAACTGTTTAACTAATGTTTTGTTGGAGCAAAAGGATTTCTGACATAGAATAGCGGAGTTCGGGAGAAAAGGGAAAACCTCTCAAGAAAGGTGTCTAGTTTAACATCCCTTCAACTTTTTCCCAATAAAAGAGGGGGGATAATCGGTCTTCCCGTTTTCCCTTTTTTGAAAATGGCGGGAGAGCAGCATGGTGTTTTCGGGTGTTATCCTCTGATAACACCTTGCCTTTGATGTTATATCAAAATGAAACGAGTTTTAGAGAACCAGATGCAGACTAAAAATCTTACACAGAGGCTGCCAAAAATGCACATACGCCCTTACTGACGCAGCATAATTAATTAACATCCACAGAGAAGGCAAAGAAAGTGCAAGGGCTACGGTTTTTGACCCCCTTTAGGCTGTGAGCTTGAATTGAGATAACAAAAAATGTTAAAAATAGGGACATGAAAAGGGAAATTAAGAGTGGTTATTATTGTTTTCTTCAATGAGTTTTTTGTACTCTATTAAGAAAACGTTTAGAAGTCAAAATATGGATTTTTTCATTCCTATCTGCATTGTCTAACCAAGCGAAGATTTGATGACTGTTTATTTGGATTCTTGGAATCTTGACCTTACTCATAACCGATTACTCTTTCTTAACGATACTTGGCTACGATATAGGCTATTATTCCGACTATCAGACAAGCAATTATCCCCTTCATCGCTTGCTCTACTAAGAACATTGGTAAAGCATCAAAATCCGTTGTTGTATTAGGGATATTGCTGAAAACTTGCCAAACGAAAACTAGCATGAAGACTGATGCAGACAACACAGCAATTATGTTTTGAGTTTTCTTAGTTAGTGGTTTGACAACTTTAGGGGTTTTCGGCTTAATAGCTTGTTTTGGTTCAATAGGTTTACTCTCTTGCGATTCTATGGGTGTTTCTTGTTGTTCAAATCTTATGAAATTAAATCCGAATGCCAAAACAATATAGAGAAAAACAAATCCTACTAATTCCAAGATTAAGTTATCTCTAGCCTTAATGACTGCTAAAACGACAACTCCGTATCCATATCTAGACGCTTCATCAATTGATTTCTGTGTGTCAATAAGACTAGTTACTCTAGGATAGAACACAAAAATCATGGATAGAAGAAGCAGTATCCCCAATATGGTCTTACTGTTCATTGTATTTCCCGACTTGGTTATACAGTCAAGTTAAAAGATTAGTTTTATGGATTTAAAGTTAAGATTCAAAATAGAATTTCTTCTATCATGTTTTTAGGGTTCTTGGTTATGGGTTTTATGGTGTTCGGTATTGTGGTTAATGGCTTAGGCTTTCGTGTGGTTCTTGTGCTGTCGAAAGCTCAAAATGTTTAGAGGCTTCGCTAAAGGAATTAATCAATTGATTAAAAAAATTGGGAAGAGGGAAAATAGAGGAGAAGGAGATTATGTGACTATTTCTAATTTTTCTTTTGTTTTTGGTTTTTGTTTGTCGATTATGCTTCTTATATAGGCTATCTGCCTTTGCATTGTTGGAATTTTTCTCAAGACTTCTCCATGTTCTTTCAGTTTGGCTTCGTATTCGTTAAGTCTTTCTGTCAAGACTTCGTTTGTTTTTCTGTAGGCTTGGGTGTCTTGCTGAAGTCTTATTACTGTTTGCTTTAGTTCTTTTATTTCAGCTTCCATACTTTTGATAACGTTTTCCGATTCTTCTGTGAATGCTGTAATTCCTAAGATTTCTTGGAGTTTGTTGAATGCTGTTTTGACATCGATTCCAGTCATGTATGTTAGCATGTCTTTTTTTACGCTTTTGCCAACCATTAACTTGATTATATCTGTGTCAATGCCGAGGTTTTTGGCTTGCGAAATAATCATCTTTCTGAAGCAATGCCAATGAAGTTTTGAATTTCCTAAGTCGATTCCAGCTTCTCTTGCTAAGTCTCTTAATCTTGCGTTTACTGTTTCCTCGGAAATGTGACCTTGACTATTGCTGTGAAACAAGTATGGGTTTTTTGTTGGAAAACTAAACAAGTATTCTTTGAGTATAGCTACGGTTGTTTTGGATAGACATGTTTTGGCTACTTGTTTCTCTTTGGTTGTTATTCGTATCCATTCTATGGGTGCATCTTGCTCTAAGTTGGGCAATTCACTTCTCTTAATGCTAAGAAAGTCTCCAATTCTCCAACCTAAATCATTTCCCATACTGATAATCAGTTTTGACCGCAGGTCCTTGGCTACATGAAACATTGCCTTAACGTGTTCTCGCATTAAAATGAAGTCTCCAGTTGCTATGACCGTTTGTGAAATTGGAGAACCAGTTCGTAGTGTCATTCCCATGTTATAATAGCGAAAGATTTGTTGCAAGCCTAAACACAATGTTCTTGCTGAGTTTATCGAGTAGCCTTTTTCGAGTAGCCAACTGTGAAACTTCTCTAATTCTTTCTCAAATCTACTTGCTCTCTGTTTCATGTCAACTGGAATCTCATTGGGTCTTGGTGTCAAATCATCTTTTCTTTGCGCCAAAATTGTCTCTATATCTTTACCATACCACTCACAGAATAGTTCTAATCCTCTTCGATACATTCGCTTTGTTGATTTTTTGCTGAAAGAATTGAGAAATTCTGTCATGCTTGAAGGTTTAGTCTCTTTGTTGTTTTCTGTTTTATGAATTTCTGATTCTGATATTATATCAATGTTGTTAGGGTTATCTCCCGCAAACTTCTATTTTCTCTCTTACTCATAAACAAAATTTATGTAATTTGCAAACTATAACTGACATTATAGGAGAACCACAAAAAATGGCTACGAAGGAAAAGATACAGGAGAAACCTA
>Ga0315280_10007221_pt1 | contig 15011 bp, 14 predicted proteins | sample YL17G06_40_MG_FD_203697 | JGI IMG/M metagenome (GOLD analysis project Ga0315280, IMG submission 203697) | Sediment microbial communities from Yellowstone Lake, YNP, Wyoming, USA - YL17G06_40 | ecosystem: Environmental > Aquatic > Freshwater > Lake > Sediment | place: USA: Wyoming | collected... | reverse complement strand
GATCTCATCGCCGGGTTGTAGTTTTCTCATAACGCAAAATCAAACGAATTATTCGAATGGCAACGAATTTAACGAATAAAACCTGATTTAACGACTCATATTCGTCTTATTCGCTATAATAAGGACTATTCGCCATTCAATTTCAAGAGTTGAAATGATAGAATGATAGTTTTCGCTTACATGAAGCCCTAAGAGAAGAAAGAAGAGAGAAATGAAAGGAGGATTTGAAAGAATTTTCAAATCCCCCTTTCACGGCCGGATTCGATATCGTTTATCTATTTCTGCTCGGAGGGCGTCTTTTCCTCCTTGCTAATCTCCAATTTCGATTTGATCTCACTGATGAAATAGACGAGGGCACCGATACCGATCAGAATCAGGAGGATGGGGACGACTGCCATCAGCCCTTTGATGAATATGCTCCACCAACTGACCAAAAGGACGAGACCAATAATGATGACTACCACCCCAATAATAATCCCCAATACATTCGACATCATCATCACCCCCTTTGAAAGGTTCTCTTGATAGTGAAAATTATCAAATGATGAATGAGAAGTCAAGGTTAATTTCAATGGATAATTTCAATGAACGATTCATTATAGACAGGACTAATACATTGAGGTAATATAGAATGGAGTTTTTCCTCAAACCCGAGAGAGATGTATGATCAGGAATGAGGTCATGAGGGGGTTTTAAGATGACTGTGCATCTGAAAGGGAAATCATTAGATAGTCTTTTTCATTTGACCAAAGAGGAGATCGAACAAATTCTCAAGACATCAGAATTGTTGAAATTTCAACTCCTCCGTGGAGAGGAACACAATTTGTTAAAGGGGAAGACGCTGGCGATGATCTTTGAGAAACCATCCACGCGGACAAGGGTCTCATTCGAAGTGGGAATGTGGCAACTTGGAGGGTATGCGCTCTATTTGAGCGCCACTGATCTGCAACTGGGCCGCGGGGAGACCATCGTTGATACCGCCCAGGTTCTCTCCCGTTATGTAGATGGAATTATGGCAAGAGTCTTTGCTCATCAGACCATCCTCGATCTGGTAAAATATTCGAAAGTGCCAGTGATCAACGGCCTCTCAGATTTTACACATCCCTGTCAAGGTCTGGCTGATCTTTTCACCATCTGCGAGAAGAAAGGCAGGCTTTCAGGGTTGAAACTCGCCTACGTGGGAGATGGCAATAACGTGGCCCATTCGCTTCTCTATGGCTGTTCGAAAGTCGGTATGGACATCACTCTCGCATGTCCAAAAGGGTATGAGCCAGATCCGGAAGTTGTCTCGAAGGCGAAAGAAGAAGGGAAAAGAACCGGTTGTAGGGTGAAGGTGACGAAGGATCCGAAAGAGGCAGTGAGAGAAGCCGATATTATTTATACCGATGTTTGGGCCAGTATGGGTAAAGAGAAGGAACATGAAAAAAGGGTGAAGATTTTTAAACCTTATCAGGTGAATGCAAAGTTGGTCAAGGAAGCCAAAGAGGATTATATTTTCATGCACTGTTTGCCAGCTCATCGGGGGGAAGAGGTGACCGATAAAGTGGCCGATTCGAAGAATAGTGTCATCTTCGATCAAGCAGAGAATAGACTTCATACCCAGAAGGCCCTTCTGGCGCTGATAATGTAAATGAGAATTATTAGGTCGGAGTAGGGGTAATTCATGAATTGCCCCTGCAGAGTTACGTAGGGAACGGTTTGGCTCCGCCCCAGAGGGGCTTCTCTCCGAGCCATGAGGCTCTCTGAGCCGGTGGCTGCCCCGGAGGGAAACCGTTCCGTACAGGAGTTTGGAGTAATGAAGCTCTTAATCAAGAAAGCAACCTTGGTAACCACAGAGGCGAGCCCCCCTAAGGTGTGTGATGTTTTGATTAGTGGGGGGAAAATCACTGAAATTGCTGAGAAAATTTTAGCCCCAGAAGCTTCAGTCGTTGATGCATGCGGCAAAATACTTGTGCCAGGTCTTGTTGATGCTCATGTGCATTTCAGGGAACCTGGCCAGGAGTATAAGGAAGACCTTCGGACGGGCTCATTGGCTGCTGCAGCCGGTGGATTTACAACAGTCATAGCAGAACCCAATACCCTTCCTCCAATAGATACCCCTGCACGCCTTAGGAATTTGTTAGGTATTGCAAAGGAGAAGTGTATAATTAACTTCTACTCTAAGGCGGCGATCACGATTAAGACGTCGGGAACCAGGCTGACGGATATTGTGAAACTGAAAGAAGCTGGTGCCAAGGCCATTTCTGACGATGGGAACCCTGTTCCCGGCCGCAGATTAATGCTGAATGCGCTTATCAAAGGGAAGGAATGCAGAATCCCGGTCACTCCACATTGTGAAGAATCAGCATTCTATCGAGAAAAAATCCTCAGGCAAAGTGGGAAACTTGGGCAGCATTCATTCTGTCCCCTGATGCCATATTCTCCTCCGGGAGCTGGTCCTTATACCTCCGAAGCCGGATTTATCAAGCGCGACGTTGAATTGGCGGAAAGAACGGGAGGGCACCTCCATATCTCACACGTGAGCCTTGCCAGGTCGGTGGATATAATTGCAGAAGCGAAAAAGCGAGGAGTCAAGGTGACTGCAGAGGCCACCCCGCATCACCTTCTGTTAACAGAGCAGATGGCAAAAGAAATTGGGCCGAACGCAAAAGTGAATCCTCCATTGAGGTCGGAAGAGGATGTTGCGGCGATAAGGGAAGGGTTGGCCAATGGTACTATTGATATTATTGCGAGTGACCATGCTCCGCATTCACCCGAAGAAAAGAATCGAGATTGGGAGGAAGCCCCCTTTGGTATTATCGGTATGGAGACAACGCTGGGATTGGTATTAACGTTCTTGGTGCATCCAGGAATTTTGACACTAAGTCAAGCGATCGAGAAAATGACCATCAAGCCAGCCAAGATTTTTGGCCTCGATGCAAGGGGGGTAGGCAGCCTTAGACCGGGCGTCAAAGCAGATCTGACCTTAATTGATTTAAACAAGAAGTGGAAGGTGGACTCCAACAGCTTTTACTCCAAAGGAAGAAATTGTCCTTTTAATGGGTGGGAGCTTCAGGGTAAAGCGGTGCTTACAATGGTAGGGGGACAGATTGTAGCGAAAGATGGAGAAGTGCTGTAATTGCTGCGTATCACCCAGGAGGTAGATTCATATCTGTAGGCTGCCTATTTCAGACAGGTGAAAAATGGGGTTTATGTTAGGATGGCTCTGCTCGCCATGATTTTGGGAAACTATAATCATTCTGACTTTATTCGAAATTGGGAATACTCCACCATTTGAAGAACTTGTGAAGAAGATCGATGTTTTTTACGTGAAGCAGATCCCTGCAGGGAGCTTTGGAGACCGTCTTGATGATTATGAGAAGTCTAAAAAGAACTTTATTATTGACAAGAAGGTATTGAAAAATATGAAAAGAAATTCGATACTTATGCATCCACTTCCAAGAGATGGAGAGATCAATCCGGAGGTTGACCATGATCTCCGTGCGGTCTATTACAAGCAGATCCATTATGGAATTTGCATCCGAATGGCTATCCTCTGTTCAATATTTGGGAAGATGCCATAAGATTAAAAATTTCGAGGGATAGTTGGTTGTCGAGTATTATGCACCTATTAAAAGGTGATTTAGCACGTTCTGCGATGGCGCCGAAGGGAGAAAAGCAGAGGAGAAAAGCGCCCAGAGATTCGGCCCAAAATGGCTTGCTTCTCAAGTGGGAAGATATAGATCTACTCTGCCATAATTGAAAGGAATTTAAATGTTGGCATTCTGGCCATTGCCATGTCGATCTGGAAAAAGGGCGCCAGAATGAGTGCCTCACATTTGTAAATAATCCATGGCACGCCTGTAGTCATCTCGGCTAATCAACCCTGTACTTGAATAGAAGTCGAGCAATTCAATAAGTCGAAAGGCAGCCCTGCAAGCGTAACCATTTCTCTCTAACTCGGGTACCCCGCCTTGTTCGCGATCTACTAGCACTACAACCCCCGATACGATTAGTCGGTTATCTTCTAATACCGAAATCGTTTCCAGTTTGCTTCCGGCATTTGTAATGAGATCATCGACGAGTAGAACCTTCTGACCAGGAGTGAAGACACCGTCAATGGGACCAGCAGTTCCGTGTTTCTTTTCGTCCTTTCTAGGGGATATCATAGGGACTCTGGTCACATGCGAGAGTATCGCAACGATAGGGGTAGCCGCTGTGGGAACATCGGCATAGATATCAAAGATAAAATCCGCGGAAAGCTGCCTGTAGACCTCAACGGCTGAATCAATAACATCAGGAAAAGAACGGAGCAAACGTAGATCAATATAGATTGGGGATAACGGAGCATCAGGATTTTTTTCGTGGAGCTTAAGTCGAAAATTACCGAATTTGATTGCTCCTATCTTAAGGAGTTGGCCTGCCAGCTTTAACTTCTGATCAGAAATCATTGTTCACCTCGGCTCAATGGTTTGGTCTTGCTTAAGTGCCAGTTCGATTTCCTCAACAACGCGCCTTGCAGCGTCAACTGGACCTCCAATCTCTTTGGGAGGCTTCGTGATTGGACGGCCGACAACAATTAGAGAAGCCCCCTTTGCTATCGCTTCTCCTGGAGTCATAATTCTCTTTTGATCGTTGGCGCTGGACCATACCGGCCGCACGCCCGGAGTAACTATTAGAAAACTGTCGCCAGTGCTTCTTCTAATGACCTCAATCTCCTGAGGTGATGCTATAACTCCGTCCAGGCCCGCTTTTTCCGCGAGACGTGCCAGATGGACCACCTGGTCTTCCACCGTGCCAGCCACACTGAGATTTTGATTCATAATTTCCCTGTTAATGCTCGTCAGAATAGTGACACCCAGAACGAGTGGCTTGGGGACTCGCAACTTTACTGCTTCGTCGGCCACGGCATTCGCAGCTGCTTTCATCATTTCGCAACCACCCATAGTATGCACGTTGATGATCCTCGCACCTGATCGCGTGGCCGCCCTGCACGCGCCTTCAACTGTATTTGGGATATCCATGAATTTGCCGTCAAGGAAAACTTTTCCCCCTAAATCGACAATTCTATTTACTATTCCAATCCCTACGGAATTTAATAGCTCGAGTCCCACTTTAAAATAACCCGAAGAGGGTTTCAGCAAGCGAACGAGCTCTAATGCTTCACTCTCAGTGGGAACATCAAGTGCGACAACGATCCGTTCAAAAGCTTCGTGTTTCATTGCATTCCTCCGCTCTTACGATTGCAAAACAATAAGCGAACATCAATTCGCTTTCGCCGCAAGGCAATGGGTAGCCTCTTCCCTTAGGCAGTCGAAGGAAACATCCCCCCTTGCCAATGATCGTTTTGCCCATCATACTTCCTCCTTCCCATAATCATAATCGTAGACACGCACTTCATCGGCGCCGGGTCGAGGCGCCCTTATTTTATCCACCTCGCGAAAATTCACTGCGAACCTATTGTCTTCTTCCACAATCTTCCGGTACATCGATTCAGTAACCAGAACCTTACCGAAACCGCGAAACGTTTTGTTTTCACTGAATAAGTAGGTCAGTATTGCCTCCACATCGTAGGCGCCAGCGCCGGTTGGTTCCGCAGGGCCAAAACCGACGCCGATGCAGGGAAGCTGCCAATCGCCCTTTCGCAATTCAATAATAAGGGAATCGATCAACTCCAGGCAGTGCCGGGGCGAAGCAGTATACAACAACCACCCATCGCCACCGACTGTGCTGAAAAAAGCCTTTGTACCTATTACACGTTCAATGGCACTATTTATTGTATTCCACCAGGCTTTCCGTGCGTCATCGACATTCATGAACTTTCCGGCGGCCACCAAATCGATTGTCAGTTGCCGGAAGCCCAATATGTCCACATAAGCCATCACGAAAGGCTTGCCTCTCACATTCTCATCTAAAATGAGCTTGATCTGTGAGTATAGCTGCTGAAGAGTCATTGTCCAGTCTTCCTCTCCCGTCATCGGGATCGGCAATTTGTCAAAGCCTGCGCGCATCATCATGTAAAGTGCTGAAAGCGCCCGTATAATCGCCTCGGGCTGTTGCATCGCGATCGCTTCCCGAAGCTGCCGGATCAGTGCCTTTGTGCCGACGATGCGTTCAATATCCCAAGGTTGTGGCAAGTCTGGAACAGTGGTACGTTCGATTATATGGCTCATAATGCGTCCAGCAACGACTTGTAGAGAGCGAAAGGTTTGCTTCATGAAGGAGAGCGAGGCGATCGGGAATTTGGGGGGGTTATGACCCTCCAGCGTCAGTGTCTCCGCCGAGGAGCATATCCGTCGCCTATTTATTGCCTCTACGCTCATCTGCGCAGCGATCTTTCCTTTTATTGCCGGCATCTGCTTAAGCAAATCCATCTTCAGATCGAATTGATGAAGGCAATCCTCCGTCAAATTCATTCTACGGACTATTTCTGTACGCATCTCTTCGGTGATTTCCAGCCCGTGCCGCATAACGCGAATCAAATCAATGCACCTGTGGATCGCACTCTCCATATACTCATTCCAAAGGCGCAATTGAGTGTGCAATTGCGCGTATGCTGTGCGCTGTGATCTCCCCACCGCCAACGCAACCAAAACGGTGGGATTTTGCGGAGGTTCGTTTTCTAGGCGCAATACCTCTAAGTAGGAATCGGTCAAAGATCGGATTTGATAAACTTCAGTAGGTATAAACTCTTCGATTCTCTCCGCCAAGTAATCGTCAGCTACGACTGAGTCTGCATGAAGCGTTACTCCACCGAGCGAGAGGTGGAGTGTACCGTCCTGGGTAAAGTCGAGTGTCCCCTTCGAATCATGCCTTAATATAGTTGAGCGACGAACCAATTCCTTAAGAAGGATGCGATCGCCAATTGACGATGGCTCAGACGGCGCCTCGACCATCGTGCCGAAGACAAAATTGCGGATCGTAAATGGCCAGGTCTCTTTATCGATAGGCATCCAGTCTAACGTCATGTTAGAGAGCACCTTGTTGAGTAGGATATCCGGCACCGAAGTGATGCCCAGACGAGTCGCAACATGATATGCAACCACCTCCGTTATCACAAGTGCCCGTTCGGAATCTCTCATCCCCCGTGTCATAGAATGTGATTTCTCGAAACTATCCCGCGATATGCCCGCAACATCCCGCAGCGAAGGAGGGACGGGAGACTTGTACCCGCTTGTTTCGCCTAGTTGATATTTCCGGATGCAGAGAAAGGAGCTGTCCGGTAACTGCTCGACACGAATATGTGGTTTCATTATAGCTTGATCGAGCATCTCATCCAGATGGCGACTGAAGGTCACGTAATCGACATTAGGATAATCCTGTTGGAGCGCAATTGCGAATTCATCACGAGAAAGTCCCAACTCCGACATTTCATGATAATCCCTAGACTTCGTCTGTGCCTCCAAATGCTTTCGCAATGTCTCAATGGCAATCCTGTTGAAATTGGCCGAGCGTGGCAGGACTGACGAAGAAGGACCGATTAGCGGTATGGGTTGGGTATAGCTTATCGGCAGACTGTCGCCTGCAGGGAAAAGGGTTGCCCCCTTGGCGATCTTGGAAGCCAGGGAAATGACTGCGCTGTCGAGTGACCGGTCAAAGACGGCGCAGATTTCCTTTTCTTGTACATGGGCAGTGTCTAGGGCGTATTGCAGCGCGCTGCTCGCTCCCTTCTTGGCAACGACAGTGAACTGCCGGAAAATTTCCCCTGCCCAGATAAGCAGAGTCGACTCATATAGATATAACGCTTTTTGATCGCCGGTCATGTCTTGCCAATCGTCAGGCAGCATGGAGTCAGCGTCGCCAAAGTGTGCTAGCAATGATGAGCAAAAGTCGTCCGGGTCAATCTTCATCTTGTTGGTGGCGATGATCACACATCGTACGCCGCTAGGCTGCGCATCGAACCTAAGCTTGACCACGGCATCGTCCGGATGTAAATGGGTCAAAACCCGCGGTATCGAGATAAAGGCTGGATCATCTAGCGTCCAGCCCCGGGTCGCAAACTCACCAGTTGTATCGGTCGGGTGTACGTACGAACGCGTACTATGGATGCGGCCTAATTGTGCGGTCTGCGCCATCAGCTCATCCACCAGCTTTGAATCGCGGATGTCGAGCATCAGTGAAAGATGATCGATATCCAGCGAAACACCAGCGACAGTAAGGGCATCGAGCATGGTTGCAGTGAATCGGCGGTAGTCGTAGTTACTTAGCTTGAGGGCATAGCGTATGGGGAACTCCTGTATGCGCCGCGCCTCGACCCCTGCCTCGCGAATCGCCAGCACGGCGGTAACGACAATCCCTCCGTGCCCCTCAAGCCACTCGCGGTGCTGGGCAAGAGAAATCGCCCGCTCTGCGGCCTCATCCAAAAGCAGCACTCGCTTGCCTTTCAGCAAATCCGTCAATCTCTTGGAGGACCTGTGCCTTAACGACGATATGACGAAGACCTTCTCTTTGGGAAATGAAGGTGGCAGCAATTGGAAGGCGGTAATCACTCTTTCCCCAATCCGAGTCTCTGTCAAAATGAAATCCGGCTTGACTTCATCGATGATAAGCCCGCCAAGAAAAAGACGACAATCCTCTCCGTAGAGCTGGGCGAATGTGGACGTTGCTGGGTTTGGAAAGCCCGCCGTCTTCATCAAGAATGGTTTATCAAAGTGATAACCCCTTCTTTCCTTGATAGGGCTTATCTTGCTGTCGGCAATCCATCTGACTCTCCAGAGACGCAAAGCTCGATGGCATCCATGCTGAAACCAGAACCCTACATCCAGCCCTGGCCGTTCAGGCCGAGTCTCATGGATGTTCTGTCCCATGAAATCTGCCGACCGGCTGCCTCTCGGTCGCTTTTGAGCGGATGCATCCAGCAGTCTGCACTCCCGCATTTTTAAATGCTGCGTTACTTATGCGTCAACCTATAAAAACAAAAAGGCTAACCAGCTTTCAATACTCATCACTTATATTTTCTTTTTGTTTTTTTTACAATTCCCCATTTCCTACTCATTGCCAAGAATCATCGCCAACAAAGCCATCCGCACAAAGAGCCCGTTTTGGGCCTGGCGGAAATAGGCTGCCCGATGGTCTTTATCAACTTCGGGTAAAATTTCGCCAACTCTGGGCAATGGATGCATCACTATAGTGTCGCTCTTCATCAACTCAAGAGTTTCCTTATATATAGTAAAAGCCGAATTCTCTTGCTCGGTAAGGACGGTCCCCCGTTCCTTTTGAATCCTTGTCTGATAGACGACGTCAACCTTGTCGACGACATTTCTCAAATCACGCTCCTCGATGAACCAAACACCATGCCGCCGGAGATAATCTTTGATATCGTCCCTCATTCTGACCGACCCCGGAGAAACAAAATAGATCTTAACATCTGGAAACTTCCCGATCAGATAAGAGAGCGATCTAACGGTCCGGCCATTCAACAAGTCCCCGGCCATTGCGATGGAAATTCCGGAAATTTTTCCGATCTCTTTCCATATCGTGTAAAGGTCGAGGAGCGCCTGAGTCGGGTGTTGCCCTTTACCGTCACCGGCATTAATGATTGGTGCCGAAGAAACTTCAGCCGCTCTTGCTGCCATGCCTTCTTCATCAGACCTTAGAACAATGACGTCAGGATAATAACCAGATACAACTCTCATGGTGTCTTCAATAGTCTCGCCTTTGGCCGCTGACGAGAATTCTCGCGCATTTTCGGTAGAAAAGACCACCCTGCCACCCAGCATATCCATTGCCATTTCAAAAGAGCAACGGGTCCGAGTGCTTGGCTCATAAAAGAAAGTGATCATCCTTTTGCCTAAAAGCATACTATGTGAGCCCCCGCTCATAGCAACTTCTTCCATTTCTTTAGCCATGGGAAAAAACTTTTTCTCCAGCCATTCACGTTCAAACTGCTGGGCCTCAATTACATGTCTTAATTTCATCTTGTCCCTCCTTATAGATAGAATGGGATTTTAACCTTAATATGATATGAAATCATCACTTTTTCTGAAACACCTCGATCACTGTAGGGAAAGGGAGGTGAGTCAGGCTTGCAATTTTTCAAATTCACATTTTCATCCTTAAAGGAGGAAGAATTTAGGGTTTTTTAAATCTTTCTTGGTTCTAAATGTAAAATGTGCTAGGCCTTGAAATGTGAATTTTTAACCTCTTTTTATCGGGCGGACCATTGCGATATAACTCCAGTCAGATCAATTCCGGGAGCAGACAATCATGGTATCAATGACCTGCTGGGAGCATCTCCTTTTCGACGCTCTTCGCAATCAAATACCGAATATAGGCGTTATATGAAATCCCTCTCTTCCTGGCAAGCACCTTGATTTTTTTTAGTACAAGAGGGTCAAATTTCAGTGTAACAGGGGTTAGTTTCGGCCTCTTGAAAATATCCCTGCTCTCGTCGAGTCCATCCCAATAATCGGTAATGGAGTGGTTTTCCCAAAATTCTATCTCTTCTTCTTGTGTCTTAAACTCCGGCAATTTTTTCATTATGATTTACCTCTACTTTTGTAAAGCTTCCTCGTTTTTTCATCCATGTCCATTGAAGTGATGACTCTTGCGATGCCCTTGTTTTTAATCACATAGACGGTGAAAAGATACCTACCGGCGGTAGTGTAGCCGAGCATATACCGTGTTCCTTTCCGCCCTTTTTTTATCCATGGCTCGTCGTCAAATGCTACGTCTTCGACTTCATCCGGAGATACATTATGTCTTAAGATATGTTCGACATTACTGTCATCCCACTCGAATTCTATTATTTCCACAAAAATAATTTTAATAAAAATGTATTGCTATTGTCAATATCATTTTTAGACCACAACACGAGGGTGAAATCAGGCATCCCTCTCATATCGTACCGCCAGCTCAGAAAGTAGCAGGGGGGGAGAAAGAAAATTGAAGGAATTCTGGAGCGTAAAGATCGGGTTCTCGTTATCGATAATCCTATAACCTGTTCGGTATAACACTACTTTAGAGATTTCCAATCTAACTTATGATAATGCTTGACATTTTGTGAACGGATGAGTATATATAAACCATGAAGCCGAAATGGATTTTAATATTGCTCTGTTTAAGTTTGTTGTTAGGAGTCGCCCCTTCTCCTATCCTTGCCAAACAGTTGACAATGCCATCCGAGGTATTGGCGTATAAAGGAAAAACTTTTGCAGGTTTTCAAGATCCTGCATATCTATCTTATGATCAGGCCCTGAGAGAATATCTTGTCAAACGTATTGATCAAAAATTTGGTATAGCCTTGGATCCGAAAAAATATTCGGGTTTTGACCTCCTTGAAATCGAAGCTCTCTTCAAATGCAAAAAATCAAAAGAACCTTTTGATATGTTTTTAAAAATGTTTCCAAAGCGCCCATAGTTTTACCTCGAAAACCCCTCCTCATCGTTTTTTTTCAATCCATCAAGAAGGAAATCATTCCGCTGAATTGAGGTGAATATCGTTTTGTAAAATTTATGAATTGATAGGGTAGGGTAGTTTGAATATCTCAGGGTAGATCTAATGAACGGGCTCTTTGGCGGCAGCCCGGACAATATCATCAACTCACCTCTCCCCTTAAGAACCGATCTAATTCCGATTGAAGAACCTTCCACCCCTTCCCCGCTTTGATGGCCTTGATTTTTCCTTCACGGCAATATTTCAAAAATGTGGGTTTAGATATTTTTAGGTACTTGATAGCTCCCTTGGTTGTTAAAACAGAATTCTTTTTTAAAGGCATAAGATTACATCCTTTTTGTTTTTATTTTAGCACAACTTTAATTGTTAAAGCAAAAAATATGCCAGGGAAAAGGTAAATAGATTTCAATTTCGTAATTATTCAATCAGATCTCGGAAAAAACATGAAAAGGAGGAGCGAGTTTGGGGCACGGGAAACTATCTCAAAAAGGAAGGAGTTTAACCTTTCGAAGGAAGCTTTTGGAATACATGCGCACCCCAAATCGCATCCATTTTCGTGACATTTGGGGACAATTCGAGACAATTCTGAACAATTTGGTATAATTCTGAATAATCTATAAAGATCATAATAATCTTTTAAATAATAGAATAATTTGAAAAATTGGAAAAATTCAAGCGACGTATTGAAATTCTTAAAAATTCAAAATTTCTTAATAGTTAGGTGGCAAATAGGAATTAAGGGGCGCTCCAAATTAGTCGATCTTTTAATACAAGAACAGAAATTATTTACCCGCTATTAAAATGAATTGTCACTATTTGGTATGATTTTTGCTGGTTTCTCAAATTGAGAGGAAAGGATAATGCCCAAAAAAGTATTGGTGGTTGATGATGAAAAGGTGATTCGAAAGTTTCTAAGAATCCACTTAATCAACTGGGGTTATGAGGTAAAAGAAGCCGTCGATGGAGTGGAGGCCTTGGAGCAACTGAGTAATGAGGATTTTGATTTTCTCCTTCTGGACATCCTTATGCCCAAAAAGGATGGATGGCAGGTATTGGAGGAAATAAGATCGAATCCAAAAACGAAGAATATCCCGGTCATTGTTCTGACCGCTAAAGATGAAGACAACGACATGTTTAAAGGATACACTTTGGGCGCCAATTATTATATGACCAAACCCTTTACCAATACCAAGGCTCAACTCCTCTACGGGATTCAATTAATATTTAGAAAAAATTCCGAATCTGTGAATAATGGACTCGTAAAAAGTCCCAAAACCGTCACTCCGGCGGAGGCCGGAGTCCAGAACTATTTGAAATAACTGGATTCCTGCCTACGCAGGAATGACAGAAAGGTGCAAAACTAGAGTCAAGTTATCTTCAGGTACTTAAAAGAAGATAAGGTAAGTGAAATGAGTCTAAATACCATCTCCTATTTAATCCATGAAATTAAAACCCCTCTTACCGGAATTATTGGAATAACGGAAGTTGCCTTGGAGGAGGAAGATGCTTCAAAGAACAAAAGTTATTTAATGGATATCCTCAATTGTGCCCAAAGGATCAGTGGAATCGTTGGAGGGTTAAGATCCTATTCTCGAATCACAAAGAAAGAAGAGCAAAGCCTCGTGGATATCCATAAGGTTCTTGAGGATTCCCTGAAGATGGTTCGACTGGCGATCAAGGTAACCTCAGTGGAGGTGATTAAGAGATTCCAACCTGTTGAAAAGATAGAAGCCAACATGGGTGAGATTCAGGAAGTGTTTACCAATTTAATCACCAACGCATTTCAAGCGATGAATGGAAAAGAAGGAAGGCTCATCCTCTCCACCCGATCGTTAAAGGATTCGGTCGAAGTCAAAGTGAGCGATAATGGCATAGGGATTCCTCAAAAACATCTTAACAAAATTTTCAATCCTTTTTTTACCACCAAAAACCCTGGTGAAGGGATGGGTCTCGGTTTGAATATTGTCTACCGCATTATAACTAAGTATAAGGGAACGATTGATGTCGAAAGCAAAGAAGGATTAGGAACCACTTTTACCATTAAATTTCCAATCAGGGGGGATGGCAATGGGAAAGAAAGCATTGGTGGTTGACGATGAAGAGGTGATTCGGAAGTTTATAAGAATCCACCTTATCAATTGGGGTTATGAGGTAAAAGAAGCCGTCGATGGAGTGGAGGCCTTGGAGCAACTGAGTAATGAGAATTTTGATTTTCTCCTTCTGGACATCCTTATGCCTAAAAAGGATGGATGGGAGGTATTGGAGGAGATAAGATCGAATCCAAAAACGAAGAATATTCCGGTCATTGTTCTGACCGCTAAAGATGAAGACAACGACATGTTTAAAGGATACACTTTGGGCGCCAATTATTATATGACCAAACCCTTTACTAAGGCTCAACTCCTCTACGGGATTCAATTGATGCTTGAGGAAAACTCAGAAGAGATAAGAATATAGTAAAATCGGTTTTATAAACTACATCCATCTCTTTCGATCAAAACAACCGTATTAATGAAAAAGCCTTCCAAAATTTTAATTATCGACGATGACCCATCTATATGCAGACTCTTTAAACGCTTCCTGAAAACAAATGGTTACAATGTATCCACTTCCACTGATAGTGAAGAAGGTCTTTTTTTGTCGAGATCAGAATTCTTCAATGTGGTCATTCTTGACATAGCCCTTCCGGGAATAGATGGATTAGCTCTGCTTTCAAAAATAAAAAGTTTTTCTCCGGATACAGAAGTGATCATGATCACCGGTCATTGGAATATCGATACCGCAGTCCAATCTTTTAAATTAGGATCTCATGATTATTTAACGAAACCCATTGAAATAGAACTTCTATTTCAAGTCGTTAAAAAGGCCTTGGAAAAACAGGCTCTGGGGTTTGAGAAAAGATATTTAATTGCTGAAACCAATTTTAAAAACATATTACTGGAAAAACAAAGAGATTTAGTTGAACGCAAACTGATCGAAGGTGATCAAAGGATATTCCGGTTAATAAGAAGAGAAATTCTTACCAAAAGGCTATTTGAAAAACTGATCGAGAGTCTACCCTTAGGAGCAATGGTGATTGACAAGGAAGGAAAAGTTCTGATGTGCAACAAGGTCCAGGAGATATTTTCGGGACTTCCAAGAGATTTCTTTTTGGGAAAGAGCCTTTTTCAAAAATCTCTCCCCATTGATTTAAAACCCTGGCAAGACATGGCAAGGGCTTTCTTAGAAAGCAAACACTATGAAGTTAAAGTCGTTGATCAGAGACCGAAGGAGGAGAGAATTTTATCTATTACTCTCTCTTCTTTGATCGATGAAAAAGGGAATCCCACAGGTTTTATCTTCCTTACCGCTGACATAACGAATGAAAAAAAGATTGAAGAACAGATCATCCAATCGGAGAAATTGAATGCCATAGGTCAGCTTGCTACAAACATTGCCCATCAAATCAGAAACCCCCTTGCGATTATTGGCTCTGCAACACAATACTGTCTTGAAAAGGAAGGAACCGAAGATGGGTTGAAAAAATATTTTGAAATTATTTATAGAAATGTTCAAAATGCCAATAAGATCATCTCCGATCTCTTAGACTTTGCCAAACCTAAACCCCTACAATTCCAAAAAAATAATATTAATCAAA
>Ga0315280_10007220_pt1 | contig 15012 bp, 12 predicted proteins | sample YL17G06_40_MG_FD_203697 | JGI IMG/M metagenome (GOLD analysis project Ga0315280, IMG submission 203697) | Sediment microbial communities from Yellowstone Lake, YNP, Wyoming, USA - YL17G06_40 | ecosystem: Environmental > Aquatic > Freshwater > Lake > Sediment | place: USA: Wyoming | collected... | reverse complement strand
GCCTGTTCTCGCTGCGCCCCCCCGCCGGAATGGACCTGTTCTCCCTGGCCGCCAGGCTCAACCTGCCCTACGACACCCTGGCCACCCTGAACGGCCTGTCCGGCCCCGCGGCCCTGGCCGGGCGCGATGTCCTGCTGGCCTGCAACCTGCCGGGCCTGTTCGTGCCGGAGCGTCCCGGTTCCTCCTTCGAAGAGATCCTGGCTTCGATCAGCGCCAATGTCCGGCCAGGCGGGGTGTGGGTGGCCGTGGCCGGACCCGAAGGCACGCGGCGCTTCACCTTTTACCTGGGCGACAGCTTCCGGTCCGTGGAGCGGGCCTTTTTCCTCAACATCCTGTTCCGCTTTCCCCTGCCCCTGGCCAAGCCGACCTCGACCTACGGTGCGCGGAACAATCCCCTGACCGGCAGCCCGGAGTTCCATCACGGGCTGGACCTGGCCGCGCCGGAGGGCACGGAGGTCTACGCCGCGCGGGATGGGCGGGTGGAGCGGATAGAAGAGGATCCCACGCTGGGCAAGGTGGTGATCCTGGCCCACGAGGGCGGCTATCAGACCGTGTACGGGCACCTGAGCGTGATTTTGGTCGCCTTGCAGCAGCCGGTGCGTTCCGGTATGATCATCGGCAGGGTGGGCAGCACCGGGCACGCGACCGGCCCGCACCTGCACTTCGAGGTACGCCGCCGGGGGTCCAGCCGCGACCCGTGGCCGCTGCTGCCCCGCTCCAACGGTACCGAGCCATGACGCCCAAGGCGATTCCGGCCATTTTGGCCCTATGGCTGCTCTGCCTGCCGGCTGCGGCCGAGGAGCTCCGCGGCCTTCTGGTGGCGGAGGTGCGCCTGCGCGCCGAACCGGCCTTCGAGCAGACCGTGGGACTGGCCCTGTCGGAGATGGCCGCCGTGCAGCTGGAAGGGGACACGCGCTTCCTGCGCGGCCTGCGCCTAGAGCTGGTGCTCTCGAATCTGCTGAAGCAGCACTTCGACAGCTTCGCCCTGGCGATCTACCGCCGGCTCACCCCCGAACCCCGGGCCGGGCTCATGGCCTACCAGGGCGAGCGGATCTTCTTCCAGTATCTGCCCTACCAGAACCGGGTCTACGTGCTCCTGCCTGTGGGCGGCATGGAAGGAGTCGACGAATCGCTGCCGGCCGGAAGCTACCGGGTGGAGACGCTCCTGGGGCGGGAGGATTTTCCCCTGCTGGTAGCCATCAAGCCGCTGATGAAGGGCATTCCCGATGCGGTGGCCGAAAGCAAGTTCCAGCTCACGGTCAGGCCGATTCTGGAGAAACGGGGCCAGTTCGAGCTGTTGCTGCGCTATCCGCCGGGCATGGAGGGGGAGCCGGTTAGCGTGTTCCTCGATGAGCAGGAACTCGGCTCCTATAGCGGCCGGCGGGAGGCGCCCACCGGCCTGCACAGGCTGCGCATCGCCTCCGCCGCCTTCAAGGAGGTGAGCTCCAGTTTCACCGTGGAAAGCGGCAAGAGCAGCGTGGTCGAGGTCCAGTTGGAGCTCTTGGCCTCGCTCCTAACCATCGAGGCTCCCAGGAGCGCCGAAGTCTACCTGGACGGGGAGAAGCTTCCCGCTTTCGCCGGGCTGCACCTGCCGATCGAGGAGGGCAGCCACCAGGTGTTCATCAAGGTCGCTGATTTCAGCGTCAGCAAAAAATTCACGGTGGCCAAGGGCAAGCACTATCATATTTCCTGCGTATTTGATATATTATTAAACGAGGATTAATTTTTTCGGGTACAGCGTCGATAATAGGTGTGTCGGTACCTAATATAGTTCCCCTCCCAGTTTACTATATTGACGACCGACACCTTAGACGAAGGCCGGTTCCTATGGAACCGGCCTTTTTTTTAAAACCAGGAGCGGACCGACCCCGCTCCTGGCATCGAAATTGGGCTTGAAGCCGCCTACCAGCGGTTCGTCGACCCGCCCCGATTGCCACGGGACCGATCTTCCCGTGGCTTGGCTAGGTTGACGTTCAGGCTGCGCCCCTGGAACTCGGTCGAGTTCAAAGCGGCGATGGCCTTTTCGGCTTCCTGCTGTGTGGCCATCTCCACGAACCCGAACCCGCGGGAGCTGTCGGAAGCCCTGTCCCTGACCACGCTGGCGGATTCCACGGAACCGTGGGCGGCGAAAAGGTCGCGTAACTGAGCGTCGGTGACCGAATACGCCAAGCCGCCGACATAGAGTTTCTTGTTCATGTTCTCCTCCTGCAATCCATCTGCATGAAATATTCCATCATCGTTCTTGCCGCATGCCGCCCAAAGGTGCAGAACATGGTAGAATCCGCATCGGATACCAAGTCTGGTCGGTTGGTCCTTCCGGGACAATGTGCAAAGCTCAAACGATTGATTCCTTATAGAAGCCGGCCTGGGCCGACCCTGAACCTCGAAGCTTTCAGCCAACGGGCTTCAAGCCCCGGAGGCCCCGGCCTCTCGTCGCTCGCGCAGCGATTGCCCGAGGCCTTCGCCGGTAATCGCCCGGTATTCGTCCAGGATTTGCCGGATCCTGATGTGCCTGAGCGACATCCGCAGCGCGGCGATTCCTTCGGGACTCGCGCCCCGGGGGCTCTCGGCGTTTTCCGCCGTTTCCTTCCGCACGGTCCTGATCCGATGCAGGGCGCGCTTCCGTTCGAAGTCGGCCCGGGACAGATGGACGGAACTCTGGTGCCCGTCCAGGTATCTGTGCCAGGCGGAGCAGTATTTGGATCCCTGAAGCGAGGCGCCGACCCGCTGCCCGCAGTACGAGCAGTTTCTTTCCCTGCCCTCCAGCTCGGCGCGCGCCTGTCGATCCAGGGCCTTGATTTCCTTTCTCAGCAAGTCCAGGTCTTCCGCCGAAAGATCCTTGATAATCTTATCGTCGAAAAATTTCATCCTTTACCTCCATCCTCGTTTTCCACCCCTTACCTCCTGGCCTTGCGTTTGCTCTCGACGGCCTCTTGCATCAGCTCGATGATGCCTTCCCGCATGGTCTTGCCCTGCTCGGCGCAGATAGCCTTGAAGAGATTCCTCAACTCATCGGGAACATCCTTCACCAGGATGGCAGCCATTTAATAATTATAATAAATATAATAAATATTTACAAGCCTCCAAACCGGAGCGCACGTTGGCAGGCCTTGCTTAACTGTCTTGACAAAGGAGTGGGGCTGTCCATATCGTGGACCGTATGCCCGAGAAACGCCGCCTGGTTACCCTGATCCTGCTTGGCGTGGGGTTTTTCATCGCCGTTGCCCTCGGCGTCACCCTGGGGCTGGCCCTGGGCGCGACGCGCAACATCGACCGGGCCGAGTCCATGCAGGAGCACAAGCCGGCCCTGCCCACCCAGATCGTGGATCGCAACGGCCAGCTCATCACCGAGTTCTTCTCCGAGGAGAAACGCGAACTGGTCTCCATCGACCAGATCCCGCGCCACCTGATCGACGCCCTGCTTACCCGCGAGGACAAGGGCTTCTACAGGCACCGCGGGTTCCGCCTCTGGTACATCATCAAGGCCGCCTTCGACATCGTCACCGGACGCTCCTTCCGGGGCGGTTCCACCCTGACCCAGCAGCTTGCCGGCTACCTGTACGCCAACCGCTCGGACATCTCGATCAAGCGCAAGCTGGTGGAGCTGTGGTGGGCCATGCAGCTGGAGCGCAACCTGACCAAGAACGAGATCCTCGAGCAGTACCTGAATACCATGTACTTCGGCCACAACACCTACGGGGTGGAGGCGGCTTCCCAGTTCTACTTCAAGCACTCGGCGCGGGACATCTCCGTGGCCGAGTCGGCCATGCTGGTCATCCAGCTGGCCTCCCCCGGCCGCTACTCCCCCATCAACCACCCCAACCGGGCCAAGAAGCTGCAGAAGGAGATCCTGGACCAGATGGTTTCGCAGGGCTACGTGTCCAGAGAGCAGGCCGAGCAGTCCTTCGAGCAGTACTGGGCCAGCTACGACTTCACCCGCTCCAACGTCACCTCGGCCTGGTTCGAGCGCGAGGACAAGGCCCCCTACTTCTCCGAGTACGTGCGCCAGCGCCTGGAGGAGCAACTTCTGGGCTCCATGGACCTGTACAAGGAGGGGCTGGTGGTGCACACCACCCTGGACCTGAAGGACCAGGCGGCGGCCGACGGCGTGATGGAGAAGTGGATCCAGGCCGTGAACAACCAGCACCAGGCCCAGGCCGCCAGCCGGCTCACCTACGCGGACTCCACCTTCCTGCCCATCGTGGACCTGCTGTCCCTCACCTTCAACATCGAGGGCATCCGCTTCGCGGGAAGCAAGCAGCGGGCCCGCGGGTTGAACCAGTACCTCGACGGGCTCAACCCGGTGGTGGATCTGGGAGCTTCCCTGTTCGGCTTGAGCGACCTGAAGCTCGCCACCCAGGCCGGCTATCGCCTGGAGACCGAGCGGACCAAGAAGACCAAGGTCGAGGGGGCCCTGGTGGCGATCGAGAGCCAGACCGGCCGGATCCTGGCCATGGTCGGCGGGCGCAAGTTCGAGGCCAGCAACCAGTTCAACCGGGCCGTGCAATCCAAGGTGCAGCCCGGCTCGGCCTTCAAGCCCCTGTACTACTCCGCCGCCATCAGCTCCCGCAAGCTGACCCCGGCCTCGATGATCGTCGACGCTCCGGTGGTGTTCTGGAACGATGACAACACCCCATACATCCCGCTGAACTTCCGAGGGGAGTGGAAGGGGCGCGTGCTGCTGCGGGACGCGCTGGCCCACTCGATGAACGTGCCCTCGCTGAAGGTCCTGGACACCATCGGGTTTGACGCGGCCATCGACCGCGCCAGCCGGATGCTGGGGATCACCGATCCCACGGAGATCGAGCTGGTCTTCCCGCGCAAGTACCCGCTGGGCCTGGGGGTGATCACCGTTTCGCCGCTGGAGATGGCCAGGGCCTTCGCCACCTTCCCCAACCAGGGGCGGGCGGTGGAGCCGGTGGCCATCCAATTCGCCGAGGACCGAAACGGCCGGATCGTGCTGGAGCCCGAGAAGGAGCTGCGCGCCGAGCAGCTGCGCGCCGGCAAGGCCCAGGCGATCATGAGCCCCCAGGAAGCCTATATCATGGTCAGCCTGCTCGAGAGCGTGGTCTCCTCGGGCACGCTGCGGGGGGCCGCGGAGTGGGTCGGCGGTTTCGACCGCCCGATCGCGGGCAAGACCGGAACCACCCAAAACTGGTCCGACGCCTGGACCATCGGCTTCACCCCCCAGATCACCACCGCGATCTGGTTCGGGTTCGACGAGCTGGGCTACTCCCTGGGGGTCAACCAGACCGGGGCCACCTCGGCCGGGCCGGCCTGGGCCGAGTTCATGAAGGCGGTGCACAAGGACCTGCCCGCGGCCGAATTCAGCCGGCCGGCAAGCGGGCTGGTGGACGTTTCCGTCTGCGCCAAGTCCGGCCAGCTGCCCACTAAGTACTGCAACGAGGGCATCATCCGCGAGATCTTCCTGGCCGGCACCGAGCCCCGGGAGTTCTGCGAGCTCCACCAGTTCGAGCAGGAGCGCAACGACAACCTGAAACAGACCATCAAGAACTCCATTCTGCTGGGCGGAATGGACGCGGGCGACTCGACCCCGCCGCCCGACCTCAAGAACCTGCCGGCGCCGGGCACGAACCCGGACCAGGGCGGATCGGACCAGGGCAGCGGGTCGGGCAACCCCCTTCTGGACTGAAAACGGCTTCCCTATGGGCGAATTGCTGTACGACCGGGAGCACCAGTGGGTCCGGATCGAGGGAAAGCGGGCCGTGGTGGGCATCTCCGAGTTCGCTCAGGCCGAGCTGGGCGAGGTGAGCTTCGTGGAGCTGCCACCCGCGGGGCGCCGCGTGGCGCGGGGCGAGGGGGTCTGCGCTATCGACTCCCTGAAGTCCGCGAGCGAGGTCTGCGCCCCGCTCACCGGCACGGTCGTCCAGGTGAACGAAAGCCTGTCCGATGAGCAGGGCTGCCGCCTGGTCAACTCCGATCCGCTGGGGGCCGGCTGGCTGTTCGCCCTGGAGCTGGAGCGCCCGGAAGAGCTGGCCGAGCTGCTCTCCCCCGAGGAGTACAGGCGCTACCTGGCAGAGGGCTGAGCGCCCTCGGCCGGCCTGGCCCCCCTTCGCCTGCCCTTCAACCACAGCCAGGCCCTGAGAAACGGGTTGTAGACCGGCATGCCGAACCTGGTCCGGAAATCCCGGACCGCCTGCTGCAGGGGATAGCCCTGCCCGTACTGGCGCTTCAGGGCGTCCCAGTGACCTACGATCCAGATGTACAGGTCGGCGGCGGTTCGCCCGGGGAAATGGCCGAGGATGCGCTCGCCTTTGATCAGGCGGGCGATCGGCAGGTACACCCGTCGGTACCAGGACAGCATCGCCTCCTCGAAGCTGATCTCCTGGGGCAGGGACTGGTTGATGTAGTACTTGTGGCCGTGGATGTGGCGCAGGATCTCGTCGTAGCGCCCGGTGTCCGTAAACTCCAGCTCCACCCCGTCCACCAGCTTGTTCAGCCGGGTCCGGTGGAAGAACTCCTTGCGTTCCAGCTCGATCACCGCCTTCTTGAGCTGCTCCTTGGTCATGCGGGGGACCAGGGGCAGCCGGGACTTCAGGCTGATCACCTCGGCGTCGATGAACTCGGCGCCCTGGGCGCGGGCCACCGAGACCCGGTGGTTGCCGTCGCGCACGAAATACACCCCGCCGATCTCGTAGAGGGCCACCGGCGGAAGCTCGATCTGCTGCAGGTGGGCCATGTCCACGCGCACCCAGCGCCCGCGCAGGTGCTCGTGGCGGGGCAGGAAGATGCGGTTGAAATCATGGTAGCGGCCCTCGCTGCCCACGATGCGGTCGATGGGCACGGTCTTCAGCCCGCGGTAGCTCTCCGAATGGGGGCGCAGGAGAGCCTTCACCTCCGTCAAGGACAGCAGCTGGTCTTTTTCGTTGCGCAGCAGCGCCAGGACCCGGCCGAACATCTCGCGCAGGCGGGCGCGGTTGAAGTCGTCCCGAGCGCGGCTGCTGTAGAACGCCTTGCTCATGCGCCTACATCGATAACCGCGTGCTCGTAGGCGTTCACTACCGTGGTCCGGTGGTACAGGGTGGCGCGGGGCTGATCGCGGGAGTACAGGTGCATGTGCCCGTGGACCAGGTAGCGGGGCTTGAAGGCGCGCATGAACCAGAGGAAGGCCTTGAAGCCCCGGTGGCAGCGGTCCTTCCCGTCGTGGATGCCGTACGGCGGGGCGTGGGTCAACAGCACGTCCAGGAAACGCCCGAAGCGCAGGCGGTTGTACAACAGGCGGGGCACCAGCAGGCCCAGCCGGAAATAGGCCTGCAGCTCCGTGAACTGGTTTTCCCCCCCGTTGTACCACATGCTGCCCCCCAGCCCGGCCACCAGCACCTTCTTCTCGCGGAACACCCGGCTGCCGACGTGAACCGCGCCGCAGCATGGGTTTTCGCCTTCCCGGCGCGCCGGGCCGGGGCGGCCCAGCGGGTCGCGGCAGCCGCTGTAGGAGTCGAACCCGCGCAGGTTGTGGTTGCCGAACACGAACAGCAGGGGCTTATTGAGCGTGGACATAATGAAGTCGTAGTAGGTGAACGGCAGGTCCCCCGCGCTCAGCACCAGGCCGATGTCTTGGAAACGGGTCTTGATGCCCGGGCTGTAGACCAGGGGGTCGATATGGTCGGCAACGCACAGGATCTTCATTCAACCGCCCTTGCGGGCTTGCCGAGGATTATAATTAAAGTAAGGTTTTTGGGTAGAAGTGTCAAACGGGGCACGCTATACTTGGGAGAGGGAAGCATGAGCCTGATCGCGGTTTTAGCCGGTTTGCTCTTGAACCTGACCGCCCTGCAGGAGGGCGAGAAGCTTTTTCTGGAGAACAAGCCCCAGGCGGCCCTGCCGCTCCTGGAGCAGGCCCTCTACGAGAATCCCGACAATGAGCGGCTCTACCTATACCTGGGCGTGGTCTACGAGCAGCTCAATAACCCGGACAAGTCCATCCAGGTGCTGCGCCGGGGCCTGAACGTGGCCTCCAGCCTCAAAGATCTGATGTATTTCAACCTGGGCAACAACCTGTTCCGGCAGAACGAGCACACCCTGGCCGAGCAGATGTATACCAACGCCTTGGAGGTCAACCGCACCTTCGAGGACGCCTACCTGAACCGGGCCAACGCCCGCCTGAAGCTGGCCAGCTACGCCGCCGCCCGGGACGACTACATCGAGTACCTGCGCCTGGCTCCGAACAACCCGCAGCGCGAGCCCATCGAGCGGCTGATCGCCCTGCTGGGCGGCCTGTTGGACGAGCAGGAGCGCCTGAAACAGGAGGAGCTGGCCAAGCAGAAGGCGCTGCTGAACGAGGTGCTCAACTCACTGAAGAACGCCTCCGAGGACACCCGCAACCTGTCGGCCGGCAGCGAAAACATCCAGGAACAATACGATGAAATCGATATCCAAGACTAAACGGGCCCGGCGCCGGGCTCCGGCGCTGTTCATCGTGCTCGGCGTCGTGGTCCTGGCCCTGCTGGCCGGCGGAGTATGGTTGGGCGTGCGCGCCGGCGCGCGGGCCGCCCAGGCCCGAGCCGACGAAGAACGGGCCAACACCCTGGCCCTGGCCCGCGGCTACATGGAACGGGAGGAGTTCGCTCGGGCCATGGAGCTGCTGGACAAGCTGCTTTTGAAAGACGCCGACGACAAGGAAGCCCAGGCCCTGCTCGATGAGGTGATCGCGAGGAAGAAAGCCGCCGAGGCCTCGGCCAGGGAAAAGGAGCTGGCGGCCCAGAAGCGGCAGCAGGAACAGCTCAAGGCCGGCCTCCAGGAGCTCAGCAGCAGCCTCAAGGAAAAGCCCCCGGTCCAGACCACGGTGATCGTGCAGCCCAAACCGCCCGCGGAGGACGCCAGCGCCAAGGAACGCGAGCGCCTCGCAAAGATCAACTCCCTGATGGCCCAGGGGGTGCAGAAGCTGAACAACCGGGAATACGCCGCGGCGCGCAGGCTGTTCGACGAGGCGCTGGAGCTGGACCCCGACAATGCCCAGGCCTACGCCTACCAGGGCAAGGCCTGGTTCGACGAGAACCCCGACAGCCAGTCCAACGTGCAGTCCGCCGTGGACGCCTCCACCCGGGCGGCGCGCAAGGACCCCAGCCTCTGGCTGCCCCACTCCACCCTGGGGCAGATCTACGACAACGCCCGCAACTACGACAGCGCCATCCAGGAATACAAAGAGGCCTCGCGCCTGAAGCCCGACGACTACTACCTGCTGTACTCCCTGGGCAAGGTGCAGTACTACTCGCGCAAGTACAGCGACGCCCTGCAGTCCTTCGACGCCTCTATCCATCTCAAGTCCGACTTCCCCCCGGCCCACTTCCGCCGGGGGCAGACCCTGATCCGGCTGAACGAGCAGGCCAAGGCCGTCGCCGCCTTCCAGGAAGCCATCAAGGTCAAGAAGGACTACGCCGAGGCCTACTACTCCCTGGGGGTGCTCTACGACGAGAAGGGCGAGCAGTCCAAGGCGGCGGAGTCCTTCCGCCAGGCGGTGGCCTACGAGCCCTCCAACCCCATATTCTTACGAGGGCTGGGCACGGCGCTTTCCGCCCGCGGGGACTACGCCCAGGCGGAGCGCTACCTGGAAAACGCGCTGCGCCTGGACCCGGCCAATTCGGTGACCAACTACAACCTGGCCTTGGTCAAGATCCACCTGAACAAGTTCCAGGAAGCCCTGCCTTTCGCCCAGAAGGCGGTCGAGCGGCAGCCGGACTCCGCCCCCTACCTGTACACCCTCGGAGAGGCCTACGACAAAATGGGCAACAACGACGAGGCCATCCGGCGCTACAAGGAGGCCGCGGCCCGGGACGCGAATTACGTGCCTCCACTGATCAACCTGGGGCGCATTTACGACGACAGCGGCCTGTACGACGAGGCCCTGAGCTACCTCGGCCGGGCCATCAAGCTGGAGCCGGAATCCTTCGAGGTCAACAACAACCTGGGCAATGTCTACCTGCACAAGGGGCTGTTCCCCGACGCCGTGCGCCACTACCGCAAGGCGATCGCGGTGAAGATGGACGCCACGGTGACCCGCTACAACCTGGGCCTGGCCTACCAGGAGCTGGGACAGACGGACGCGGCCCAGACGGTGTTCACCGAGCTGATCAAGATCGCCAACACCTACTGGGACGCCTACTACCAGCTGGCCTTGATCTTGATCAAGAAGGGCGACAAGGACGGCGCCCGCTCGCTTCTCGAGACCCTGCTGGCCAAGAACCCCAATTACCCGAAAAAAGACGAGGTGAAGAGCCTGCTGGCCAAGCTATAGAGCCCGGCCCACGGCGCGCATCAGCTCCTCCTTGCTCACCCGCATCCACAGCGGCCGCCCGTGCGGGCAGCGCGCGTTTTCCAGGGCCAGGGCGCGCCGGGCCAGCTCCTGGGCGGTGAGGGGGTCCAGCTCCTCCCCATCCTTGATCGCCGTCCTGCAGGCGGCCAGGGCGAGGAGGCGATCCTCCAGCTCCTCCGGGGAGCCGCTTTCCCCGCTCAGGGCCGCGGCCAGCTCCTCCTCGATGCAGAGCAGCTCCTGAGGGAGGGCCGTGACCTGAAAGGCGCCGTCCTCGCCGCGCTCGACACGGATGCCGAGCCGCTTCAGGGTGCCGGCCAGGCGGGCCAGGGTGCCCTCCAGCCCCGGACCCCGCTCCAGGGGCAGCGGCAGGAGCAGCTCCTGGGAGCTGTACCGCCTGGCCTTAAGCTCGTCGAACAGCAGCCGCTCGTGGGCCGCATGCTGGTCCACCAGGAACAGGCCCTCGCCCTGCTCCACAACGAGGAACAGGCCGAAAGCCTGCCCCCGGTAGCGGGGTTCAGCGCCCGGGCCCTGCAGGCCCTGCGGCTCGGGGGCCGGTATGAAACCCTTGCGCCATTCCGCGGCCGAGGGCGGCGGGAAGCGCGCGGCCGCGCCTCCCCTTTCCGCTTCCGACGCGGCCCGGCGCTCGAGCGGCAGCTCCGCTTCCGGCGCCCGGGAAACGGGCGCGGCGGCGCGCAGGGCGAAGGTCTGGAGGGCCGAGCGCAGGGCACCGATCACGGCCTGACGCAGCTCCGGCAGGTTGCGGAAGCGGGCTTCCTTCTTGGCCGGGTGCACGTTGAAGTCCACCAGCGAAGGCTCCACCTGCAGGAACACAAAGGCCACCGGGAAGCTCCCGCTCGGGATGTACTCCCCGCAGGCGAACTCCACGGCCTGCACCAGGCCGAACTCGTAAATGCGCCTGCGGTTGACGTAGATCTGCAGCAGCCGGCGGTCGCGGCGGGCCAGCTCCGGGCGGGCGGCCACGGCCTGAACTACGACCCCCGGCGCCTCCCCTCGTCCCACGTACAGGTGGGCCGGGTCCAGCTCATAAGAGGCGGCCACCCGCTCCTTGAGCCCCTGGGCGGGCAGGTAGTGCCTGAGCCGGCCCTCGCTGAACAGGCGGAAGGCCACCTGCGGATGGGCCAGGGCTTTTTCCAGGAACACCTGCCGGCAGAGCTGGCCTTCGGCCGCCGGGCTTTTCAGGAAGCGCCTGCGGGCCGGCAGGTTGAAGAACAGGTCCGCGGCCTCCACGGCTGTGCCCCGGGCGCCCTGGCAGGGCTCCAGGGCGATCCGCCGGCCGCCCTCCACCACCAGGCGGTTCGCGCCGGCCGGCTCCGCCCCGGAAACGGCGCTGACGATCGTGAGGCGGGCGCAGGCGGCGATGCTGGCCAGGGCTTCCCCGCGGAAGCCCAGCGTGCCTACCCGCAGCAGGTCTTCGTCGCTTTCGATCTTGGAGGTGGCATGCCGCTCGGCGCACAGCTCCAGGTCCTCACGGGCCATGCCCTGCCCATCGTCCACCACCCGGACCCGCTCCAGCCCGCCTCCTTCTATATATACCTCCACCGCGCGCGACTCGGCATCCAGGGCATTGTCGAGCAGCTCCCGGACAATGGAAAGCGGCCGGTCGATCACCTCGCCGGCCGCGATCCGACGGGAAACGTCCTCCCGCAGGATATGGATCCTCCGGGAGGCGGTGGAATCCGGCATGACTAGGAGTTCAGCCGGGTCAGGATGCTCACCGACGGGTAAACCTGCCCGCCGAACACGTTGGTGGTCACCTGCAGGGCGAACTCCACGATCGGCGAGAACGGATAGACGATCTCGCCTGAGAACAGCAGGTTCTCATCGAAGAAGTCCAGCCGCCCGGTTTTGATCAGAGGGGCGGCGATGCCCATTCTGTACATCGAAATGGAGCCGTACAGGGGCAGCAGGCCCTTCAGGATGCCGAACTCCAGGCGCAGGGTGTCATCGGGCCACTCGTTGTAGGTCCGGGCCAAGCTCGGATTCGTCGGCCAGGGCCAGTAGTAGCCGCCGGAGATGTAGAACGCGCGCTTCATGGTGTAGCCCAGCTCGCCGTACACGCCCAGGGTCTGCACGTTGTACCTCGGGTTGTTCGGGTCGCTCAGGTAGGTCACCAGATCGATCACGTAGTTCCTGCTCACCCGATCGTACAGGCCGTCGTAGAAGGCCGGCCGGAAGGTGCCGTCGGTATAGCGCAGCTCCAGGCGGTAATCGATCGGGGAGACGTTGCCCAGGACTCCAGCCATCAGGCCCCAGTTGTTCGGCGGCCAGCTTCCGGGCCAGAAAGCGTCCCAGGCCAGCCCGGCGGGGATCCCCGCGGCCGGCGCCTCGCGGAAGTACGGCACCATGGCCGCCGCGTCCACGTAGGGGATGATTTTCAACGACTCCGTCTCGATGATCGGGCATTCCAGGTCCAGGCCGCCGTTCAGGAAGATCGGATTGCCGTAGGTGGAAGCCGCGCCGTAGACCACCTGCTCCGGGTTGAGGTCCGTCAGGGCGGTGAGGCCCAAGGCCAGCGGGCCGAACAGGTTGATGTGGCCGCGCAAGCCGACGATCGGCAGGTCGGTCGTCCAATCGGCCGCGTCGCTGACCATGGCTTCGATCCCGCCCTTCTTGCCGTCCAGGCCGAGGTTCAGGCCGATCTTGCGTACCGTGGGGAAGTCGGTGTCGTTGGCATAGCGCCGCATGATCGAGCCGTGGCCGATGGTAATGTCGCTGAGGTTGCCGACCTTGAAGAAGAACGGGTCGCGCTGCTCGCCCCACTCGATGTAGCGGATCTTGAGGAACAGATCATCGACGGCGTCCAGGACCCCATCTTGCCAGGCGGGCTGGTCGGAGCCGAAGCTCCATTCGTCGTTGCCCTCCGGGCGGTAGTACTGGCCGGGATCGAACAGATCGTTCTTGTAGATGACGGGCAGGTACAGGCCCATCCTGAGCTTGCCGAAGGCGAAGTGCGGCTGCACGATCACCTTGGCCCAGGTCTCGCCCGCGATGGTCTGCGTGCCGATCTCCATGCCCAGGAAGCCCATCAGCCTCTGCAGCCACTTCGGGGTCTTGGCCTTGGCCTCCGCGGGCTTCTCGGCCTCCGGTCCCTCGGGAGCAGGAGGGGCCTCCTCCGGGGCCTGGGCCACCTCGGCCTCGCTCAGCTTCTGGAACTCCATGCCCGACTGGAGCTCTTCCAGCTCGGCCGGGGGTGGAGTGAAGGTGGCGAAGGAGGCGGCCAGAGCATCGGCGGCCATGCCCGCGCCGAGGGCCAGGGTCTGGCCGCTGGCGTTGGTGAAGTCCACCAGGCCTTCGATCACGTAGGCCAGCTCCCGCTGGCCGGGCATGACGGAGAAGATGAAGGAAGTGCCGCGAACGCCGCAGACCGCCGTGGCGCCCTGGAAGCTGTACTGGTAGCCCTTGCCCTTGGCCGCCACGGTCTTGATCTTGCCCACGGCCACGGCGAAGGCGTTCTTGGCGGCCCCATCCCTGCCCTGTACGGAGGAGACGGTGAAGTTGGTGTTCTCGGCCACGCGGATGATGCTGCCGTTGGGTACCAGGCGCAGCTCGGCGAGATCCCCCTTCATGGTGACCAGGGTATCGCCCACGGCCAGCTCGTCACCGAAATTGAGCTCGGCCCCCTCGATCTCCCTGCCGTCGGCGGCGCGCACGTACATTCCAGCGGAATTGTTTTCGAAATACTCGATGACCATCCTGGGCTGCTGGGCGGCCGACAGGCCCGCCGCGGCGCAAAGCAGAATGGCCAGGGAGAGACAAACGATCTTACGCTTCATCGCGCACCTCCCTTATTCAAAAAAGCTGGATGGCGCTCTCGATCCCGGAGTGCGTCTTCCAGTCCCCCGTGACCGGGTCCTTGCTGATGTCGTAGACCAGGGACAGGACCGCAGCCCCGATGCTGTAGTTCAGGCGGCCCTTGATCACGGCATAAGTGGGGTCGACCAGGTCCTTGAAAAAGCCGCCGCTGATAGCCCCCAGGGAGCGCTTGTCGTAGCTGGCATCCAGAGTCAGGTTCGGGATCAGTCCCTTGCCCAGGGTGAGCTGGGCGTACAAGTGCGGCCAGTCCAGGTACTCGTTCGGATCGCGGTAACCCTGGAACGGGCCGTCTACGCTGAGGTTGAAGACCAGCAGGTCGGCGAACAGGGAGAAGCCCAGGCTGGCCAGCCAGCCGGTGTAGGCGGGCACGCGCTTCACCCCCGAGGCCACGTTCCACTTGTCCTGGCGGAACAGGTCGTAGGCCGAATCGAAGTAGACCGGGACGAAGTCGGCTCCGAGTATGCGCACCTGGGCGCCGTACAGCAGGAAGCCGAACAGGCGGCCGCCGAGGCCGACCATGTTGCCCACCGAGCCGTTGTTCGACAGGTAGGCCACGTCCGTGAAGACGGCCAGGCTGGCCGCCGGGGCGGTGAGGATCGGCAGGCGCAGGTCCGCGCCATACAGGAAGACCGGCGCCCGGTACGGGCTGCCGGGCTCATATAGGCCCGGATTGGTATCCGTGGCGAAGGTAGCGCCCACCTGCAGGTCCTTGATGATCGGCGTGTTCAAAAAGGACAGCGGCCGGAAGAACAGGCGGCTCGCGATCACGTCGAAACGGGCGACGTTGCCGACGAAGGTCTCCAGCCCGACGTAGGGGAACTTGAACAGGGCGCCGTCCAGGTCCAGGGCCAGGCCGAAGATGCGCCGTTCGGGCAGGAACAGGGTGTTGTCGTAGTTGTTCATGATGA
>Ga0315280_10007219_pt1 | contig 15013 bp, 16 predicted proteins | sample YL17G06_40_MG_FD_203697 | JGI IMG/M metagenome (GOLD analysis project Ga0315280, IMG submission 203697) | Sediment microbial communities from Yellowstone Lake, YNP, Wyoming, USA - YL17G06_40 | ecosystem: Environmental > Aquatic > Freshwater > Lake > Sediment | place: USA: Wyoming | collected... | reverse complement strand
CTCGATGAGGTTCCCCTTCTTGAGAATTGCAAGGCATTCGCCCACGGAGTCATGGCCGGCCATCTTGGCGAGTTCCTCCTCGGTCATCCAGGCCCTGGTCAGGTGCTCGTAGATCTCCTTGTACTGGTCGTTGTTGAAGGTGACGAAGAGGGAGACCATCTCGATGGGATCGTTCACGATCCTGATATGGCCGGTCAAAGCGCACAACCCATTTATATATGGTCTCGGAACTCAATAAAGATTTTCAGAATCACTCATGGGTGACCGGGGGAGGATCCTTGTCAGGGGCATCGCCCAGGGGGTGGGCTTCCGGCCTTTCGTGTACGCACGGGCCCGTGCCCTGGGCATCCGTGGCACGGTGAAGAATACCGGGAGCCAGGTGGAGATCGATGCATGGGGGGAGGAGTTCGACAGGTTCCTTGAGGACATCTCCCGGGGCCCTCCTCTCGCGAGGATCGATTCTGTGGAGGTTCTTCCCCTCCAGGGCCCCTCGCCCACCGGTTTTCAGATACTCGGCTCTTCAGCCGGCACCCTGTCGGGCATGATCCCCCCCGATGTCGCGACATGCCAAGAGTGCGTTGAGGATCTCTTCGACGAGAAGAGCCGGTACAGGGGCTACTTCGCCACCTCGTGCGTGAACTGCGGGCCCCGGTACAGCATTATTGAATCCTTTCCCTATGACCGGGAGCGGACCTCAATGTCATCCTTCCCGACGTGCCCGGAGTGCGGGAGGGAGTACACTGACCCCGCCTGCCGCCGCCACCATGCCCAGACCATCGCGTGCCCGGTCTGCGGCCCCCGGCTCACACTCATGGACGCTGACGGGAGGGCCAGGGAGGTCCCTGATCCGATCGGGGAAGCGGCGTCCCTCCTGGACGAAGGATCCATCCTCGCCATCCGCGGCATCGGTGGGTTCCACATCGCATGTACGGAGCCGGTTGCGAGGGAACTGAAAGTCCGTCTGGGCAGGACGGAGCAGCCGTTCGCTATCATGGTGCGGGAGGAGGTCCTTGACAGGATGGTCCTCGTCCGGCCGGAGGACCGGGATCTGATCCGGAGCGATATCCACCCCATCGCCGTCCTCGTGAAGCAGGACCTCACCGCTCAAGCTGAGATCTCAAACCTCCACACCATCGGCTGCATGCTTCCCTATGCCCCGCTCCATCACCTCCTCTTCTCCCACCTGAAGGCTCCTCTCCTCATCATGACCTCGGCCAACATGCCGGGCTACCCGATGATCACCGAGATCGATACCGCGGTTGCGAAGCTCAGTGGGCAGGTGGACTACTACCTCACGCATGACCGCAGGATCCTGAACCGGTGCGATGACTCGGTTGTACGGGACGGGTTCATCATCCGACTCTCGAGGGGGATAGCGCCGAAACGGACCCGGATCGATCTCGGCCCTTCCTGCATCCTCGGGGTTGGACCCGAGCTGAACAGTAACATCACCATCTACAAAGGCGGGTATACCATCACCTCCCCCCATGTGGGGCATGTCCGGAACCCCCCGACCCTCGCCTACCTTGAGGAGACCGCCGAGCGCATCCGGGGCTGGCTCGGGGCGAGGTACGATCTCGTCGCCCACGACCTCCACCCCTCCTTCCTCTCCACCGGCTACGCGAGGGCGCTCACCGAGGAGACCGGTGCCGAGCTCATCCCGGTCCAGCACCACCGTGCCCACATCGCCGCAACCACCCTCGAGCCCTGCATCGGGATCACCATCGATGGCGTGGGCTATGGTGACGACGGGAGGGCCTGGGGAGGCGAGGTCTTTGCGGGAGGGGTCCCCCACCTCTCCAGGGTCGGGCACCTGGAGGAGGTGCCGATGCCGGGCGGCGACCTCGCCACCAGGTTCCCGGAGAGGATGCTCTACGGGATCCTCCCTGAAGAGAGGACCCTCGGTATCCTCAGGGTCCGGGGATGGACCGATGTCCAGGCAGGTGTGCTTGCCCGGCAGGTCGAGCGGGGGGTGAACGTGGCCTGGACCACGAGCACCGGCCGGGTACTCGACGCGGTTGCGGCCCTCCTCGGGATCTGCCGGGAACGGACCTATGACGGCGAGCCCGCCATGCGCCTGGAGGCAGCGGCGTTTAGCGGGACCCCTTCCGAATGGCCCCTGGAGTTCGTCCAGAAGCCGGGTGCTGAAGTCCTCTCAACAAGATCACTCGTGCGAAATGCCCTGGACTTGTACCAGAAGGCAAAGGGATCCGGAGAGAACGGCGAGAGAAAGGCAATCGCCGATATCGCGGCCTCAGTCCAGCACAACCTCGCCCGTGGCCTCGCCCATATTGCCATCCATGCCGCTCATGATACCGGTCTGACCCGGGTAGCCCTTTCAGGAGGTGTGGCCTATAATGCCGCTATCAGGGAGACCATCCGGAATGAGGTGGAGGCCGCGGGGCTCTCGCTCATCATGAACCGGGAGTACCCCCTGGGAGACGGCTGCATCTCGTACGGCCAGTGCATCTGGGCCGGGATGGTGAAGCGGGAGGAGGGATAGCCTTCGTGAACGGGGCATCCGCCTCTCTCTTCTTCGCCCCCGCCCCTTCTATCCAGAACACGGTCGGATTTCTCTCGATACATAGAACCCACGGATCCTTTCCCGGGTAGAAAAGCATTTTCAACCACCGGACCTACTACACATCAGGAAAAGGGGGAATTCCTATAGCGGATCAGGATCCGGTTTATGCGGTCGGTATCTGGTCAGTGCGGCCGGGAAATGAAGAGGCATTCATAGCGGCATGGAAGGAATTTTCGGCCTGGACAGCGGTTCACCGGAGGGGGGCAGGATACGGGAGGCTCCTCCAAGACACCGGGAATCCTTCCCGGTTCATCTCCTTCGGCTCCTGGGACGACCTGGAGAGCGTCCGGGCCTGGGGAAGGCAGACCGAGTTCCGGAAAGCAATCGCTCGGTTCATGGAGCTCTGCGACCAGGTGACCCCCGGGAGCTTCCGGGTCGTGGCCGGGGATGAACCGGCTGAGGCAGGCTGGACCCCCGGCGGACTCTGAGCTGGATCCGGTATGGAAGGCCCCGGCGTCCGGACCATCGCTGATCGGTTCGCTCCCCTTGTGGGGAAGAGGGTCATCTCCCTCGACGGCCGGAGCCGCTTCCCCCTGCACCGGCTCGTCGATGGCACCGTCGCCCGCATCTACCCCGTCGGTAAGCTCCTCTTCATCGACATCCCGCCCTGCACTCTCAGGGTCCACTTGCTCATGTGGGGCAGGTACCGGCTGAATGACGAGATACCCGGGAAGGTTCCGAAACTCACCCTGACCTTCGATGGCGGCTCAACCCTCAGGTTCTATGCCTCCGCCATCGCCCTCCTTACCCCGGAGGAAGTTGAGAAGAACTATGATCCCTCTCTCGATCCCATGGACGCCGCCTGGGACGTGAAGAGGGCAATCCGGCTCGTGGAGGGAAAGGGCAGGGAATGGATCTGCGACACCCTCATGGACCAGGTCATCCTCCCGGGGGTCGGGAACGTCATCAAGAACGAGGCCCTCTTTGCGGCGCGGGTCCACCCGGAAAGCCCTTCAGGGCGCATCCCCGACGGAGTGCTCTCCCGGCTCCTCCTCGCGGTCCGGGACTTCTCCTTCACCTGGTACCGGTGCGACCTGGAAGGGAAGAGAATTGATCCCCTATTGAGGATCTACCGGAAACGATCCTGCCCGGAGTGCGGAGGTAAAGTCCAATCGGGGAGGATCGGTTGCCTCCAGCGCATCTCGTACTGGTGCCCGGCATGCCAGGTGAAGTACCCGCGCTGAATCCTGCATCTGACGCCAGAATAAGAGCATGATGAGACGATCCCTGGCATTTATCGCTTCTTCAAGTCCGTTCCTCCACCCACGTACCCGGGAAGTGCCCATGGGAAGACGAGAGTGTCGGTCGAATCGCGCCATCCAACCGGGTTCCTCATCTTCACCATCCTCTGCATTGCCGGTATCTACCCGTCCCTCGCCAGGGGGAGGATGCGAGACGGGGAGAAGGCAACTGCAAGCTGCCCTGATGGCGGGCTTATTCTCTAACCTTCAACGATAGCCGTGAACCCGTCGGGATCTTCCCAGCCGATCCTGAGGCTGGCGCCGGCGAGGATATCTCCCGTCGAAGCCTCTGCCACGGTCAGGGTCACATTCACCGGCCGCCTCTCCTTCTCCCCATGCTCTGAGAAGTAGGACCAGTAGACCGGTTCCTGATTTCCCGCGTATCGTGCTCCCAGCTCGGTGACCTTGAAGTCAGGCGGACCCCAGCGGTAGAAGCTGCCAAAAGTCGTCTTCCAGGTGAATTGTGCGCTCGGCGGGATGATCCCGGAGGTGTTCATTGGCATAAGGCGGATGCCGATGGTTGAGGACATGGCGGGGTTGTAGCGGGAAGGGGTGGCATTGATCTGGATGGAGAGGGGCGCATCTATGGATGGGGCGGGTGATACCACTCCACCTGGATGGGTTTCGGGAGCGCTAAGGGTGAGGCAGCCGCAAGCGACGCCTGTCGCAATCAGGAGGGCAATGAGGAGAAGAATCCACTTCTTCATCTATCGTCCTATGAGTGTTGATGAACCAGGCGAAAAAGGTACCGATGGCAAGACGAACACTCTCGGGTAGTCGGACGCTCCTGGGGGCTTCGCTTCGCTCGCCCCCGCCGCTCTGGCGTCCCCCGGTTAGGATAGGCCCTACAACGAAATGAGGACGGTTCTCCTTAATTGCTGGAAACTGTCCGAGATGATACCCAGAAACGGGGGGGTTGCCCATGCGGCGGGGGGCGGGTGAGCCCCCCGAGAGCACCCAGTAAAAAGAAGATGCAAATCTCTGAAACCGTTGAATAGTCACCTAATTTCCTGAGTATCGGACGCTCTCGGGGGCTTCGCCCCCGCCGCTCTGGCACCCCCGAATTGCGATAACCCTTAGAGGAGGTTCCCCCAGGGCCGGTGAGGAATGTAAATCAATAACCTGGAAATTTCGAATGAAAAAAAAGAGGAGGTTACCCGAACAGCGCCCCGAGCCCGGCCATCGCGGACTCTTCCTCCTGCTTCTTGTCCTCCTTCTTCTCCTCATGGGCCGCTGCCGCTGCAACGGCAGGGGCGGCTGCTGCGGCGGCCGGTGCGGCGGCAACCGGTGCGACCGCGGCCTTCGCGATGGCATCGGCGATGTTCACGCCCTCGAGCGCGGCGATGAGGGCCTTCACCCGGGAGTCGTCCGCCGCGACACCTGCGGCGGAGAGAATGGTCTTCACGCTTGCTTCGTCAACCTTCTTTCCTGCATGGTGCAGGAGCAGGGCAGCATAGATGTATTCCATGTCAGTTCACCTTTTTACGTTTGAGATTATCCTTATTTTCCACCTACGATTCCTTTCAGGGTCTTTGCCTCCCGGGAGGCCCGGGCGATGATGGCGTCCATCGCGTCCTTCTCGTAGACGCTCGCCTCCACGGCCAGGTTCCTTGCCTCGGAGAAGGCCTTCCCGATGATCGCGGCGATCGTGACCTTCGTCGGGTACGCGGCGGTCAGCGAGAGGCTGAACGCCTGCCGTGCGGCGAGGGCGATGTCGCGCCGGTATGCCTCGTCGTCGATGGCGAGCATCTCGGGCCGGAAGATGGTCTTCTCGTAGAAGGCCGCCTGGAGCCTCAGGCCCACGTCCATGGGCTTGATCTCGAGCTTTGAGAGGACGTCGGCGACCTTCTTCGGGATCACGGCCCCCTTCTTCACGACGACCTTCGTGTCCCGGATCTTCACCTTGCCGGCGTCAATCACGGCTGGGATCCCCGCCTGCTGGAGCTCGCCGACGACAGGGCCCGGCTTGAAGCTCGTGGGCCCCTTGGGGACGACGATGTCCTGGGGGGCGACCTCGCCCGGCTTCGCGGCCATCTTCGTCTTCGTCTTTTCGAGCGTCCTGTAGAGGGAGAAGGGGTTCTGGTTCGTGAAGATGAGGGCGCTCTGGCCTTCGATAAACTTCTCAAGGTCCGCGTAGTCGCCGCCGAGCTCGGTGAAGGCATGCTCGATGAGGGTGTTCCTCGTCATGCGGAGCACCGCCTTCCCGTGGAGATCTCTCCGGATCCCCTGGAGCTGGGGTGCAGGGATGCCGTGGACGTCCACGAGCGAGATCACGGCGTAGTCCTTCGCCCACTTCTTGATCTTCTCCACCTCGTCCCGCTTCCACTTGGGGAGGTGGTGCGTGTACAGGGCCATCTCACACCAGCCTCACTGCGGGTCCCATGGTGGTCTTCACGAAGACCGAGCGGACGTTTAAGTGTCCCTGCTCGAGGACGGACTCGATCCTCTTCATCACCACATCGATATTCTCGGCGATCAGGTTCGGGTCCATCTCGGTCGACCCCACCTTCGCGTGGAAGGTGGTCCGGTCCTTTGTCCGGATCTTCACCGACGAGCGGAGCCGGTCAACCATCGGGCGGATATCGGTCCCGGGCTGCACGGGGATAGGCATCCGCCCCCGCGGGCCGAGCCTGGGCCCGAGGTACCTCCCCACCTGGGACATGACCGACGTCTCTGCGATGAAGAAGCGGTACTCGCCCGCGATCTTCCGCGCCTCGCGGGGGGCGCCTCCCAGGCGCTCAATCTCCTCGGAGGAGATGATCAGGTCCACCTTGGCGTCCTTCGCCTTCGACGTGATATCCCCCTTCCCGAGCACGGCGATCTTCACTCCCCCGAGCTGGTGGGGGAGGAGGATCGTCTCGTCGATCCGGTTCTTGGGCTGGGACAGGTCGATGTTCTTCAGGTTCACCGTAATGTCCACGCTCTCCCGGAACTTCCGCTTCGGGGCGCTCTCTATGGCCGTCTTCACGGTCGATACGATCTTTTCCTTCTCAACCATCTGATACCTCCATAGTCCTCGACCTCTTTCGCGATCTCCTATGGTCAGTCTCCTTCACGCAAGAAGCGCATCGAACTCGCCCGCATCGATGGCTGCAAGGAGCTCCTTCGGCTTCCGGCCCTCCACGGTGACTCCCATGGAGACACAGGTGCCGATGACCTCCCTGACACAGCTCTTCGTCGTGTACGAGAGCATGTCGCCAGACTTCATGCGGGCGATCCGGATGGCCGCCTCGAGCGGCAGGTTGCCCACCAGCTGAGTGCTGGGCTGGGCAGACCCCTTCTCGATCCCGGCCTCCTTCTTAATGAGGGCGGTGGTCGGAGGGGTTCCCACGGTCACCGTGAACTGCTTCCTGTCGTCGACCTCGATCTTGACCGGCACCTGCATCCCGTTGTAGTCTGCCGTCTTCCGGTTGATCTCGTCCACGACCGCCTTCACGTTGATACCAAGGGGGCCTAAAGAAGGCCCTAATGGCTGGCCGGGTGTTGCCCTGCCGCCGGGTACCAGTACCTCGACGATCTCTCCCATGTTCGTTCCACCAAGAGCGTGACCCTGAAGGGTTCACCGCTTGGGTTATATAAGGTCGTGCCGATGGGTTAAAAAAGTATCAATTGGGTGACGGGGAGGATCTCACTGGTCTTCGACCCGGTGGAACCCCTTCTGGTCTTCCACCTGGTGGAGACCCTACTGGTCCTCTACCTTCTCCACGACCCGCACATGGTCGCCCCGGACCGTGATGGGGATGGGGACCACGGACTCGTAGAGCTCGACGGTGATCTCCTCCTTCCCCATGTCGACCCTCTTCACGACGGCCTTCTCCCCCTTGAAGGGGCCGGCGATGAGTTCGACGATAGTCCCCTCCTCGATCCCGCTCACCACGGGCTTCGGCACCAGGAAGTGGGCGACCTCCTCGAGCTTCGTCTCGCCCTTCACCACCGCGCGCGCATGGGGGATCATCTCCACGAGCTGCTCGATCCGCGCGTGGCTCTCCGGGGTCTCCACAAGAACGTACCCGCGGAGCTCGTCGGGCACGATGATCGCGACCACCTTGATGTCGGTCTGGTTCTCGACCGCCTTCTTGATGCTGTCTGCCACCGCCCGCTCCTGCTTGGCGGTGGTCTTGATCGCAAACATGCGGTTCCCCGCGGTCGCGGGGTTCTCCATCGTCGCGGAAGTCTCCGGGGGCTTAACCTCTTCGGTCATAAAACCACTCCTCTAGTGCGGGAGGGCGCTCATGAACGAGAGGATCAGGAAGCCGATGAGCCCGATGAGGAGGATCCCCGCGGCCGCGACAATCGCGATCTTCTGGAATTCCTCCCGGGTGGGGGTCCGCGCGAGCTTGATGACGCGCCAGTATTTATGGAAGAGCTCTTCCTCGATCTTGAAAGCCATCTCCTTCCTCACTTCATGAAGTCTATCTCGAAATGCTTGGCAACCCTGCGGGGTGCCTCCTTCTCGGATCTCCCGTAGATCTGGGGCGAATGGACGCCGGTGACCACGAGCATGGTCCTCATCCGGTGCTGCATGGTCGGGTCCACCATCGCACCCCAGATGATCCGGGCGTTCGGGTCCACCCGGTCGAAGACCTCCTGGACGACCCCCTCGGCCTCGGCGATGGTCATATCGGGGCCGCCCACCACGTTCACGAGAGCTGCGGTGGCACCGGAGATGTCCACGTCAAGGAGAGGGGACCGCAGCGCCTTCTTCACGGAGTCGGCGGCCTTGTCCTCGGCATCGCTCTCGCCCATCCCGATCATGGCGACCCCGCCCCGTTCCATGACGGTCCGGACGTCGGCGAAGTCCAGGTTCACGAGGCCGGGCAGGGTGATGAGCTCGGTGATCCCCTTCACGGCCCGCATGAGCACCTCGTCGGCGACCTTGAAGGCGGCGTAGAGCGGGAGCCTGGGGACGACCTCGAGGAGCCGGTCGTTCGGGACCACGATCACGGTGTCGGCGATGTCCCGGAGGCGCTCGAGGCCCGCCTCGGCATTCTCGCGCCGGATGGACCCCTCGGCGGTGAAGGGCAGGGTGACGATCGCGATGGTCAGGGCTCCCTGCTCCCGGGCGGCCTTGGCCACCACAGGAGCCGCACCTGTGCCTGTCCCGCCGCCGAGGCCGGTGGTGAGGAAGACCATGTCGCACCCCGCGACCGCCTTCTTGATATCCTCGATCGCCTCGACGGCCGCCTCCTCCCCCACCTGGGGGATGGACCCCGCCCCGAGCCCCCTCGTCCGCTGCCGGCCGAGGAGGATCCGGTACTGGGCCTGGGTGCGTACCAGGTGCTGGGCATCCGTGTTCATGGCGATGAGCCGTGCGCCATGGATCCCCTCTTCCATGATGCGGGTGATGGTATTGGACCCGCTCCCGCCGCAGCCGATGACCGCGATCTCGGTCCGCAGCTGGGAGAGAACCTCCTCGAGCTCCTTATCAGACTGGGGGGCGGCTATTGGTGCAACAGGCGGCTGTGCGGTGGCCGCCATGGCCTTCTGCTCCTCCTCGCCCCTCTCCAACGCCTCATCGATCACGGACTTCATAGGTACGACTCCAACCCCGGGATGTGGATCTCTGTAACTCTGGCTGTCCGGACCATGGCCGGGGTGATGACCCTCCCGTCCAGGCCGATCTCCTCGCCTGCTGACAACCTGCCAAAGAGCGGTCCCTTCGGGACCCCGAGAGCGCGTGCTTTTTCGGGGTCGAAGCGGAACCTCCTGATGATCAGGCGATCACCTTCAACAGCCGCATCCTGACGTTCAATAATGATTTTCACACACAGGTTTATTAAGTCATGGATGAGGACGGCCTTATCTCTCTCATCCGTAATGAAGACGGGGAGGAACCCCTTCCCGCCACCCGAGAGGTGGACGACGGGCATGGCTCCCAGCCCGGCGATGAGCCCCTCCCCGTCTGTCTTCAGGGCTTCGTCGAGGAGGAGGGGGTCCAGTTCAACGAGGACGGGTCTCCCAACGGTGGTGAGCTGATGGGGATGGCAACGGGCACCGGGGTGTGCCGTTCCGGCCAGGGTCCGGACGGCCAGGTATGAGGACCAATCCATATCCCCCAGCGAGAGGATCTCCCCTTCGGTGAGTACCGGAAGGCCGATCTCACCGAGGATCCCCTCGAGCCGGGAGAGGTCATGGGGATCGAGGGCTTTCCTGTCGATGTAAGCGGCGACAGCCCGGGTCCTGTCCCGCATCATCACGGCCACCTCCTCACCGAGGGCACTCACCTCCCGGCTGTGGGCGATATGCCCGAATGCTCCCCTCGACGTGCAGGCGATCTCCGTCTGGCGGGCTGCGTAATGGTTCCCCCCGAACCCGGCGAGATTGATACAATTCCCCGGGTGTGCGGCGATGATGCTCTCTGCAGCAGCCCTCCCTGCACGGGGATCCGCCCATTCCGAGGCTGTGGATCCGATCTCCACGAAGAAAGACGGTGTCCCGAGCTCGGTGGGGCCGTGGTGGGTCACCTCGTAGGAGACGCCATATCCAGGGGGCGCCCTGCGGCGGAGTTCCCGGAGAATCGCCTGCATGAAGGACGGGCATGATGGCGGGAGCGAGCGGGGCTTCCCGCCAAGTTCGGCGCCTGCGAAGTTACCGGTCACGTGGACCGTGAGAACGGGGGAGGGCTCCCTGCTCGTGTGCCGCGATATGAAAATTATGAGGTCAGAAGGGTATTCCCTGTCGATCCCATCGGCGTGTATGAGCCGGCCTTCCACTTCGTGGAGTTCGAATGAGGGGCCGCCACTTCGGGTTGCCTCCCCGCCGGGTCCCCGGGCCCGGATGAGCTCCTCCATATGGTGGCGGATGTTCCTACCTGCCTCGTCCCGGGCCGAGTTGATGACCGCTACCCGGATATCTCCCTGGTTCATCGATGGTAAACACTATGTTATTGGAAAGGAATTATTGTTACCATGGAAGATGCCCTTATCAGGAAAGCGTTCGACGAGTCCGGCATAACGAAGGATCTGCCCTGCCCGAAGGCCTTTGAGATCTCCGAGAAGTACGGGATCCCCAAGCTGGAGATCGCCCGGTACTGCAACAAGCACAAGATCAAGATCAGGAAGTGCCAGCTGGGCTGCTTCGGATGAGCCTCTTTCTCAGGGTCGTCACTCTCGAGGAGGCCGTCGGGGTCATCCATGATATCGCCCCTGCTCCCGCCGGGGAAGAGATCCCTCTCTCCAAGGCTCTCCACCGTGTCCTCGCCCGGGATGTGCCTGCGGCGGAGGACATCCCGGGCTTCGCCCGCACGACCGTTGATGGTTATGCGGTCCGGGCCGCGGATACGGTGGGCGCTGGCGAGGCGATCCCTGCCATCCTCCGGCTGTCAGGTGAGGTCTCCATGGGTATGGAGCCTGGCCGTCCCCTGGGGAGAGGAGAGGGGATCTACCTCCCCACCGGCGCCATGCTTCCGGCCGGTTCGGATGCTGCCGTGATGATCGAGTACACCGAACGGATTGGGGACGAGATCCTGGTAAAGAGACCTGCAGCCCCCGGGGAGAATGTTATCCTTACCGGTGAGGACTTCCCGAAGGGAGGTCTCATTCTCCGCCGGGGAACGTCCCTTTCGCCCCGGGATATCGGGATACTCGCTGCCGCCGGTCATGACAGGATCGCCGTCTACCGGAGGCCGGTCGTCGGGACAATCTCCACAGGGAACGAGCTCGTACCCGTTAAAGCAACACCGGGCCCGGGCGAGGTGAGGGATGCGAACGGCCTCATGTGCGCAGCCTTCGTGGAGGAGGCAGGGTGCCGCCCCAGGCCCTATGGGATCGTCCGTGATGACAGAAAGGCACTTGGCGGGACCCTGGACATGGCGATCAGCGAGTGCGACGCGATCCTCATCTCGGGAGGCTCTTCGAAGGACATCCGGGACCTGGCGGCTTCGGTCATAGCTGAGAAGGGCGAGGTGCTCGTCCATGGAATCGGGATCGCGCCCGGGAAGCCCACCATCATCGGGCGGGCCGGGGGGAGACCGGTCATCGGCCTCCCCGGCCATCCCGCCTCTGCCTATGTCATCCTCCATGCCCTTGCAGGGCCGCTTCTCTCGGCGATGTCAGGGTCACGGGGTGTTGAGAAGAGGGTCTCCGTGATCCTTGCCGAGAATATCCCCTCCCAGAAGGGGAGGGTGGAGTTCGTCCGGGTCCGGATCGAGGACGGCAGGGCGTTCCCGTGCTTCGGGAAGAGCGGCCTCCTCAACACCTTCGCCGGAAGTGACGGTCTCGTCCAGGTGCCCGCCGAAAGGGAGGGGTTCGAGGCCGGAGAGACCGTCGAGGTGATCCTATGGTGAAACGATACCTCACCCTCACCCCCCTTGGTAAGGCTCTGGATATCCTCGGTCGTTCCTTCACGTTCACCCCCACCACCGAGCGGATTCCTGTCGCGAACGCCGCGGGGAGGGTGACAGCATCCCCGATATTCGCACGGTTCTCGGTTCCCGGAGCCCACCTTGCGGCCATGGACGGGATCGCCGTCCTCGCCGAGGAGACCTTCGGGGCGAACGAGCAGAGGCCGGTCACCCTGCGGGGGGCGGTACGGGTGAACACCGGGAACCTCCTCCCGCACGGATCCGACTCGGTCATCATGATCGAGGATGTCAGGATCGACGGTGACCGGTTCACCATCCGCAAGCCGGCAGCCCCCTGGCAGCATGTCCGCCCTGTTGGAGAGGATATCGGGGAGACCGAGATGATCCTCCCCTCCTGCCACCGCATCCGCCCCCATGAGATCGGTGCCCTCGCAGCCTACGGGATCGCGGAGGTGGAGGTCCTCACCGTGAGGGTGGGGCTCATCCCCACGGGGAGCGAGCTCGTGCCTCTCGGGGAGAAACCGGGCCCGGGCCAGGTCGTGGAGTCCAACACGGTCATGGCCGCGTCATGGCTCGAGAGGATGGGGGCACGCTGCACGCGTTACCCCCTCACCCCGGATGACCCCGGCCTCATCCGTTCCCGGCTGGAGGAGGCGGTGGATGCAAACGATCTCGTGATCATCTCTGCCGGGTCCTCGGCCGGTACAAGAGACTTCACCGCCGATGCCATCGCCGATCTCGGGGAGGTCATCCTCCACGGCGTGGCAATGAAGCCCGGGAAACCGGTCATCCTCGGGAGGATCCGGGGGAAGCCGGTCATCGGCCTGCCCGGTTACCCCCTCTCTGCCGTCACAGTCCTCAGGGAGGTGGTGGCCCCGCTCCTCGCCCGGTACGGCCTTCCTCACGAACCCGAACCTGCCGTGCCCGCCACACTCTCCTCCACCCTCGCCTCCGAGCTCGGGGTCGAGGAGTTTGTCTTCCTCTCCGTGGGGAAGATACAGGGGCGCTGGGTGGCGGTGCCTCATGGGCGGGGCGCCGGCGTCCAGATGAGCGGGGTGCGGGCCAATGCATACCTCGCCATCGATGCAGACCGCGAGGGAGTGGAGGCCGGTGGGGAGGTCCAGGCCCATCTCACGGTGCCTGTAGCGGAGGCCGAAAGAGCCCTCATCCTGACGGGAAGCCACGACCCGGCCCTCGATCTCCTGGCGGACCACCTGGCGAAGGCCGGGGTCGAACTCCACAGCGCCCACCAGGGCTCCATGGGGGGGCTCATCGCTCTCTCGAAGAAGGTCTGCCACGGAGCGCCGATGCATCTCCTCGCTGACGACGGGACCTACAACACCCCGTACCTCAGCAGGTACCTGGCGGGGGAGGACCTGGTCATCTTCTGCCTGGCAGGGAGGGAGCAGGGGATTATCTCCCGGGAGAACATGGCCCTTGAGGACCTCCCTAGGGTTCGGTTCATCAACCGGCAGAAGGGATCCGGTACCCGGATCCTCCTCGACCACCTCCTCTCGGCGAAGGGGATCCAGCCGGAATCCATCGCCGGTTATGACAGGGAGCTGACCACCCACCTCGCGGTCGCCCTTGCCGTGAAGACCGGGGAGGCGGACGCAGGCCTCGGGGTCTACTCCGCCGCAAAGGCGTTCAACCTCCCCTTCGTTCCGGTGGCACGGGAGCCCTACGAGCTCGTCTTCCACGCCAAAACCTGGGAGGACCCCCGGGTGAAAGCCCTCGCCTCCGCGGTCACCTCGCCCCCGTTCAGGGAGGGCCTTGAGGCCCTCGGGGGCTATGACGTCAGCATGACCGGCGGGCTGCGGCGACTGCCCTGAGGACCGCCTCCTCAGGCGTGCTGCACCTCATGACCCCCTCGATCTCCCAGGAGCGGTACCCGAAGACCTTCTTTCCCGCCTTGAGCGCGATCGCGATCTCCGAGAGGGTCCCGTATCCTCCCCCGATCGCCACCACCGCGTCGGCAGATTCGACGAGGATGACATTCCTCCCGTACCCCATTCCCGTTCTGATCACCACGTCCAGGTAGGGATTCCCCTCACCCCTGTCCGGGAGGATGCCGACGGTCGTCCCGCCATTCTCCTTCGCGCCTTTGCAGGCCGCCTCCATCACCCCTCCCCTCCCGCCGCAGCAGAGGACTGCATGGTGTGCGGCGATCAGGTGTCCCGCCGTCTCCGCTGCCTCGTACTCCTCATCCGTGCACTCCTCCTTCCCGATGACCGCGATCTGCATTCCCTTCACCCGTTCTACCGGAGGTACGGGGCCGGTGGATCCTAAAAAGGTTTGAAAAATACTTTTTCAATTGTTTTAAAAAATGCTTTCTTATGGGAGATCCAACAGGGTAGAGAATGACGGGTCGCGGGGGGTCCTCGTGAGGGGGGTGGAGAGCACCTACCATGCCGGGGAGGTGGAGGAGTCTGTCCGGGAGTTCTGGCGGAGCGGGAATATCTACCGGAAGGTGCGGGACCTCCGGAGCGGGGGGAAACCCTTCTTCTTCGTCGACGGGCCGCCTTACACCACGGGGAACATCCACCTGGGGACAGCCTGGAACAAGATCCTCAAGGACTCGATCATCCGTTACCACCGTCTGAAAGGGAGGCACATCATCGAGCGGGCAGGGTATGACATGCACGGCCTCCCCATCGAGGTGAAGGTGGAGCACAAGCTCGGGTTTTCCTCGAAGAAGGAGATCGAGACCTTCGGCATCGGGGCGTTCATCGAGGAGTGCAGGCGCTTTGCCCTCGGGAACAAGGAGGTCATGTCCGACCAGTTCCGCAGGCTCGGGGTCTGGCTGGACTTCGACGACCCCTACCTCACCGTGACCCCGGGGTACATCGAGGCGGCCTGGTGGACCCTCGCAAGGGCAGAAGAGCG
>Ga0315280_10007217_pt1 | contig 15014 bp, 23 predicted proteins | sample YL17G06_40_MG_FD_203697 | JGI IMG/M metagenome (GOLD analysis project Ga0315280, IMG submission 203697) | Sediment microbial communities from Yellowstone Lake, YNP, Wyoming, USA - YL17G06_40 | ecosystem: Environmental > Aquatic > Freshwater > Lake > Sediment | place: USA: Wyoming | collected... | reverse complement strand
GCTCCGGGACCTCCTCGACCGTCACGATCTTATCGTTCCCGGACATGAGGCTCAGGGTCGCGTTGAGCGTGCTCGTCTTGCCTGCACCGGTGCCGCCTATGATCATGAAGCTCAGCTTGTTCTCCAGCAGCATCCAGAAGTAGGCCGCTATCCTCTCGTTCAGGGTCCCGAACTTTATCAGGTCGACTACGCTCAGCGGGTCCGCCCTGAACTTCCTGATGCAGAACGTGCTCCCCTTCGTCGAGACCTCGTTCATGAAGGTCGCGGCGAGCCTGTGCTTCTCCGGGAGCATCCCGTCGAGTAGGGGCTGGGCGCTGGAGATGTGCTTGCTGCTCTTATGCGCCAGCTTGACGATGAAGTCGTTCAGGGTCTGCTCGCTCGTGAATATGATGTTCGTCGGTATGCTCTCGTGCTTCCTGTGCCAGACGTAGAGGGGCACGTCCACGCCGTTGCAGCTTATGTCCTCTATGTTGGGGTCGTTCATGATGGGGTCGAGCGGGCCGTACCCTGCGAGGTCCCTCACGACGTAGTAGAAGATCCGCTCCCAACCCATCCGGTCGAACTTCCCGAGAGAACGATAGTACTTCTCGGCGATCCTCTCGGCCTGCTCGAAGACGTACTTCTCAGGTTCGACCCCCTCCTCGGTGGGGGGCTCAAGCTCCTTGCTCAGGATCTTAACCATCTTCTGGTAGGCCTCATACTCTTCTTCTTCCAAGAAATACTCCTGGGAGAAGTAGTGCAGACCCGCGCCGAGCTTGGCTGACTTGAATATGCTTATCTTTGAAAATGGCTCCTTCACGTAATACTCTTCTATGACCTGGTAGCCTTCCTCGGGTTCTTCGATATAAACACCTACATCTCGGGGATCAGCGCCCGCGCCGTTTCTCCGTAGCAGATCCATTAAACCCATTGCCTGGCCACCAGGAAGTTTTTAAAAAGAAAGGAAAGAAGGCCGGTCTTAGACTAGCTCAATCAGCTTGATGTAGTCCATTCCGCCGGCGCTGTGTACCTTTATGCTGACCGTTGTTCCCGAGGATAAGGTGCCATAGGTCCCGCTTATCCAGACGTGGACTGTAAGAGGTTGACCGCTCGTTAGAGTTGTGCCAGCGTATGCGATATCGGTCGATACAGCACCCAGAACGACTGCACTTGCACCGTAGTTGGCCTGAAGAAGAGGCTTGTCGTTGACGAAGACCCTGTTCAACGTGGCGTCAGCGGTACCGCTGTTTTTCAACTCTAGGGTCACATCCCAGTTGGCGCCGACCTTCGTAGAGTAGCCTGTCTGTATCTCGACCTTCTCGAACTTCGTGTACTGCCCCGCGATGCCGCCCATCCAGTAGGCGACAGCTACGGCGATCGTTATCGCCACGGCGACGAGTATCACTGTTGCGATCACCGGGCTGATGGCCTTCCTGTCTTTGAGCTTACTCAATTTCATTCATTCCCTCCAATATTCATGTGAATGAGACACCTCCTCACCGTTAATATATAGATTATGAATCAACAGCATTATATTACAGACATATATCCCAATATTTTTTACCCATAAAATACAATAATCAATATTAAAGATATGTACCACCGATTCATAATAATAAACTAAATTCGAAGACATAATATAGTTTTAAACTGGTATGGGGACGGAGTCTCAGGCGAGTTGAATACCATATATTGGAGACCTTAGACGATACTCAAGCGGCCTATGAGCCGTCTCCAGAAACCCTTGAACAGTGCATAGACATATTCAGCATATTCGCGAACCTCGACACGATGCGGATATTCCTGCTCGCAGAGAAAGGTATTGGTAACTCCAACAAGGCGATCAAGGGGCTCGGCTTAACCCCGAAGAGGTACTACTCGAGGCTCAAGGAGCTTGTAGACGTGGGGGTCCTCGAGAAGGTAAACGGGGCCTACGTGTATACTCCCATAGGTGAGATGCTGCACAAGCTCGGCCTATCGCTGATGAGCATCGTGAACAACAAGCAGAAAATAGGGTTGCTGATGAACTTCACAACATCGGAGGCCTTATCCCCGGACGAGCGGCAGAGGATAAACTCCGTGTTGTTTGAGGGAGAAGAGGATAGTCAGCTTCTCGACCTGTTCCACAATATATCCCCAGAGAAGATAATAAAAATCTCAGAATACAAGACCTTGGTCGAGATGCTGGCCCGTGACATAGCTTCATCCCAGAGGAGCGTGCTCCTGGCATCGAGGTACTTCGAGATATGGGTCGTCGATGAGTGCTTAAAGGCTCAGGAGAGAGGCGTCGAATTGAGGGTCCTTATCTCAAAGGAGACCATGTCGAATAAGATGAACAAACTCAGGATGTTGCTCTCTCCCAAGCTCATCGTGAAGATGCTAGAGACATCGAAAGGAGCTAACATAAACGACATGCTCAGGGAGATCGAGATCCCCTTCAGCTTCTGTATCATAGACGGACACAGGTGCTTCTTCGAGTTCCCGAGCCTCGACGAAGAGTTCAGCATTGCTTTTAAGCTCGAGAGCAATGAGACGTCGAAGAAGTTCATCCAGCTCTTCAACTTGATCTGGGAGCCCAACGACGATAAGAAAACGTCTCAAATAAAGAAAATATCAGAATAGAATCCCAACAAGTGGCACAAGTTGTACTATCATATATAGCGGCACTACTCTTTTAAAAACCACGAAGTTAGTAAAAACAATATCATTGTACCTACTCAGAAGAGGTGCGATAACGTAGATCCAAGCTCCAACAACAAGCGTTACAAGGAGGGGCAGAGCAATATTTAGACCAAACCCGAGATATCCAATAAAGCCGCCCCCTGCTATGACCGTAAGAACTGCTATCGCGAAGCGAACTGTCATCGAGGGGCCGATGACTGCCGGTATCGTCCTCACGCCTGTCGCCCTATCGCCTATAAGGTCGGGGATGTCCACTAGAGGGTTGACGCCCATTGCTAGAGCAAAGTCCATAAGTACCAGAAAGATTACGAGAGGGGTTATCTGACCACCAGCGAAGGCACCGGCGAGGATTGATAGGACGCATCCTGCCGCGATGACAAGCTGCTTGAACAAAAAGCGTTTCTTCAATCTTACCGGCTCGGTCGAATATAGAACTCCAAGTATGATGTAGAGGGACAGGGTTATCAGCACTCCAATATTCAGGAGCGACGCCAATAAGAGACCCAGCGCAGCGGAAAATATCATAAATTTGGATAAAGCATCCTTCGAGACCCTCCCCTGCCCTAGTGGTCTCAGACCCTTCATCTGGTTCCCCAGCTCGATGGTCTTGAGATCGTCCTCTAAGTCCATTATATCGTTATAGAAATAGACTGCCAGTCCGACCAGACTTACGGCTGAGACCAGTAAGAGAACTTCGGAGATAGTTATAGCGCCTCTTGAGGCTATGACTAAGCAAATTAGAGCGGGCCAAGTGTAAATAAAAAAAACAATCTTCCGCGAAACTACGCACTCCATATAATTTTTTAACAATTCCTTGATCGGCAATCTATTTCTCTTCCCGAAGATTGTCTTATATTTTTAAGCAATGTCAATGATATATATCTTTCGTCTATAAAATTTGTGATAATTATATGTTGGGTGATAGGTTAGATAACCAATCCGCTGAATACCCCCAAAATGACGAGGGTGTTGTTGACGGCCCCTAGGAAGGACCACGAAGCTAGGAAATAGATCGCATAATCCCACCGCCTACCCCTGGGAAGAACCGTTAACAGGAATATTATGGCGGTCAAGAAGATGACTAAAGCCAGGACCGGGTGGTACATCAGGTGGGTCTCGTAGTAGCCCATGCCGAGGCCTACCTGGGTGGTTATCCAGTCGCAGACGACACCGAGCAGCGCTATTGGGAAGCCCATGAAGCGGCCGTCAAGCTGCAACCGGGGTATGGGGAGCCGGGGGTGAGCCAGCAGCTCACTCATATGAAGCCAACCCGAACTTCGTCAACTCTTCGTATCGGTTGATAAAAACGAGACCTTTCTCGGTTGTTCGGTAGACCTTGTGCTCGTCCTTCTTCTCGAGAAGGCCGAGGTTGGTCAGCTTCGAGAGGTAACCCTCAACTATCTTGAAGTTCAAGTTAGCTCCATAAACGATGCGTGTCTTTATCGCGCCGTCCTGGGCTAGGCGGAGGATGTCCGCCGAGATGTCCACGCTATCCCTCTTCTTCATCCGAAATACACCTTTTCTAAGTTTAATTTAGTAATTAGACTGAATATAAACATAATCTACCGAAAAGAGGCGAATATTTTCCCTTTTAGGGAATAATCGGGGGGTATTTCCCCCACCAGACAGCTTTTCCCATTTTTGGGAAAAACGCACATCGCCTTGAACTGAGGCGATAAGATTCGGCAAGGTTAGCCGAGAAGCCTGCTGATGACCGATATAGTGACATCCCCGAAGGTGACCGAGACGATATACCCCACCAGCAGCGCAAATAAGAAGGGCAGGGTATGTGAGACCCACATTTTGGTGCGATTCAACCCTCTCAGGTCTTCGATGATCTTTATGGCCCTGTCATCGTCTAGATCGGGTCTTAACTGAAGCTTAAGCTCATTGGTTTCCGAGTCCCGATATTCGAGGGGATACTGGAATGGGGGGCCTCTCACCTCCGAGATGTCGACCCTCCTCGCCGATATGAGTAGGACGATCTTCCTCCACACCGGCTCGGCTTCGTGCCCTGAGAACAAGGAGTCTCTGTCCTTCGAAGATAGGTTCTCCAGGAGAACTAGGATAGAGGCCGATGCTGCAACCACGATGGAGTTAGAGATCAATGTCGATGGGAAAAATACAGGGGCGAACCCCATGTATGATCCCACAAGCCTTGGCGTGGAAGGCTGAAGCAAGCCTAGGATGATGAAAGCGAAGAGATCTGCCCCGCCGAAGAAGCCCAGGTATCCTGACAACAGGGCGAATAGGACCATGAAGATCAGAGGTAGAGCTAGATCCAGGAGGGGCAAGGAGTTCGTAACGACCTCGTAGACATCGAGGGCCAACCCTAAGGCTCCGAAGACTACCCATAGAATGTCGTTGATCTCTCGAGTCCTGAGGTCCTTGTACGAAGCGTATCCTAACATCGTCAAGACCAGGAGTGGCCTAATGTACTCGAGGAACGGCATCAGAACCCCGGACACCATCAATAAGCTCGACGCGGATATAACTAGTTCTCCGATGGACATGCATTAAGGAGCCTAAACAGGTTCATCTAATAATCTACTAATCCATAATTGAATTTAGACCTCATACTCGTTAATTCCGTTGCGAAATTGTGTTAACGCTTTCAGTGGCTATTTTAGTTAAAAGTACAGCTCCGCCTCTATTCTCACGTGGAAGGGTGAAGTGGATGAGCTACGTCGAGAAGGTCGATGTGATCGACTTCATCATCAACGTATTAAAGGAGCACGAGAAGAACCTCGACCCGCAGGTGGCCAAGCTGGAGGACATCATGGCCTCCGACAGGACGGCCCGGCCTTACCAGGAGTCCCCTAAGGGGGTGTCGCTTAAGGTCAATATCGCCTTAAACAGGTGGACGGAGTTCCGAGAGAGGATCACAAAGCCATGGATGCTCGCCTTCACCATGACCGATGACGGCTTCAAGGTATCGGCTCTGAAGGATGACGTGCTGTATGTTTACCATTAGAAGGTCCTTGAGGTCTCCATGGCCGTCGAGAGGGAGGGGGAGAGAACCACCACAAGGGGCGGCAACTTCGGCGACCTCTTCGACAATCTCTCACTGATCGGCGGCAAGCTCCAGTGCGGCATCCCCATAGAGCACAAGAAGGTGGAACTCAAGCTCCCAAACAGCAGCGTCGTTCAGAAGATAGTTTTTGAGATAGACAACGAGGTCACAAAGTCCTGGCTCTCAGAGCAACTGAATATCGAAAAACCTTCGATAATGTTTGGGACAATGGAAATTTAACATCGCGCGCGAGCTGGATTACCAGGGATAAATCATTTAAACTTCATTCAGAAAAGCCCAGAGTCCCTAACCTTCTAACGGTCGAGGAGATCAGGCACGTGGTCCTGGCTTCAAACAAGACACTCAGAGCCGCTTTTATGATAATGTTCGCCGGGGGGTTTCGATCAAGAGTCTATGATCTATTGGTCTGATAACGGTTGGCCCAGCCTTAAAAGGCAACTAAACGAGAGAAGGAATATAATCAAGATCACTATCCCCGGGAGGAAAGCCACAAAAAACGAGGCCGAGTTCAGCACCTACTTTGGAGGCGACGCCCTAAACGCCTACCTTAAGGACAGAGGGGACGACGGCCCCATATTCCGCGACCAGTTCGGAAAACCTATAACAAAGCCCGTTTTAAGCAATTATTGGATGTGGAAGATGAAGGATCTGGGGATAATTACACGGAAGAACGCGGGGGTCCAGAGATACGGGCGAGGGTTACATAACCTACGCGACACCTTCCGGACCAGATGGGTTCAGTCAGGCGCGAAGCCGCATATAGTCGAGGCGATGATGGGGCACTTGGCGAAGGTTGACCCGCTGGGCTACGATCAATCCTACGAGAACGAGGAATACGTTAAGGAGCAGTTAGAGACCGCCTCGCCCTACCTGAACATTCTTACACGGGGCGAAGCATTCGGACAAGTGGACAAGGACGAGGTTAAGAGGTTTAAACGCGAGCTCGAGGAGCTTAAAGCGGGTAAGAACAGCCGGATGGAGGCCCTCGAGGGTCAGGTCAAGGAGCTGACGGCCATGCTCAAGACGATCTACGAGAAGCCAGAGCTCGCCGAGAAGTTGAAGGAGAGTGGGTAGTATCTATTTCGCAGTTATCAGTAAGGGTGAAGATGGGGAGGAGTATCTGGAGGATTACATAGAAGCTGCTTCATTAGATGCTGCCCGACTTAAAGCCAACAAAAAGTACAGTAAGTACGGTCTATCGGTCTCTGTTGAGTACGCTAAGGATGAGGAAGTTGAGGCATTCTTTGCTGAAACTGACAAAGAGAGGGAAGAAGAGTGGAGGGAAGACGCTGCATATGAGAGAGTACACTCTGATCCATATGAAGATCAGGGAGGAGTAGATATAACACAAGCAGCTGAATTAGATGTCATATACAAAGAAAAATTAACTGATGAAGAACTAAAATCCATTATTTCAAAGGGTAGGCTATTAGGTCATAAATTCGTCACTAAATCTCAGCTTCGTAAGGTAAAAGACGAGGTCCTCTACTCCAAATGCACTGACTGTGGAGCACAGGTCCCTTACACGACAAGGCCCCATGAACGCTGTGAAAAATGTATGATAAAACATCGTAGGATTTATCGCCAGAAGCATAAACGTCTTGAGCGCTTGAAGTGAAGCTGTCGACAATATCTCGTTACATAGTATATTGAGGAAAGCCTCGGCCATCTCCATGGTGGAGTACTGGCACCCCCTATTTCTCATAAAGCCTTGAACTCGGAGATAGGGCTGAAGCCAGTATTTTAGGCCTTTTTCCAGTTCTCAATGAATTGTGAAAAATATCTAACAGAGGCGACTTTCCCAAAACCGAATAAAGAAGGGAAACCAGTTGAACCGATTCGTAAGGGTGAATGTCACCGAGGAGGACCAGCAGAACATCGCCTTCAACGCCCCAAGTTTAACGGGTGAATCCTATCTAGCATTAGAAGTGTCCGAGTATTTCCCCAAAGAAGACGTTGATATTCACAGCTACGTTAGCCCGACCACCTTCTTCCACGAGCTCGGAAAACTCAGCACACTGGACGGCAAATCTCTACAAGATAGGCGGGAGTACGTTGAGGAGCGAACAGACCCAGACGACAAACGTGAGAAGAAAATCTACCCCATTGAAATATATATCCCCCCAGAGGGGGTGGAAGAAAAAAATAATAAACTGACACACCCCCCCGACTTCGATAACCCCGATATTTGGGAGCCTGAAGCCCCCGGCCTCGAGGGTGACGAGGAAAATGGTGCAAAAATGAACCAGGGAGAGGGACACCTTGAATGAGAAAATCCTTGAAAGACGCCTAAATTGCCTGGAATACTATTTTCTAGGCGCGAAATCCTCAGATTGGATCCCGGTGATCGCTAAGAGATACGGCGTGAAGCCCCAGGCAATACGATCAGACTGGACCAGGAGATCTAAATGGATCCCTAACCTGCAAAATCAGCTCGACAGCCAAGCCAGATTCAGCGAGCGCCTGGTCCTGCTGGACACCCTGACGAAGAAAGCATATGCGATGACCAGGACGGCGGATAACGACAGCGCCAAAATAGGGGCGATACGAACATGCGGGGCTTTAATCGGTCAGTATTTCGACATTATGACAGCGCATGACTTGGAGGATCTGAAGGAGAGGATCGAACGCTTGGAGGAGGTGAAGAAAAGGTGAGTGGGAAGACATCGCTGGAGAGGAGAATCAAGGACCTCGAGGTAGAGTCCGGGATAGGTTCGGGGCAGTACGTGCTCCGCATCATCTTCCACCTGGGTGTTGGGGGCAAGGGCTCCAAATACAGAGAGGTGCGGTGTCTCATGGCCGACGACGGGACCCCCAAGGGACGATACATCAGGACCCTGAATCCAGGCGAAACTGTGCCCGGCATTGATAATCCGCCTTGGCTCAAGATCGGTGACGAGGATCCCGAGGAGGTCACGAGGCGCGGGAGGGTGTCGCCTGATTGAGCGTCGACCGTCTCTGGGAGCAGCTCAGGTACAAGGATGAGCTCGTCGCGGGGCTACGCAATATGCAGTCACGATCACCAGAGAAGGGAGATACCGGAAAAACTTGATTTATTCACGTATTACCTCAAAAAATGAGGTGTCTCCCCATACATAATTTGAATATACCTGCCTGTTAACTCAATGGATGTGTGAAGAAACCCGGTTGGGGCTCAATAACTTCATTTGAACATTCAAGCAATTCATTAACTTTCGTTAAGGCGTCCCTATAATTGACCAGAAATGGCAACAACAGAAAACCAAGCAAATGGGTGCATCCTCAGGATCTCCAACGAGACCCTGGAGAAACAGGTTTTTAAGATAAGCAAATATTACACCGGAGTTATCCGCCGGTTCGTGAGGGGAACCCCCGTAATCTTCGCCGCTAAGGCAGCGGGGCGGGACAGTTTCATCGGCTACGGAGTAGTCGACAAGGTAGAGTACCTATGGGAGATGACTCCCGAAGAGGAGACCTACGCGAGAGAACACGGATGGAAGATGGGCCTAACCTTACGCAACCTCGTAAAGTTCCCCAAACCCCTACCCATAAAGGAGACCATCATGGTCTCCGACAAGAGGAGGGGCGCCTTCCTCCACGGAGCGATGCTCGGCGAGGACCAGGTCGACTCGATCCTCGAGGCAGCCGAGGAGCTCCAGAACGTGGAGGCTGCCTAAGGATGACAGCAGTCACAGTCAGGTTCAGGCTCAACGTAAGGCTCCCAGACGGGGAGAGGAAGTGGAGAGACGAGCTAACCCAGGAAGCGGGGATCCAGCTCGACGAAGCCGCCGAGGGCGTCCAATCCAGCCTCGAGGAACTGTCTACAAGAGCACTCAACAAGGCCGAGGAGCTGAGGAAAAACTTCTACGCGGAGGCCAAGCGGCTGGGAGCAGCCGACTACGCTGAGGAGGCCAGTTAAGGGTGCCTAAAGGCAAGTTCTGGCCATGGGTCCGCGAGCTAATCTGGCAGAAGGCCGAGGAACTACACGCCGCGGACTTTCATCGTAGCCACGAGGAGAATATTATTCCTCCGACACGTAAAGAGCTCAGAGAGTTCGGCTACTTCTACAACGCCAAGCTAATCGTGCTACGACAAATCCACCGGAGCGGCCAGATATGATCTCGGACCGCGTCGACGACATCAACTGGGAGCTCGCGCACCTCCACGCAGCAGCCACGACCAGGATGCAGAATCTCCTGCCTGAGGGAAAAAGAACCGTCACCCTCATAGACGAGTGCTACACTCGAGAGGAGAGAGCGCATGCTAACCGCCTCATAGAGGAGAGGAAGGAGCTGATGAAGGGGGTAGCCCCATAATGAGTCTCATAAAGGAGATGAAGAGAAGGGGAATCCGAGACCCCTATGATCTCACCGAGCAAGATCAATGGGTTAACGACGCCACAAGGGAGGACATAAGAAGCGTATACGAGAAGGAGAGTGGACACGTCTTCGGCTTCGATCTATGGACGGGCGCCAAGATCCGAGGAGACAAACTACTCAACTGCCCCAACTTCGGATGCGCGGTCATAGTCCGGGACGAGAACGAGGCAAAGCTGGACGAGAGCTACGCCGCCTACAAGAAAGGCGAATTAACCGCCGATAAATACATCGGCACAGTATTCGACCTCGCAGCCATGTCTGCGACGTGGGTGTGACCCTGGTGATCTTCAGAGAAGAAATGGTGGACCAAATAGTCTCCGGCGTAAAGACCCAGACGAGAAGGCGGAGCAAGATCACATACAAGGAAGGCAGAGTATATCAAATAAAGTTAAACTGGTTCAAGAAAACTGAGCACCACATAAGAATACTCAAAGTCTTCCAGCAGAGACTCGGAGACGTGTCCCATGAGGAGGCCAGGAAGGAGGGCTTCAGCAGCGTAGAGGGCTTCCAGGCTAAGTGGGTGGAGATCTACGGCTCCTGGAACCCTGACGAGATGGTAACCGCCTACGAGTTCAAGCTCTTAGAGAATAGAGATCAGGCTAAACTGAACGGGCTGGGCTCGAGGAAGGATCAGTGATAACCTCTTTTTATGAAATTAATTATTCGTATGTATTTAGCTCATGAATGTTGATCTCGAATATCTGCATCTATTTCATCGAGATAAGTTCAGATTTTGGCGTTCTTCCTCGCCTCTCATAAATCCCGTTAAAGCCAAAATTAGTCTTAACATTTAAAGCCTATTTCTCGGTTCTCGTTTCACAGAAGCTAAATACATACACAATTTTAGAATTATGCCCGAACCCGCTTTTATATCTTCATGTGTAAGCTCTGAGCTATGAATGCATCTGAACTTGTGAGACTCCTTTGCCATCAAGACCATAATCCTAAATTCAACGTTTGCTATGATTATATTATTAGATTGCTATATACCCTAGGATAAGAGTTGAATATTCGGCATTGTCCTAATTTAGGTGATTTAATTTTTTGTGTAAAGAAAATTACAGTTATTTCAGGTTTATGCGGAAAATATTTCCTTTCTTGCCTTCATTTTCTTATCTTTTTCCAAGTAAAAGCACCGCTAAAACGGAGAAATAATTAACACATCTAAATTGGCACAGTACCGAATATTCATGCCTGATCTGGTTGAGGAGAATCTTAGGGAGTCGGAGAGCCGCTACAGAGCCTTGTTCGACAGCGCCCCAGACTCCATCCTTCTCATTAATCCCGACGATTTCACCATCAGCGATGCAAATGTGGTGGCTCTGAAATAGTTAAAGCTGAAGAAGAAAGAGGTGGTGGGAAAGACGTGTTACGAAGTCACTCACCATAGGTCTACGCCGTGTTCTCCCCCGCACGATGTTTGTCCCATTCGAGAGATGCTGATGACAGGAGAGCCAAATGTGGTTGAGCACACCCACTTCGATAAGGAAGGAAGCCCATTCTACGTTGAAGTCTCTGCTAGCCCTGTGAAAAACGATATGGGACAAATAATTCAGACCATACACATAGCCCGAGACATCACTGAGCGGAAGCGAATGGAGGAGGAGATTAGGAAATACACTAAATATCTGGAGGAACTTGTTGAGGAGAGAACTAGAGATATTAGAGAGTTTACCTTTAGGGAGAACAAGGTTGTTCCGGGCGAAAGTTACAGAGTCCAGCGAAAACGCCTTTCACATCTACGCTGCCTTAACAATCCATGGTGTGCCAGGGCTTTGCTTTTTGAGAGGAAATCCCCAAAGGCTTATCCAAGAGTATAGTCTAAGGCCAGAACAGATTCTCCTTCTGTCCAGCAGAGCCTTGTTTGGGTTTGAGGCTGCAGAGGACTTGCAGGAGATTTCCCTCAGAGTGAGCCGCTTCCTTGAGAAGAACAGAAACTAGACCTTAGTCGAAATTATCGCCTCGAAAAACAGTTAATGTTTCGGCCACCTTTTATTATGATTCTGACGTTTTTTGGTGCTTTTTTCGTGGATTCCTCGGCATTTTACATCATTTTTGTATTAAGACACAATTACGCCTAAGGTCTACTCAGTGATATTCGTAGACGGCTTGGAGTACCTCGCCAGCCGCTTCGGCTTCGACGCCACCTACCGCTTCATCCAAGAGAAGGTCTCCGACGCCATCGAGGCCGACGTCGTCCTCGGATTCCAAGCCGACCCAAAAACCTTCAACGAAAGGGAGAGAGCCCTACTAACCAGCGAACTCAGAACGCTACAATAACAAATAAACACATACTACACGTTTTTTACTCGATCAGGGTTCTCGTCTATCTCCGGGAGAATATACGTTACTGGCAGCAGATCCCTGGTTCGGAGCTCCTTGACGATAATGTTCCTCATCCACTCAGAACTCGAAATGCCTTCTTGCGACGAGGCCTGATCAATTGAGTTCTTTATTTCTGGGGTAAGCCTGGTGGTAACGATGACGGACTTCCTTTTCGTCTTTATTTTAGGCAATAACGAATCATCCTAATTCATCTTTGAAGAGCCGTCTCTCAACCCTCGAAGAGGACTTCGAATACTGACTAATATAATTTTCTGATATACCCCCCATATTAACTGGTTGGGGGCTTTAATGTCGTTATCGTCCTCAACGGAGCCTCTCTAGGAATATCAGTTCTCCCTTTCAACGCATCCCTGCCTGCGATGAATCGAGACACACCCACCTTATTTGTAGAGTAGAGTTCACGGAAGGATCTCTATGCCCTTGCTTGTAATTTTATAGTCGTGCACCTTCTGTGAATGGTCGGTGCTTCTCATCTTCAATATCCGTAAGGTTCTTTCAAGTTGGCGCTTCTCGTTGAACCTGCTCTGCATCAATATTATGCTATCCGCTATGAACTCCTCCACCCCCGAGCCAATCCGTTCCGAAGACCAGGGAGTATCTGTGACTATGATGGTTGTGCACCCCAAATTCTTCAAGAAACGGTAGAGGAGGTGAATAAGGTGTCGAATATTAATAGGCTCCTTCAAGGCCATCGTGAAGGCGGTGAAAGAATCTATAACCAACCTCTTCGCCCCCAGAGAGGAGATCGCCCCAAGTATCTCATCCAAATTCTTCTGGATCCCGGCCTCTTTGGCCGTAGACAGATCCAAGATAATGCATCTCTGCTCTCTATCCAACCGGTCGAAATCCCATCCAAAACGTAACATGCTTCGAACCAACGAGTCCTTGGTTTCTGCAAAACAGACATAGACGCCTTTTTCCCCGAGCATAGTGGCTCCTTCGAATAAAAATTTCGCCGAAAACGTAGTCTTACCTGCCCCAGGAGGTCCGGCAAGAAGCATCACACTGCCGACGGGAAGACCGCCTTCAATGAGTTCATCGAAGCCTAAAACACCGGTTGAAGCCCGTGGAATAGTCCCCAAATATTTCCCCTTTTAAGATGGGACGCACTTTTATATAACTTATTTTTATGCATATATCATTATGATTTTTTGTATGTATTTAGCTCTTTATAAGTAGGTTGTGCGTGTCTCGCCGGTCTGCTCTTCGACTCGTCCCGAGCCTCCCCTGAAGTTTCACGATCTCTTTAAACGTAGGAACAATAATCTCGTGATGGGGATCGCGTTGAGATCCGATACCGATCTTGCTTCCTCGGCTATGCGGGGGGAAGACGCGGGTTCTTCTAGTCGGCGGTGACTCCGGGGTTCTCGGCTCCGTTAAGGGGTTCATCGAGGACGAGGACCCTGAAAAACGGTCGATCAGCCAAAAGGCTGAAGGAAAACGGTGCGATGCCCCATGAAATGAAGCAAAAACGCTGTCCATTCATCACAGAAACGACATCCACCCTAGCATGAAGGCGGTCTCAGACACACAGCCCTCGCCGCCCAGGCCACCAGGAAGACTTGAACTCACAACGGCAAGATGAGGGGAGTACAAGAGAAGGAGACCGCATGAACCATGAGAGGGATTTTTTTCGCCTTATAACAAGCCACCTATTATAACGCCCGTGAAAAAACGTAGAGGGTACCTTGTCTTGGCCCTGAAAACAGCTAGGGCACAATACGGAGTAACAGTCCACCCCCTCATCGATGCTGGCAGAAACAATTTCAACCACCTTTAAAAAAACAAAAATAGAGACGTAATACAAGCAATGCCCACCGAAACCCATCCTAGCAGAACGTAACGCAGATGATCAGGCGGAGGAAGAAAACCGCGAGATCAACGCCCAAAAACAGCTTAAACCCTAAAAACCCAAATCCCGCGAGAAGTCTGTTCAAATAATTACATCCATAGTTATAAGAATCATATTACTGAAGTTTTGCGTTTTTGGGCGAGTTCTAGACTAAAATAGATTCTATTTTGTTTTTAGGGTTAAAGGGCAGCTTTCTGGAGCGCAATCACCTCTAACCTCCTTACACCATCCACCCTTCTCGAATCGGCACGCGTGCCTCAGACTCTGGAAGGCCAGGCTCACCATGATCGCTCCTTCAGGCATCCTCAACGCCTGTCTGGAAACTCGGTACAGGATTTCGGGTCTCCCTCGCCCATGTTTCACAACCTTCTTCAACACGAGCCCAGATGCTGTCAGGTGCTTCAGGTGATTGTGGACCGTTTGACGGGCAAAACCCGATGCATCTACGAGGCGGCGGATGCCCACCCCGTCCTTCCCACCCTCCATGCGAAGCAATCTAACCAGAGATTCGCAGACCCAATCCACGAGACAAACAGGATTTTAATCTATTTAAATCTATTTTTTGGGAAAAAACGCAAAACTTCAGTAAAGCAAGCCCTAAACAAGGGAACATAGGCGACAAGTTTGAACAGCTTAAATGATGAAAAAGAATTTCTTGAGAACGGGTTAAGCTCCCAAGAAGTACAAAGCAGGCTCGCGAAGTACGGTTACAACGAGACCCCTACGAAGAAAGAGAGCTTCTTTAGGAGGCTCGGAAAACGCT
>Ga0315280_10007215_pt1 | contig 15017 bp, 10 predicted proteins | sample YL17G06_40_MG_FD_203697 | JGI IMG/M metagenome (GOLD analysis project Ga0315280, IMG submission 203697) | Sediment microbial communities from Yellowstone Lake, YNP, Wyoming, USA - YL17G06_40 | ecosystem: Environmental > Aquatic > Freshwater > Lake > Sediment | place: USA: Wyoming | collected... | reverse complement strand
GCCGCCGGGTGGCCCAGCGAGTCTTCGCCTGATCTCTTCGCTTTCCTGCCAAACCCGCTGGGATTCCTCGTATTTGCCGGCTGATTTGAGGTCCTGGGCCTTCTTTGCCAGGTCTGCGAGCCGACGCTCCAACTCTGCCCGCTCCTGGGGCGGAATCGTAGGCCCTCCGCCTCCCATGCCGCCGCCGAATCCCATCGTCCCGCCGGGCGGTCCGGCGAGCCTGCGCTTGATCTCTTGAGCCTCCCGCGAAAGTTGCTCAGCCTCCTCGTGCTTGCCGGCTTCCTTTCGTTCGCGGATCTTCGCGTCCAGCTCTCCGAGCCGTCTCTGGAGTTCATCTCGCACCTCTGGCGGGATCGGCGGGCCACCCATGACCGCGCCCATGCCCCCGCCGCCCATGCCGCCCACGATGACCATTTCCCCGCCACGCAGGAAGGTGGATCCCGCTAGTTGGCCGCGCTCGCCCATCACGACCTTCACGCCGCGCATCTGCGGCGGGAGCCGCTCGGTGATCTCGGCAATCTCGCGATGTACCGTATCCAGCGCCTTCCGGAGCTCGCGGGCCTCGGGACTATCGGGACGTTCTTTGAGCTTGCCCTCGATGTCCCGGGCCTTTTGCTCCAGGTTAAGACGCTTCGTCATGAGTTCGCGGACCTCGGGCCCCATCGCACCCGGCCCAGAGCGGCCCATGTTCTTCGAGATCTCCTCGATCTGGCGGCGGGTCCCCTCGATCTTTTCCTTGACTTCCCGGGCCTCGCGGTCTTGATCGGGCTTGAGGGCTCTCAGCCGGGCGTCGAGGTCGCGGAGGCCCTCCTCCAACTGTTTGCGGCGCTGCTCCAGTTCCTGCCGGGCGCGTTGATCGAGCTCGGCGGCCTTCAGCACGACCGCATGCGCCTGCCCGCCGCCATCTGCCCGCAGCGTGATCACGGCCTTGCCGTCGCGGCCGGCCTCCAGCACGCGGATTTCCTGCGCCCGGAGTTCGTGCCGCACCTCTGGGGCCTCTTTGTGGACCACCGCGGGCTGGTGCTCCGGTGGCTTGGGGTCTTCCGCGGCCGGGGCTTGAGACGCCGAGGCCCCGAAGGCCGTCAACACCATCGCGGCCAACGAGTGCCGCCATGTACTCCTCCACGCACTCATCATCGTTTCTCCTTCTTCCAAGGAGGCCTGAGTTCGCGCCCAGGCCGTAGACAGAACCGACACAACAACCAACACTACCGGTAGAACCAATCGGGCGGCCGTCAAGCCCGTCCGGGCGGGGCCGCCACGCGCGTCTGATTTGAGACTCAGTAGCCGCTCGACGCGGCGACCCAAGCCGGAACGAAAGCCGCTCCCTTGGAACGACAGCCAGCCCAACGGCCGCGGCCCAACCATTCGCCGTCCCAGGGCGACCAGACAACCGGCCAGGGCACCGGGCCCGCCGGGCACCAGGAGACTGGCCTCGTCGGCCGCGGTCTCGCTGACGGCCCGCAGGCGGCTCCGCGACCACCATACGGCCGGATGCCACCACGCCATCGCACAGGCCAGCTCGGCCACAAGTTGCCAAAGCGGGTCGCGGGCGGCGAGATGGGCCAACTCGTGGGCGAGCATGACTTCTTGCTCTTCGCGGCTGAACCGGTCCCAAAAGCCCGCCGGCACAACCACCGTGGGCCGCAGGACCCCGAACGCCACCGGGACGCTCATTCCGCCGCACTCCAACAGGCGGACGCGACGCCGCAGACCGACTTGACACGCGATGCGATCGACGCGGGATCGCGTCTGGGGCCCCACCGCCCGGGACGCGCGGCTGCGAATACGGGAGAGCACGAAGCGAGTCCAAGCCGTGCGGGCCAGCACGAGCAGCGTGCCCAAGGTCCAGAGCAGAGCCGGCCAGGCGGAGGGATGAGGGATGCGGGGAAAGGATGAAGGATGAAGGATGAAGGATGAAGAATCGGGGACTACGTCCGAACGATCGAGCGTTTCTGGGGCTCCGCTTCGATCGGCTTCGGCCATGCCGCCGTCCCCAAGTTGCGGCGAGTGCGGTGTCCACGGGGGTGTTTCTAAGGCTAAGGCCGGAAGCGGTTGATGCGAATCGGCGGCAATCGTTTCGCTTGGGCCGGCCGCCGGCTCGGCGACTGATGCGTCGGACCGTTGTGAGGCGACTTCCGCGGCGTCTTCCCACGCGGCGGTCGCCGGTGCCCAGAGTGTGCGAAACCATCCGACGAAGACCGTCCCCGCACCGACCGATTCGACCGCGATCAGGCCGAGCACGCCGATGGTGGCTGCTTGCCAGATCGTTCGTTGCCAGACGGCCGAGGGGAGCAGTCGCGCGGCCAGCGCAGCCGCCAGAACGATCGCTCCCGTGCCGGCCGCCAGCACGAGCAACAACTCAGCCCACCAGACGTACTCCGCCGCGAAACCGCTCTGCATACGGCCCCCCGGTGTCAAGTCCCAGTTTCGTTATTCCACTTCGATCATTCGTGTTGACGCCTTTTGTGCTGCTCGATCAATCGCTCCAGCCGTGCGAGTTCCTCCGGGCTGACTTCGCGCGTTTCCAGGAGGTGACTGACCGCGTCGGCCAAGCTGCCCTCGAAGAGCCGATCCACCAGGTCGGCCGTGGAACTGCGGCCGACTTCGGCGGCACTCGGGACGGCCTCATAAAGGAACCGCCGGCCTCGTTCGTAGTGCCGCACCAACGCCCGGTTTTCCATCTTACGCAGCATGGTGGCCACGGTGGTATAGGCCAGCGGCCGACCGCCCAATTCCGCCTGGATTTCCGCCACGCCCAGGCGTCCCCATTTCCAGAGGACCTTCAGGATCCTCAACTGGAGTTCGCCTAGCCGATAGGACGGTTGACTTGCCATGGCTTTGGCCCTTGTCCCGCCGCGGCCCGATGGCCGCAGCCAAACTTGCGTGAAAGCCCGCCCGCTACGCGAGCGCGTGCCCGATGACTACCGCGGTAATACTACCACGGTAGTTTTCCAGCGTCAAGCTCCCTTTCCCGCAGATTCCGCCAAATCTTGCCCAACGTTCCCAGCGGCACGATAATTGGACTTCCGACTGGCCTCCCGTGTAGCGACGAGCATGCCCGACGATCCAAGTCACCCCCCTTCCCAGCGGTCTTCCGGTCGCCAGTCGCAGCCAGTCGGCCAGTCTTCCCCTCTGGAAGATGGGCACGTGCCTGTCACGGAGGACGATGGCAGGTCAGGTCGGCACGACCCGTATGCCGTCTGGCGGAATCCCGACTACCGGCTCTACGCTACCGGCTGGTTCCTGATGACCTTCGGGAAGCTGGTCGAGAGTGTGGCGGTAGGGGTCCACGTCTACGCCATAACCCACGACAAGTTGTCGCTGGGCTGGCTGGGGCTCGTCCAGGCAATGCCCGTGCTGCTCTTGGCGATTGCCGGAGGCCAGATCGCGGATCGCTTCGACCGTCGCCGCGTGCTGATGGTCATGCTGGGCCTGACGACGCTGACTTCGGTGGGCCTGGTGGTCGCGACCTGGCATGAAGTCTCGGTGGGCTGGTTGTATCTCCTCCTGGGCGTGGGCGCGATCGGTCAGGCGCTGGGAAGCCCCTCCCGGGCAGCCTTGTTGCCGCAGATCGTCGGGCCGGAGGTCTTCACCGACGCGGTGACGTGGAACAGCTCGGTTTTTCAGATTGCCTCGATGATCGGCCCGGCCGTCGGCGGCCTGATTGTGGGCGACGCACTGAACACGCCGGCCGCGTTTGCGCTGGTGGCCGTCTGCCGGGTGCTGTCGCTGGCCGCCATCGCCGGGGTCCGCTGCCGCACGGCCGAGCGTGCCGCCGAGTCCATCACGTGGGAGAGCCTGGCGGCCGGGGTCCGCTTTGTTTGGAGAACCAAGCTCATCCTGGCGACCATCACGCTGGACCTGTTCGCCGTGCTGCTGGGCGGCGCCACCTACTTGCTTCCCGTGTTCTGCGAAGACATCTTGGGCGTCGGGGCCCGCGGGGTCGGGTTCCTCCGTTCCGCGGAAGCGGTCGGGGCGGTGGCCATGGCGATCCTCCTGACGCACCTGCCGCCGATGCGCCGCGCCGGGCGCACGATGCTCTGGGCCGTGGCGGGCTTCGGCGGAGCGACGGTCGTCTTCGGACTGTCGCGCCTGTTCTGGCTGTCATTGGCCATGATGTTCCTGATCGGGGCCCTGGACAACGTCAGCGTGGTGGTGCGCCACACGCTCGTGCAGATGCTCACGCCCGACGCCATGCGGGGCCGCGTCTCGGCCGTCAACGGCGTGTTCATCGTCTCCTCCAACGACCTGGGCGGTCTGGAGTCCGGACTGACGGCCTGGCTCTTCGGTCCGGTGATCTCCGTGGTCGGCGGCGGGATCGGGACGGTCCTCGTGGTCCTGGGCGCAGCGCGGCTCTGGCCGGAGATCCTCGGCATCGGCTCGCTCAAAGAGATCCGCCCCGCGGAGGCGATCGACGCTCAGCAGTCGGCAATCAGCGCTCAGCAGTCAGCGGTCAGCAATCAGCTTTCGGCAATCAGCCATCAGCAGTCAGCAGTCAGCAATCAGCAGTCAGCAATCGGCCCTCACCCGTGAGGAGAGCGCAAACGCGATGGCTGAGACCTGATGGGTGAGAGTTGATGGCTGAGAACTGATAGCTGAAGGCTCATGCCTGTGCCACCGCCCGCGGGGCGCTGACGACCTGCTCGACGGCCTGGAGCAATTGGTCCAGCCGGAAGGGCTTGAAGAGAAACGTTTGCAGGCCGGCCTGCCGGGCCTTGACGATCGAGTGCCCCGGGTCGTAGCCGTACTCCGTGGCCAAGACCAGCGGCGGCGGCTCCATCTCCATGACTTCCTGCAGCTTGACCAGGAACTCGTGGCCGCTCATGTCCGACAGCCGGATGTCGGCGATCACCGCGTCGTAGCCGCCGTGCGGAATCATGGCCCGGACCATGGAAATCGCCTGGGCGCCGCTGGGGGCCGTCTCGACGTTGCAGCCATACCGGGCCAAGAGGGCGTGGACCGCCCCGCGGACCGTGCTGTCCTCGTCGACCAGCAGGACCTGCCGGCCGCGAAGGGCCTCGTGTTGCGTCTCCGGCTGGGCCTGGCCGGGCGCCAGTTGCCGCCCCACCATCTGAATCACCTGCTTGATGTCCCGGGCGTTGCGGAGGATCCTCTGCAACTGCCCGACCGCTTCCGGCTCGTCGCCGGGGTAGTGTTCCAGGAGGTTCACCGCATCGTGGAGGATCTCGTCCACCGGCAAGGCCACGGCGCTGTGGATCGCCTCCACGCTGGCGGCCGCGGCACTGGCCTTCTCCGCCACCAAGAGTTCCAGCGTGTTCAGTGCGGCAGCCACGTCCCGGCTGAAGATCTCGAGGAACTGAAGGTCGTTTTCGGTGAACGCCCGCGGATGCGGGCTCTCCACGTTGAAGGTGCCGAAGACGTCCTCGTGCAGGATCAAGGGGACGGTGAGCGAGCTGCGGGCCCCCTTGGCCCCGGGGAGGTAGAGCGGGTCCTCCGTGGTGTCCTCGCAGAGGTAACTCTTTCCCGTGGCGGCCACGAAGCCGGTCACCCCGTTGCCTTGCGGCCGGGCGTAGAGCACCCGGGCGTCCGCCGCCGGCTCCATGCCCTCCGACAACAGCGGCTCCAACCGGCCGGTCTTCGGGTCCAAAAGCCGAATCTCGACCACGTCGAACTTCAGCAGGTCCTTGGTGTAGTGCAGGATGTTCGACTTCAAGAGGTCGATCCGGTCCGCCACCGACATCCGCAAGAGCTCGTCGGGGCTGAGATCGGCCAACTCCGTCCCGGCCTGGTGGATGGCCGCCATCTTCTGTTGCTGCTGGATCTCGGAAGTGACATCGCGGACGGTGACGATCAGGTGGCCGGCCCACTCGCCCGGCCGCTCCACGGAGACCACGTGGAGGCGGCAATACCGGTTGTCGCGGACCCGCAAGGTAGTGCTGCTGGGGACCCCGGAAGCGTGGGCGGTATGGAACGGAGAGAAATCGGGGCCGAGGATTTCCGGGCTGCCCATGGCTGTGTAGAAGTTGGCCCCTATGACGTCTTGGCGGGAGACGCACTCTTGGAAACGGCGATTGCACCAGAGAATGATGTTCTCGGAGTCGAGGACGGCCACGCCGTCGGGCATGCCGTTAACAATCTGCTCGCTCTGCAGGAACCTGCCGATCTCGACGGCTTCGCGTAGATGGTCGGAGCCGACGTAGACGCCGTCGAACTGGTCGCGGGCGAGCAGTTCTAACGCCTGGACCGGATCCTGAGCAGCCACCACCTCGCAAGATGCCTGGTAGGCCCCCGGCAGCGACTGGCTGCCTTGAGCGCCACCCCCGATCACAAGAATCCGCGCTTTGGCTGCCAAAGCCTCCGAGCTCCTGGGGTCAGTGGCGATTCTACGGTCTCGGCTCGCCTTACCGATCTTGTTGTCTATAGGATTATACGACAACCTGCCCGACCGTACAACTTCGCTTCGGCGGTGCCATTGACATCCTCCTCCCCGTCGGCTTTCGGTGAACATTCTTCGTCAACCGACTCGCGAGCGATCCTGGCTTGGACACGTAGCGGACCCGTCGAGGGCTCGGCGCGCTCCCCCAAGAGCGGAGGTGCCTTCAGCCGCCGCTGGGGTGGCTCGCTTCGGCGCCGCCTCATTTCGCACCGCAGTCAGTCCCGGCACGTTCGTCCCGCAGGGCCGCGTTCCTCAGCCAGAGCAGGATCGCTTTTAACGCACCGCCATGGCGACGGTTCTCGAAGTAGCCACGGGGCAGCCTCCAGTCGGCCGGTAGCGACCGTCGATCATTAACAGGGAACGGATCATCCTGAAGCGGAGGTGCAAAGTATGTGGCGGGCGTTTTTCCTGGCCCTCGGGCTCTATGTGTTCCTTCTCGGGGCCCAATGTCTGGCCGTGGAGCGGTTTATCCTCAAGGCGCGGCTCCCGGCGCCAAAATCCGACTCTTGGGTCGCCGGCACCGAGCCCAAGGTGGGCCCGCAACGCGAGCTCACGCCGCGCGAGTACGCTCCCTGGATCTTGATGAGCGTGGGAGCGGTGGTCTGCGGCTATTCGTTCACCCTTCCTCGCCGCTGGGCGAAGAAGTAAGGACAGGGATTAGGGATCGGAGCCGGGACGTGCCGGCCCGGCAGGCGTCAGGGTTCAGAGCCGGGCCGTGTCGGCCCGGTACGGTCGATGTAGGACGACTTTGAAAGTCGTCCTACAGTCGGGAAAAACATACTACTGCCCGCTGCGGCCGCCCGCCGCGGATAGGCCCCTCAGCTTCACCGTCAGCACCGCGCGGTCCTCCTGCGACAAGCCTTCCTTGCCGAGGGCCTCGCGATAGAGGGCCTCGGCCGCCTTCCGATCGCGGGTCTCCTCGTAGATCTGGCCAAGCAGCAGATACGCGTCCACGAAGGAGGGATGACGCTGGATAGCCTTTCGCAAGGTGTCCACCGCCCCCTCCAGGTCCCCTTTCTGCCGCTGGAAAAATGCCAAGGTGTGGGCGTACTTGGCGTCGCTGGGCCGCATCGCCAGCGCCTTCTGACACCACGCAACCGCCTCACCCACGTCCTTCTTTGCCAGGATCACGCCCAGGTTGTAGGCCGCGGCAGCCATCTGAGGATCGCTCTTCAGCGCAGCCCGCAGCGACTGTTCCGCTTCCCCCAGTCGCCCCAACTCGCCCAGGAGCAGGCCGAGGTTGAAGTTGGCCGCCGCGTTGGCAGGCTCGACCTTCAAGGCGCGGCGCAGGCACTCTTCGGCCTCTTGATTCTGGCCCAAGCTGCTGTAGGCGATGGCCGCGTTGACCAGGGGGCCAATGGCCCGCGCCTCCAGCTTGATGGCGATCTCGAACTGCCGCACCGCGGCCGCGAAATCGCGCCCCTCCATGGAGAAGTTGCCGAGGTTGGCGTAGGACGCCCAGTCGTCGGGCCGGGCCCGCATCGCGGTTTTGAACTCCTCTACGGCCTTGCGGAGATTCTCCCGTTGGCGATCGGACTTGAGGACCTCCGCCGGCACCGCGGCCAGGGACATCGCGCAGCGAATCCGCACCAGGCGCGACGGGTCGGACGTGGCTTCCCCAAGCGCTCGGACCACCTCGGACGTCAGGCGATCTCCGAGCGCCGACGCGGCGCTCGCCCGCACCAGCGGCCAGTGGTCCTTGAGCAACCCGACCAGAACCGGCCACTTGCTCTCATCGTCGCACCCGCGCAGCAGCCGCACCAAGGACGCCTTGAACACCGCGTCCCCTTCCGTCCTGGTCAGATAAGCGAGCATCTCCGGCAGGCGTTTCCACTGGCTCTTTCGCGCTGCGTCGATCAGGCCGGCGATCCGCAGCGTTTCGGCCTGGTAATCCCGAGGGTACCACTGGCGCACCCAGGTGTCGGACCACGCCGCGTCGTGATCGCCATGGCAAAGGTTGCACGCATTGGGCGACTTGAAGGCCAGCGTCGCCGCCGGCATGGGCGGACGCATCGAGTGGTCGCTGCGGGCCATGGCGGCAAACCGCGTCATCGGCATGTGGCACCCGATGCACTCGTTCCCCTTGCTGCCGGCCTGGTGATGGCCGTGCTCCACGGCGCCTTTCACCTCCTTCTCGTGGCACGGCGTGCACAACTGGTTTGACCTCTCCCCCTCAAATCGCACCCGGCCGCTCGGCGTGTGACAGTGGTTGCAGTCGAGCTTCCCCGAGCGGCCGCAGAGGCTCATCAGCCACGAGGTGTGCATGTAGTTCTCGCCCAGGTCGCGGCCGTCGGGGTAGTAGTCGGGATGCTCCAGCGTGACCAGATCGAAATGGTCGAAGAACTTCTCCCCCGGCAGGAAACTCGTCGAAAGCGGCACCATCTTCGCGTGGCAAGTGGCGCACAGGTCGTTGGTCTGCTCGGCCGTGAACTCCTTGGTGCGGATGATCCTGATCTCTTTGGAGGTACGGCCTTTGGGAAAGACGCCGGCTGGGGACTGTCCCGATTTCCGCGCAGCGGAAATGGGACTGTCCCCCTCCGCTATCTCCATGGCGCGGACGTGCTCGCCGGCGGGCCCATGGCACGATTCGCAACTGATTCCCGGCTCGGCCCAGGTGGTGCGGTACGTGTCCGTGGCCAGGTCGTAGTTGGTCGCCAGTTGGCTGACGTGGCAATTGAAGCACGTCGTGTTGAAGGTGAACATCCGGTCGGTCCACAAGAGGGCCTCGTCGCGGCGGTCGGGGAAGTGGCGGACCCCGCTGGCCGCGGTGTCGAACCACGCCTTCTTGTGTACGTCGTACGCCACCGGGAGGACCTGGAGCCGGCCGCGCTCCAGGGGCGTGAGAAAGTAGTACACATTCTTCCCGCCCATCACGTGGACGATCGGGTACTGACGCTCCCCGTCAGGCCCGACTTCCCGCACCGCGCCCTGCCCACCGCTGATCTCCGCGCGAAACTTGCGCGGCCCGATCACCACGTCGCTCATCTGCGGCGTAAGCTTCGACTTGGCTAGGTCCAAGGTGTACGGCTGCATGGCCAGACCGTGCTGCGAGTCGGACCAGAGCTTGTAGAACTCCTCGTGACATTCCCCGCAGTTCTTCGACCCGACGAAGCCGGGCTTTTTCGCATCGCTGGGCTCCGGCGAAACCCGCGCCTTCTCGGCGCCGGGCGTTTCGGGAGAAACCTCCGCTTCGCTTTTGAGCGTCGGCTGGCAGCCGGCTGCGAGAAAGATAAGCACAAGCAATGACAAGGGACGTGCCATGGGTCGATGATAATCCCGTTGCCGCTGGCGGGCAAGCGGCTTTATGACTCCCGCCGCAATCGCTTCAGAAACGCCGCCAGATCGGGCGGCAGCGGCATCTCAAAGTGCATCGGCTCGCCGGTAATCGGATGCTGGAAACCGAGTTCCGCGGCGTGCAGGGCCAGGCGCGGGGCCCCGCTCTGGTCCTCAAACGGTTTGCCGCGGAGCGGCTTCCCGTAGACCTTCTCGCCGCACAGCGGGTGCCCGTTCTCGGCCAGGTGGATGCGGATCTGGTGCGTGCGCCCCGTCTCCAGGCGACACTCGACCAGCGTGTATCGCCCGAGCTTCTCCAGCGGCCGCACGTGGGTCACCGCCCGTTTCCCCACGTCCGGCAACGTCGTGCTCCCCCGCCGCCCGTCGCCGCGGTCGCGAACGAGGTGACTCTCGATCGTCTGTGCTTCAACCGGGCCGTGGACGATGGCCACGTAGCGCCGCTTTGCCGTATGGCGGCGGAATTGCTGCACGAGGTGCCGCTCGGCCTCCACCGTCCGGGCAAAGACCATCACGCCGCTCGTCTCCCGGTCCAGGCGATGGACCGCACGCACGCGGACCGGCGACCCCCGCCGCTTGCGCCCGGAGCGAACTTTCTTCGCGATGATCCCCGGCAGCAGCTCGTCCAGCGTGGGCTGGATCTGCTTTCGCCGGGCGGGCCAGTGAAGCTCCTCGCTGTGGCGGAGCGAGGTCATCCCCGCCGGCTTCTCCACGACCACAATGTGCGGGTCCAAGTAGACAATTCGGACGTCGATTTCCTTCGGAGGCGGCGCCGCCGGATGCGGGAGGATCTTGACCACGTCCTGGAGCCGCAGCCGCCGCGCCGGATCGACGCAGAGATTGCCGCTGAGCATCACGCGGCGCGCCTTGAACAGGCCCCGGACCTCCGACCACGACTTCCCCGGCATCCACTGGCGCAAAGCCGCGCCGACGGTCATATCCACCTGCTTGGGCAGCACGCGGAAGACTTGCGACTGTTGATCGCTCATGTGATTACTATAGAAATGACGCCCCGCAGCGGCAATCGCAAAGAGGTTTCACGCAAAGGCGCCAAGACACGAATCCGTTAGGAGAGAACCGGGAAAGGTGAGCGGCCGAATGGCCGCGTCCTCCGCAGGAATCACCTCGATTGAGTCCAGGGTAGCCCGTTTTCCGACGCGGCGGAAGTGGCAGATGATCTTGTCCACCACGGTCTTGAGCACTTCGGCCTTTTGGCGGAAATGGCCTTCTTGGTTCAGGGTGGCCGTGGCCCGTTCGAGGGCTTCCTGGCGGGCGGCCAACAGACCATGAAGATACTCCCAGGAGAGTCGCGAGTCTGTCAGGTCGCGCCGGAGGGCGTCAGCGTCGTTGATCGCTTCCAGCAACGGGCGGGCGGCTTCCACGTCGGTGGCCGCCGTGGCATTCAGCAAGGCTTTGATCTGCGGTGCGGTCTGGGTTAGGTAATCCAGAACCAGAGATTCGAGCAGGTCGTGTTCGACTCGGAAATGACCGCAGCCGGACGGGGCGCGGGTTCCCCATCGCCCGTACTCGGCACAGAGGTAGCCAGGTTGGAGGCGATTGCCAGGGTTGCCGGACAGCCCCCGCATCGGCTTGCCGCACTTGGCACAGACAACGAAACCACGCAGCCAAAGAGAGGCGGTCTTGGGTGCCCTGTAGGCGTGGGTCTTCGTGGCGGCGAGTTTGGCTTGGGCCTTGTCGAATATCTCGGGGGCTACCATCGGCTCGAATTCGTCACTGTTTGGCCGAACCCGGGCGAAACGCCAAGTTCGTTCAACCTGCCTGCAATCTGGCCGGCGGTGATGGATTCGGTCGTGTACCACTTGAAAATGAGCAGGACGTAACTTGACCCGTTCGGCGACGATAGAGGGCCGGTACTTGAGGGTCTCGTGGAGGGCCTTGGGCGGCACGTTGCCCTTGCCGTCGAAACGCTCTTCGCGTCCGTCAGGGTAGACTTTGCGGCGGCGGTCGTGGCCCTCGTAGACCACGCGCCAGACGTCATTGCCCTGGGCGTCGAAGGCCACGACATCGCAGCCATAGGGACAGTAGCCCCCGAGGAACTGGCCCTTGCGGGCGAGCGTCAGCTTGCCGGTGAGAACCCGGCTGGCCTTCTCTCGCTGCTCCCTGGACGACATGAGAGCGCCGACGGTGGAACAAATGACCGATCCATCATCGTCGGCGTTGAGTTGCTTGCCCGTGGCATCCAGCAGGCGGCAGTCGTGGTCTTTCAAGATCGTGAAGAACTTGCCGAGTTCCCAGGCGTCCCGAACGCCGAAGCGGTCCAGGGCTTGCACCACGATGGTATCGACTTGTCCGGCCTGGACGGCACGGAGGAGGCGTTGAAAGTCGGGCGGTTTGTCCGCGCGGTCCCGGCTTTCGTGGTCCTCAAGCCATTGGTCGATCTTAAGGCCGGAGCGCTGGATGGCTTCGCGCTGGCGGAGCGTGTCTTGCGGATCGGAACTGCAACGGAGATAGGCGACGGTAGGCATAAACAATCTCCTCGGAGAAGTCTACCTCCAATCATACCATACCAGCGAGGAGCAGGCGAATGGCTTCTCCGGGTGGTATCCCGGCCGGTAGTCAGCAGCGGCGGGCAACACGTAGGCATCGCCGCTGGACGGGTCTTCGGAGGAAATCGCGCGCGACGCCAGACACCCTTCCATGACGGACAGCGCCGTCGTCGAGTAGTGGCCCGTCGTTCGGGACGCCTGCCACGGGGTCGATAGCCTGGCCCTGGGACACACGGCCAAGGTCGTCGTCAAGGTGGTGTCACGCACCTTAGCGGTGACGGACACGGGGATGCTACTCGTGGATTAGGGCGCGCGCGGATCCGCGAACACCCGGCAACTCAGTCAAGAGGTCGGTTTCGTCCTGGTCGCCGGAGACGTTCCACACAAGTACCGTCCCTTCATCGGGGCGGTCCCGGCGACCATCCCACCTGCGGCCCGCCAGACGCTCGCCATTCCCGACCAGGTAATGGCGACGAAGGACGGCAAGAAGGTGGTCGTTAAGACCCTCGTGGTCTATCGGATTCCTGACGTGGTGCGGGCCATCGGGAAGACGAACTGGGATGTGGACACCACGATCAACGATCTTACGCAGTCGGCCGTGGCCCGCGTGATTGCCACGCACACCTACGATGAGATCATGGCGGGGATCAGGGATGAGTCCATGACCAGGACGCTCACCAAAGAGACCCGCCGCGAATTGCGGCAGTTCGGCGTCCACGTGACCCGATGCAAGCTGGTGGACTTTGCGGACTGCAAGGTCTTCAAGCTGCTCACGTCCCAGGCGGATCGTCAGGGGTTGGCTACCCACCAGCTTTACTCGTAGCTGCCAATAGCTGCCAGTAGAGCTAGAACATCCTCAGCAAGGTGCGATACACCTCGGCCTCGGCGATGCAGTCGGCCAGGGCGTCGTGCGGATTGGTGTTGACGATGTTCAGCTTCCGGCACATGGAGCCGAGGCTGACATGGCCGAACAGCACCGGCTCACCCGCGAAGGCCATCCGGTCGTTCAGGCTGATGGCGTAGAGCATCGAATCGCGGGCGTGGGCGTGGAAGATTTCGTCCACGGCCTCCACACCCAGCCAGGCTTTTAAGAATGCCGACTCAAAGGCCCAGTTGTGGGCCAGCGGCACCAATGCCCGCCGGAAGGGGAGGCGCAAGCCTTCGACCCACTCTCGGAACCAGTCCGCCACCCGTTCGGATTCCGGGGCGTGAAGCAGAAGCTCTTCCATCGGAATCTTGTGCTTGTGCTTGGCACCTTCTGACTCTCGTTCCGGGTGCTTGGGCCGCACGTGGGTGTAGAACGGCCTCGTACCTGCCAGAGGCTTGATGTCGGAGTCGAGTGGCACGCACGCGATCTGAATGATCTCATGGTAACCAGGACGAGTGCCAGTCGTTTCAAGATCAATGGCAGCCAATAAATGGCCGTTTAGGTGAACAAGACCGGGGTAGACATGGGCCAAAGTCGGCTGTTCGTCCTGACGGCCCTGCGGGTCGTCGGAGGATCACCTGCGGGACGCCACACACCCTATCCTTCGGTCCCAAGTTGATGACCGTCCCCGCCGAATGGTACACGATCTACGAGACGGACTACGACGGCTACACGGTCACCGAGATCGGCATGGCGAAGCCGCTCAGTCAGCGATCCGAGGTGGTCACGAACCCAGACGGCACCCACCGCGTGGAGCCGTCGAAGTGGTCGGACGAACTCTATGTCACGGTCACCTCGTCCGTGGGGCCGAACCCGGTGGACATCATCACCTGGTTGATTAACAAGTACACGTCGCTGAGCATTGACAGCGCCTCGTTCAACCACGTGCGGACGCACCTGACGAAGTATCTATAGCCGAGCCTATCCTGGGCGTAATATAGCACTGGCGTTTGCAGATGGCGGCAACCATATCTATATCCATGCGTCCGTGCGTCGGGCATGTTCGCCCACATGCCAAGCGAGGTCCGACAGCCGTCCAGATCGGCGTGGCGGCCACGCCCCAGCCACACGGTCACGAGCAGGCCGCAGGTGGCGTAAGAGAAACGGCGCAGATCAAGCCTGGGACGTGGCCTCCCAGGTTACGGTCCTTGGAGGCCGTCGGCACCCAGCAAGAGGCCCCGAGCACCTCAGCCCGAGTCAACAGAAGGCGCTGGGAGGCCGACCAGACGCGCCGAGACCTGCAAGAGGCCAGCGGCCGTTTTCACGGCCACCGGAGGCCATTCCGCCGGCCGCAACGTGGGCGATCACCGACGGCCCACGGTACGGAGCGCCGGGCAGGTCGGCCGGCTCGCATCCCGTGGCTATAGACCGTGCGAGTGCGGAGCCCTGCGTCTCGCAGGTATCAGTGCTTGCCGCCTCAATCCCCGCCACGACTCGCCAGGCACTTTGCAGCAGCGATAACGGCGATGGCATACTGCTCCATTCGGGCCACACTATCGTATGAATCCAGCCCTGCGGCGGTTGTACGGCCGGTGGGTCTGGAGCATGGCGTCAGTGCGGCAGGGTCGCTCGCGGGTCCGGCTGGTAGCGAAATAGCCGCGCCCGCCGCGTCGGTCATTCCGCCGCGTCGAACGACTCGCGTTCAGGTACATTCAACACAGTCACCTCAGGGCTACGGCCCCGGTGGCGGTCCACGGCGACTAGGCCCGCACCTTCAAGAGCCTTCAGGCCGCGACGGGTGACTCGGGGTGACAGGCCCAGTGAACGAGTCTTGGATGGCGACAGCCGCACTGTCCAGTGCCTCCGCAGGCCAACCAAGTGCCAAAGCACAATGCCAACCGCCAGGGCGCGCCCAGGCAACCGGGCCGGCATTTCCAGCCATCGCCACGGG
>Ga0315280_10007214_pt1 | contig 15019 bp, 16 predicted proteins | sample YL17G06_40_MG_FD_203697 | JGI IMG/M metagenome (GOLD analysis project Ga0315280, IMG submission 203697) | Sediment microbial communities from Yellowstone Lake, YNP, Wyoming, USA - YL17G06_40 | ecosystem: Environmental > Aquatic > Freshwater > Lake > Sediment | place: USA: Wyoming | collected... | reverse complement strand
GATATGGACAAATCAAGTTGCAGTAAAAGTAAATATCTCGCAATGTTTAACTGTATAATTGGGACGATGAGGAAATCGAGGTACGTTGACGCTTTGCGGATGACTTCTTTTTCCGCTCCTGAGTCCAAAATAAAAGGTCATAACTAAGATTTTATGAATAAAGAAAGAGAGAATGAGGATTGTTATCTTTCTGTTGATCCTGTGATGTACGCCCAGGCGCTCACTAAGACAAGTGTTAGACAAGCTCCGGCAAACCCTGAAACTAGAAATCTTATTTGAACGAGTTGTGGTACTATCTCTAGAAGTGCTGGAATTACATAGTCAGCTGTCAGTTGGGCTATGATTCCTGCCATGAATCCTAATATCGCTACTAATCCGAAGACTTTAAGTCTTTCACCCATTACACTCACCTTTTGCTTAGAATTCAACTCTAGCCTCTTTTTAGTCTAACTTACACGTTTTTGTCTATTGTCTCAAAACTAGCAACATTATCTTTTAATTGGAAAATTAAAGCTTAAAACCGCTTTCACTCGGACATATAGCTCTACGTATATACATGCATGTTTTCAACATATTAACAATGTATAAGATTGTTCTACGCAACCTCTCTTTTTGGAGGTATCAATTTGTCTGAAAGATTCGGTAAAAAATGGGAAAGCAGAAGAGAAGAACAACCATTTACGAGCCGCATAAAGGAGGCTGTTAAGCCACCAGGTCCACTGAAGCCACGTTTAGACTTTGCTGTTAGACGCATCGAACTGCAAACTCAAAAATTGGATCAAGCAACGGAAAGGTTCAGCCAGAGAGACAAATCAATATTTGCAAGGATTGTTGACTCCTACACTAAACATGACACTGCCCGCGCAAACGTTTTCGCCAACGAACTAGCAGAAGTTCGAAAAATGGAAAGGCTAATTATAAACGCAGGACTTGCTCTTGAACAAATAGTATTAAGGTTACGAACTGTAACAGAACTTGGAGATGTAGTATCCACATTAGGACCAGCAGTGGGTGTATTAAGATCGGTCAGAGCTGGACTTGCAAGCGTCTTTCCTGAAGCAGAAAACGAACTTGGCGAAATAGGCAACCTATTAAGCGGTATAATGATTGAAGCTGGCCAAAGTTCGGGAATGACATTAAACTTTGACACTGTAAACGAAGATGCACAGGGAATTCTCACGGAAGCAGCAACAGTTGCAGAACAAAGAATGAAAGAAAAGTTCCCAGAGCTACCGCCAGGAATTCCTGCAATTCCAACAACTTCAGTAGGCGAAAAAGCATCAACCGAAACCTCGTAAAAACGGGGGAGAAAAAATGTCACAAAACCCCAACCTTTTTCTTTTTGTTGGAAAACAAATTAAGGATGAATACGGACGCGGATTAGGCAAAGTAGCATCTTTTGCTCTAACCCCAAGCGGGAAATTTGACGCCGTCTACATAGAACAAGGTGATGGAAAATTCTTAAAACGTTCTGTGGAACACCTAAAATTCGACGGTACAGATATCACCCTAATCTCTAAGATTAAATCGCAAACGAATGTTTTCTGCGATCAAATCCCCCTCATTTGGCGTAAAGAGCAAGCCCTCAAAGAACTATCTGACAAGAAAAAAATCTCAAAAGAACTTTACGAAGAGCTACATGGCAATTTCGACGGGGCACTAAATCAACTGAAAAGTGAGGCTCAAAATCTGATAGAAGAATTAGATAAGGAAATTGCTAGGTGTGCTAATGAAATAAGGGAGCTAAACTATGCTCTCGTACATCTTGAAATCGAACATGAAATAGGAAAAATCGATGACCAAACTTATCACACAGCCTTTGCAATAATCCAAGAAAACCTCAAACGAGTCAACATGGAGAAAAGCGATCTTGAACTCACAAACAACAAACTTTCAAACATTTTATTGGGCGAAACGCCAAAAATGGGTGAGCAGGAGAAAAGCAAAGTAAAAGTAGAAGAACCGTTGAAAGAATTTACTTCAACTTCAAATGCTACAGAGCTTCCGGAACCCCCTGTAGTAGTGTATGTGAAGGAAATTGGAAAAACCGGCATATAACTGCAACATGAAGTAGCGGACGGAGGGAAAAGCCATCAAAGGATTTCTTCACTCTGACCCTCCTCTCCGTGAAGTAATTGTCAATTCAATGCAAACACTAAAAATTCAACACAACAAACTTGAACAAGCAAGCTTCAGACTTAAGGAAAGAGACAGAATTCTTTTTCAAACGTGCATACACGCTCTAAATAATAAAAATAAGGAAAGAGCAGCAATCTGCGCAAACGAACTGGCAGAAGTTCGAAAGTTAATAAAGTTTCTTTACAATGTAGAGCTTGCCATCGAACGTGTAATTCTTAGACTTGAAACAATAAAGGAATTAAGCGACATAGTTGTTGACCTTAAACCCGCCTTAAAACTTCTCCAAAGCATCTCGCAACAATTATTTGAAGTATTACCGGATGTTTCCTCTGAACTAAGCAAAGTTAACGAAGCAATAAGCGAGACATTATACTCAACGAAGATAACGGCAGATGAATCGATAATACCTGTAAACAGAAAAACACCTGAAGGAGAAGAAATAATAAAAGAAGTCTCTGGCTTCCTTGAACGAAAACTCGCTGAAGAGCTCCCTGAACCGCCCGCTACTTTAGAAACTCCTGAAACCGAAAAAACTACACTGAAAGAGATGGTTGCCTTAACAGCCAACTGTTCGCAAGCAATAGGCAACAAGACAGTCACAGAATCCGATAGAAATTCTTCTCAAACCCTCTTTTCTTTTAAAAAATCCGAAATTCAGGAAATTTCCTTAACGGTTGATAAACCATCATTAGAAGATGTACTTCTCGAATATGTTAAAAAAAGTAATGGAGAGATCGATTTAAAACGTTGTTCAGTTGATTTGAAAACCTCTTATGAGGAAATTGAGAAAACCCTTGAAAGTTTAGGGGCGAAGGGAAAAATAAAAATTGAATTAAAGGCGGGAGCATAGGAGAATTAGAATTATGAGTGCTTCCCAAGAGCTCGAGAAAAACGCAACTAATCATGCGTTGGAAGCCGTCCGCCTAGATAAACAAGGCTCAAAAGGCATGGCAATAATGATGTATCAAAAAGCCATCGAAAGCCTCTTGAAACTCGTCCAGTTATATCCCGAATACAGCCTAAACAAAGTTTACATACAAAGAGCAATAGCCTACCAAGAAAGAATAAAGGCATTGCAAGGAGCAGTAGCACCTATTGAACCACAAAATGAAGCCAGAGATGTTGAAGGAGCAAAAAGCACAGAAGGTGGAAAATCAAGCTACGAAGAATTAATACTTGCGGAAAAACCAAACATAAAATGGGAAGAAGTCGTAGGGCTTGACAACGCCAAAAAAGCAGTAAAAGAAGCCATAGTCTATCCAGTTCAAAGACCGGACCTGTTCCCCTTAGGATGGCCGAGGGGGATTCTTCTTTTCGGGCCTCCGGGGTGTGGAAAAACGTTGCTGGCTGCTGCAGTTGCCACAGAAATAGATGCAGGTTTTCTTTCTATTGATGCCGCGTCGATCATGTCTAAATGGTTAGGTGAGGCTGAACAAAATGTTGCTAAGCTTTTTGGTTCAGTTAGAAAATCTGCTCAAGAGGGAAAACCGGCCATAGTTTTCATTGACGAGTTAGACTCTCTCTTGGGGAAACATTCAAGTGAGGTTGGTGGCGAAGTTCGCGTTAGAAATCAGTTCTTAAAGGAGATGGACGGTATCGTAGATAAGGGTAAAAACCTTCATGTTTACGTTATTGGAGCGACGAACAAGCCGTGGGACTTAGACTGGGCCTTTATAAGAAGGTTCCAAAAGAGGATTTTGGTGCCACTTCCAGACCATCATACCCGCTTGATGATGTTTAAACTCTACACAAGCCACCTGAAACTTGCAACTGATGTTGACTTGCACGAGCTAGGTAGGATTTCGGAAGGTTTCTCCGGAAGTGACATAAGAGACGTTTGCCAATCAGCACAGCTAAAAACTATAGGCGAATTCTTCGAGTCCGGTCAAGCAACCGACAAACTGGCTAAGCCAAGGTCCTTGACAATGGATGATTTTAGGCAAATACTAGAAGAGAGAAAACCAAGTGTTTCACTTGACATGTTAGCCTTATACAACAGATGGTTTGAAGCTTTTAAGGCTCTATAAGAGGAGGGAATGAAAGAAAAATTATTTGAAAGTCGGGTGGAAAGGTTTGGAGAAGTCAATTATTTTTCAGATACATCTCCTTTCTCCCCCTCAAACAAAATCTCCAAACCCCACAACCCAACTCAAAAACTAAAGTTACAGGACAACTTTCTCCACGATTTCAGCAATTTTTTCGGGATTTTTTAGCACATTCACATATGGAATTTTTAGATTCAAGTTTTCTGTTGAGCAAGGTCCAGTGAAAGCCAAAATAGGTTTGAAATTTTTTGCAGCTTCTGAAACTTCTTTAGCAGATCTAACAACCACAATTTTAGGTATGTCTTTTTTTCCAGCCACGAATTTTCTGAATCCTTCAAGAAATACGATGTCATACCCTTTGCATTTCTGCATAATCTCTTTTAACGGAAAATTTTTTGCTTTTACTTTTTCTATTGTGACTATTTCATTTGATGCTACGCTGATGATTGTTTTGGCCCCAGATTGGGCAAATCTCCATGTGTCTTTTCCTACCGTGTCAATCGTGAAGTCTGGTTCTGGAATGTGCTTTACTACTGCTATTTTATAGCCCCTTTTTGTAAGCTCTCTTGTCAAAGCTTCTATTGTTGTTGTTTTTCCAGAGCTTTTGCTTCCAACAACTGCAATAACAACTGGTCTTTTCATTTTTGCACCTTTGTCATCCTATTTCTTCAGTAAAGATTTTTTCTAACGTTTTCTTGTTTACGTGCAGTTTTTCTGAAAGGTTCTTGACCCATTTTATATATGCCCTAAAAAGTTTTTGAAGTATTTCCGCCTTTTCTTTTTCAGATAAATCTTTTTCTTTAGCAAGCAATAAAGCAAACCACTTGCCCAAGTCTGAAAGCTGATATGCTTTAACCCATACGATTCGTCCTTCTTTCTTAATCTTTTCCATGTCCTCTCTCAAAACTTCAAGGTTGGTTAGCGATTTCAAAGTTTTAATTATCGTCTTATTTGAATAGGAAAGTTTTTTGACAAGGTCTTTTTGGTAAATTTTGTTTGAAATGCCTTGGCTGAGTGAAAATTTTAGAATGTCAACTGCTGCCTTAGAACCGAAAATCGCACTTAATACTTTGGTTTTTTGTTCTGATGGAAGAAAAACTACATAAGGATGTAAAGTCTCGTTCACACTTCGTTCACAGTAGATTGCTCTGTGCTATATGTATTTTAAGTGTTATGGCTTTGGCAATAGACTTTTTAATATTTAATTACATTTTTATCAAGGTGTTTCAAACGGTTCTTAAAAGCTGGGTTCCTGCTGACGGAGACACTTTCACTACTAGAGAGGGGTTTATATTCAATGTTTTTGGTTATGAGCATCCACCCAATCGAGTTTTCGCTTTTCTCAAGTATATTCCAGCCAAATTCAAATCACTTTTCAATATTGACTTCTTAGAGAGAACATGGAAATATGCAAAAACAGAGCTTTTTCGGGCTGAAAAGCTGTATACGGCGCGGAACTATCAGATTTTTCTTGAGACTTTTCGGAAAAACTTTCCAGAGTATGTATATTTTTGCCCTTATAGAATGAAGAATGTGATTAGTGCGCCATTAGCATCAATCACAGAGGTTTATGTTCCAAAGGATTGTTTAAAGCTTCTAGCTAAGCTTGAACACAAGGATGGTTTGCAGAAAATGACTTTAGATTTCATCGACCTATTATCAAACAAATCAAGTATCAGCATAGAAGATTTTGGTGTGCATGGCTCTATTGCTTTGAACATGCATACGGCTAAATCAGACATAGACATAGTTGTTTATGGTTCGCAAAACTTTCGCAGGTTAGAAGCAACAATAAACAAGCTTGTTGAAGATGGAAAATTAAGTTATGTGTTTAACAACCGTTTAGATGCTGCCAGAAGATTCAAAGGGCGCTATATAAACAAGGTTTTCATGTATAATGCTATTCGCAAACCAGAAGAGATTCATTCAAAATATGGAATGTCCAAGTATAAGCTAATTACACCCGTTAAGTTTCATTGCACAGTCAAAGATGACAGTGAAGCCATGTTCCGCCCAGCAATCTACAAAATTGAAGACTATAAGCCCGCTGATTCTTCTTCAACGCTTTCTATGGATAAAATTCCAGAACTCGCGGTTTCAATGATTGGATGCTACAGAAATGTATCCAGACATGGCAATAAGATTAAAGTTTCTGGTATGCTGGAGCAAGTAGAAAATGTTGAATCAGGCGAAGTTTTTTATCAAGTTGTCGTTGGAACAGGCATGAGTGAGGAAGAGTATATTTGGCCACTTTAAGGCTTAGAGACCGCGACGCAATCATAGCCCGCGAAGGCTTAATTTTCCGTGTTTTCGGTTATTCGCATCCGCCTAATGCGTATATCTGCGATGCTGAATATGCACCTGCAGAAATCTTCGCATCAGAGAATCGGAAGGCATTTAGAAACGATGGAAAACACGTTTTCTACAAATTCTACGAAGATGATGGTTGGAAGTTTATTAAAAACAATTTTCCGCGATACATGATTTTTCATGAAATGCTAGGTAAAAATGTTGTGGGCATTGAAGTCGATGATATTGTGGAAGTACGAAAACCCAATGAGACACTTAAAAAATTAGTTAATAAGAGAACTCAAGACGAGCTTCGCGCAGCTTTGCAAAACGTTCTGGAATTCGTAACTAAACATTCTGGCTTGTCCATAGCTAACTTTGGCGTGTTTGGCTCTATGCTTCATGGGTTTTATCATCCAAAGTTCTCTGATATAGACTTAATTATCTACGGCGGCGGAAACATGGTAAAACTACGCGAAACACTACTAGAGTTGTATAAGGATGAGCATTCGCCTTTTCGGAACGAGTTTGAGAATGCCAAATCAATTGAAGGAAAACATTGGAAATTCAAAAATTATAATCCGAAAGAGTTTGTGTGGCATCAACAGAGAAAAATGATTTATGCCTTATTCAATGACGAAAAAAGCAGAAGAATCATCAAAACTGAGTTCGAGCCCGTGAAAGATTGGGAAGAAATAGAATATGAGAATTTTTCTGAAACAGTGATTGTGCAGAAAGGCTGGACTAAAATGTTTGCACATATAACTGAAGACAAGGATGCCCCTTTCATTCCTTCCCTCTACCACATTGAGCCAATAAAAATTCTGCATGGAACAAAAGACGCAGAAGAAGCCTCTCGCATTGTTTCTTACATGGAAGAGTTTCGACTACAAGCGCAGAAAGATGAGAAGGTTTACGTTGAAGGAAACTTGGAAGAAGTTACAACTCGGAAAGGCAGCTTTTATCAGATAGCATTGACCTATTGCCCGAGATATTACGAGCAGGGTTTGAAAGTCACATTAGCCTAGTATCATGTAGTCTGATGGCTTATTTCCAAGCAGGAGCCTAAAATACTCTCTATTCTGCCTATTATCCCTAACCTTCTCAACTTTACCCTGCGCAATGACAACTTCGCCATTTCTGGCTTGTTCGCAGAATCTTCCGCGAAATGAAGCTATTTCCTCAATCGGAAAGCGAACTCCTTCAAGAATTTCCAAATTCTTTATCTTATAGTTGCATGGTGTGAAAATGGCTTCCGAATCGTCCTCGATTACTGCTTTAATCTTGGCATAGCCAACATTCTTGTACCAAGTTTCTCCATACTTTTCATCAATTTCATTCCAGTCCTTCACAAACCGTATGAAGTAGTCTTTTCCTTTAAACTTGCCCTGCAAAACTTTTCTAGATTCGACTCGTACAAAGTCTTCGAAATTCATGAAGGTGTCTTTCGAACGAAAATCAAAAAGAGCTTTCAAGTCTTCTCGGGTGTAGGGTTTGAAGGGCGCATCTGCGTTTTTCAACGTGTTTTGCAACGCTGAATGAACTTTTAGACAATTCTTAGAGCCATAAACAATAGGATCAATGTCCGAATTTGGCGTGTGCAACTTAACAAGAAGTGAACCTGAAATTCCCATTTTACTCCATGGCACGTCTGAGTAGTCTTTCAAAAGTTCAAGAAGCTCCAACGCGTCTTTCTCCAGCAAGTCCAATTTTTCGCTGCGTCGAAGCTCCGTCAGACGAGTATCTGGCTGATAATGCTTTTTCACACTTTCAATTGGCACTTCGCAAAGTGTTTCATCAAAGACCGAATCATAAACTATGTAATATGGAAAGTTCTGTTCAAGAAACTTGAATCTATCAGAAATGTTGTAGATTTTCCTATAAGCGATATCTCTATGCTTGCGATTACCGCCAGAATCTGGAATGAAACGAGGAAAAGCAATAAACTTACTTAGAGGATGAACTAATCCTTTAACGTCAAATATTATTCCGTTTAAATCTCTGAGAATGTCTCCTTCTCTTGCTTTCATTGATTGCCTTCTTGTGCATTTGGCTCTAAAGACTCTATTGCAATCGTTTTTATATTAGCTCTTTTTAGGGCTAGAAGTACTGCTGAGCCAATTATTGCTCCTGCAAGGCTGTTTAGAGAGTCAGCGATGGCATAATAAACTGTCATTGGTGCCCAATATGGATACATTTCTGGGACTCCCCAGCCTAAAACCCATACAGCGTTGTTGTTGCTGGCTGCAACTTCTCCTCCTATTCGTGCGGTCCATGCAAGACACCATAAGGCTATTGCTAATTTTGTTGGATTATTTCTGGCGGTTATGGAGTTTAGAATCCACTTTCGTACAGGAGGTACGAGGATAAACACGATAACGGGTACATATTGCCATGCTATGATGGGCATTGCTTGATACCATGCGAATGGATGTGCAAACCATATCGCCATTTGCACCACAAAAATCAAGGTTGTTTCTTTCCACCTTTTAAACAATACGAGCCCACCCATCAAAGCGGACATTGTTGGACCCAGAAAAGTAAGTAAGCCCATATTTGTTGCTGGATTTACGTATAGAACAAGCCATCCAAAAATAAAGCCTGAAAGTGTACCCCACAACGGGCCTAGTAAGGGAGCAGTTAAAGATGAGAATATGATGCCCGACAACGTTATCACGGCAGGGGTTCCCAAAACAGGGTACGTTGGTACTAACGCAAGTGCCAGCATTAAAGCGGTCCACACGCCGGTCAAAGCCAAGAATATTGACTTAGTAACGTATTTTTGAGCCATTACCATCCCGATTCAATGTTGAATTTTTCATTGCTGTGTAATTTTTTACACAACATTAATAAAACTTTCCATGTTAACAGTATACGCAAGGGAGTAATCTTGCGAATGCATCCATACGAGAAGGCAAAGCACATTTCAAAATGTCTAGAGTTAGCTATCCTTTTTGAGGTCAGCGCCGATAAACCTGGAAATGTGAATTTGACGGTTGGCTTTGAAGGTACACGTTACGAGCATTTTCTTGCCTCTGCAGTTGCAGCGGCACCCTCTTTTGAGTTGGCGGCAGAACGAGGGGTTGATGTTTCTCGAGGAGAAGTCCAAGTCAGTAATGTAAAGCTGGGGCGTATTATAAGGGATTGTGTAGCAGATATTAATGCTTGGCAGCATGGCGGTAACACATTGCTTGGCACGGTAATCTTGCTTTCACCCATCGCAGTCGCCGCAGGAATGACCCCCACCCAAGAAAAACAAGGCTTTGAAATTCCAAAGCTAAGGGAAAATGTGAAGCTTGTCGTAGAATCAACCACGCCGAAAGACGCTGTTGACGTTTACGAAGCAATAAAAATCGCCAACCCCAGCGGACTCGGCAAGGCTCCAGAACTCGACATCAACGATCCAAACTCCGTAAATAAGATACTTAAGGAGAATATTTCGCTCTATCAAGTCTTTAAAATAGCTTCCAATTATGATAACGTATGTTCTGAATGGGTAAACAATTATCCAATAACTTTTGACATTGCCTACCCATATTTAATGGAGCAAATTAGGGAGACTAAAGACTTAAACATGGCCATAATTCACACATTTTTGAAGATTCTAGCTGAATATCCCGATACTTTTATAACCAGAAAGGTTGGTATTGGAAAAACCCGAGAAGTTTCATCAAGAGCAAAGGAGATTTTGAAGCTTGGGGGACTCGAGACTTCGAGAGGTAAGGAACGTCTCCACAAATTTGACTTAGAGCTTAGAAAATCAAGTAATCTTTTGAACCCCGGAACAACTGCAGACATAATTGCGGCTGCTTTGGCTTTAAGCATTCTAAGCGGATACCGACCATGATTTGAAACAAAATTCTGAGGTAAAAATTAATAGGTTAAATTATACATGTTTAGCTTTCAAAATCGTTTAAGATTTAAGGTAGATAAGTGTTCAACAAGTTAAACCCACAATCTGAGGTTAACGAATGAGAGAAAACCCAAAACTGCATGTAACATTGCTTACTGGGAGAACAATAGAGCAAGGTGTAGGAAAAGAGCGTGGAAAAGCCTCAAAAGAATACTTTGAAAGCGTTTCAGTTTGCTACATGGATCCCGAAGACCTAAAGAGGCTTGGAATAAAAGAGAAGACCAACGTTCAAGTTTCAACAGAACATGGCTCAGTTGTCGTCAAAGCCGTAAAATCTCTAAGAGGTCCACATCCTAATGTGATTTTTATTCCTTACGGTCCATGGGCTAATGTTGTGGTTAATCCTGAAACTCATAGCATTGGTATGCCTTCATTGAAGGGAATTCCGGCGGAAGTTGAGCCTGCTCCCGACAAACCTATTTTAGGGTTAGAAAAGCTTCTCGAAGAAGAGTTTGGGAAAGACTAGTATGCCAGTTGTTAAGGCTGTTACATGTCCTGTTTGCGGATGTTTATGCGATGACATAGAGTTGAGGGTTGAAAATGGGAAAATAGTTAAAGTTAAAAATGGCTGTGCAATGTGTGAATCAAAATTTTTTGGCTATAGCGGGCATAGGCTTTTGAAGCCGCTTATAAGAAGGAACGGCGAACTCGTTGAAGTTTCACTTGGTGAAGCCATAAAGAAAGCTGCCAAAATACTTAGCGAAGCAAATTATCCAATATTATACGGTTGGAGCTCCACAAGCTGCGAAGCTATACGCGTTGGCGTCGAATTGGCAGAGGAAGTCAACGGAATAATTGACAACACTTCAACCATTTGTCATGGCCCATCCACCTTAAGCACTCAAGATGTTGGAATGACCTCTTCCACGCTTGGGCAGATCAGGCACAGAGCAGACCTCATAATTTATTGGGGAAGCAACCCGTGGAGCGCCCATCCACGCCATATTGAAAGGTACACAGCTTTTCCAGAAGGAAGGTTTGCGAAAAGCGCATGGAAAGGCTACTTAACCAAAATTAAAGCTTCAAACGTTAAGAAAAAAATTGAAAGCGCCCTTAGGAGACTGCAACGTAAAGAAAAACTTTCTGTGTCTTCGCTATATGCGTGTCCTTACCCAGCCCTTTTGAAGGAAGGGAGAAAACTCGTAGTTGTCGATGTTAGGAGGACGAGGACTGCAGAGATAGCAGACTATTTCATTCAGGTTGAGCCTAACAAGGATTACGAGCTTCTACAGGCTTTACGAGCTTTAATCCGAGACCAAGAAGTTGAAGTTGACGATGTTGCGGGTATTCCTATAGAATATTTGGAAGAAATTGCTGATGTAATGGTTAACTGTAATTTTGGCGTGCTTTTCTTTGGACTGGGACTGACGATGAGTAGAGGCAAGCTCAGAAACATAGACGCTGCTCTCAGTTTGGCTCGGGATTTGAATATGCGAACCAAGTTCATCATAATGCCCATGCGTGGACATTTTAATGTCACTGGTGCAGACACAGTTTTTACGTGGCAGACAGGTTTCCCCTATGCTGTTGACTTTTCGCTGGGCTATCCGCGGTATAATCCCGGAGAAACATCCGCTGTTGATGTTCTTTTGCGCAAAGAGTCAGATTCAGCCCTAATAGTTGCGTCGGACCCCGTGGCAAACTTTCCGAGAAAGGCAGTGGAACATTTAGTTAAGAATCCACTAATAGTTATTGACCCTCACCTGAACGCAACAGCCCAAATGGCTGACGTTGTCTTTCCATCAGCATTCGTTGGGATAGAGGCAAGTGGAACAGCCTACCGCATGGACCACGTGCCACTTCCCCTCAAAAAAATTGTTGACCCACCCCGAGGAGTGCTTTCAGACGAGGAAATCTTGAGAAGAATCCTTTCAGAAGTTAGAAAAATAAGAAAAAGAAAACAAGCTGAGGCATCGTAATGGAGCTTCTAATAAAAAACGGCTTCGTTTACGACCCTATTAGTGGTGTTAATGGCGAAAAAATGGACATTGCCGTTAAAGATGGCAAAATAGTTGAAAGAGTCAATGAGCGTAAGGCAAGGAAAGTAGATGCTTCTGGAATGGTTGTTATGCCCGGCGGAGTTGACATCCACTGTCACATTGCTGGTTCGGAAGTGAATATAGGAAGGCTCCTAAGACCTGAAGACCACTTTAGGGATTTTGAATGTAAAACATCCGTAACAAGGTCTGGAGTTGGTCATTCTATTCCATCAACTTTTACAACTGGCTATCGTTACGCTAGGATGGGTTACACTACAATAATGAATCCTTCCATGCCGCCTTTAGAGGCTAAACACACCCATGAAGAATTGAATGATACTCCCATGGTTGATAAGGCTAGTTACCCGCTTCTAGGCGATTGGTGGTTTGTGCTTGAATATTTGAAAGAAGGAAAAATCGAGGAATGCGCAAGATACGTGGCGTGGATGATAAGTTCGACGAAGGGATACGCCATAAAAATTGTCAATCCTGGAGGACTGGAGGCTTGGGGTTTTGGCCACAACGTCAGTAGCCTAGACGATCAAGTTCCGTATTTCTGCATTACTCCACGCGAAATCATCCGTGGACTATGCAAAGTGAACAAGCTCCTAAACCTGCCCCACACAATTCATGTCCACACAAATAATCTTGGAAAACCAGGAAACTATCTAACCGCTTTAGAAACTATGAAATGCGTTGAGGACTTAGCCATTGAAAACAAACCAGCAATTCACATAACCCACTGCCAATTCAGTGCCTTCAAGGGTTCTGACTGGAGAACGTTGGAATCTGGCGCAGAGGAAATCGCAAACTACGTTAATAATCATTCTCATGTAACTTTGGACATGGGTCAAGTAATATTTACGGACACAACTACCATGACGGCTGACGGCCCATTCCAGTATACACTTCATGAGCTGAGCGGAAATAAATGGGTAAACCACGACGTTGAAACTGAAACAAGCTCAGGTATTGTGCCCTTCCGTTATCGCCGTAAAAGCTACGTCCATGCAATCCAATGGTCAATAGGCCTCGAACTAGCTCTACTAATTAAGGATCCGTGGAAAATTTTTATGACAACAGATCATCCAAACGGCGGACCCTTCACCTCTTACCCAAAGATTATTGCTTGGTTAATGAGCAGAAAAGCCAGAGAAGCAACTTTAAAAAAAATTAATCCACGAGCAAAGAGCAGAAGTCTTCTTCCGTCAATAGATCGTGAATTAAGCTTTTACGAAATTGCAATAATGACGAGGGCTGGACAGGCAAAAGCCTTGGGACTTAAAAGTAAGGGGCATCTAGGAATTGGGGCAGACGCAGACATAGCCATATACAATGTAAACCCAGAAACAGTGGACCCTTCAAGAAAGTATAAGACTGTAAGAAGAGCATTCAGAAGGGCTGGCTACACCATTAAAGGTGGAAAACTGGTTGTCAAAAACGGAGAAATACTGAGGCATGTTGAGGGCGCCACCATGTGGCTTGATGTGCAGACATCTGAACCCCTAAAAATTTCTGACGAAATGAAAAGAAAATTTAGAGAGTATTGGACCGTTGAATACGAAAATTACCCCGTTACAGAGAACTATCTTGAAGTTTCAAATCCAATAATTGTAGGGGCCAGCGTCTAAAATGATAAACCTATACCCTGTAAAGGAATTTAGGTTTCCAGTAACAGCAGAATGCATAAGCCCAGATGTTTTCCAAGGCAAAACTCGCGAAGAAATAGAAGGGCTGAAAATTTGGGAGGGAAACAAACAGGAAAAGCTTGGAGAACTCTTCAAGGTTGAGGAAATCAAAACGGAAAACTTGCCAGAAAAAGAAGCCATAACAATAAAGGGCGATGTAAGCAAAGTGCGAAGAGTAGGAGTTGGCATGAAAAGCGGAGAAATAACGATTTACGGAAACGTTGGCATGCATTTAGGCGAAGAGATGAAAGGCGGCAAAATAGTTGTGCATGGAAACGTCGGCGGATGGGCTGGTTCAATGATGAAGGGTGGAACAATAGAAATTCACGGAAATGCTGGTGACTATTTAAGTGCTCCATACCGCGGAAGCAGCGAAGGCATGCACGGAGGAAAAATAATTGTTTATGGAAATGTTGGAAACGAAGCAGGAGCACACATAAGAAAGGGCATAATCAAAATCTATGGAAATGTGGGTCAATTTGCGGGTTTACGGATGCACGACGGAACAATATATGTTCAAAAAGATTCTGAAGGAAGAGTGGGCGCATGCATGACTGGTGGTAAAATTGTTGTTGGAGGATTTTTGGAGTCTGTTCTGCCAACCTTCACAGTAGATAGCGTTAAAGAAAAGGTTAAAATTGAAGAAGGCGAAACGGTTGAAGGACCCTTCTACCTTTTCCTTGGAGACCTTGTGGAAAATGGAAACGGCAAACTTTATGTCTTCAAAGAGAAAAATCCTCATCTAAACCATTATGAAAAACTTCTTTAAGGAGAAAATTCCGTGAAAAAAGCCTTAAGTGTTAATCGTCTGGCATGGAAACTTCTAGATAAACTATGCGAAAACCCAGATTTTTACGGAGTGAAAGTTGAAAAAACAGGCTCTGGGGCAACCATTGTGGATGCTGGAATAGAGGCTAAGGGAGGATTTCAAGCTGGAAAAATCATAACCGAAATCTGTATGGGAGG
>Ga0315280_10007210_pt1 | contig 15020 bp, 12 predicted proteins | sample YL17G06_40_MG_FD_203697 | JGI IMG/M metagenome (GOLD analysis project Ga0315280, IMG submission 203697) | Sediment microbial communities from Yellowstone Lake, YNP, Wyoming, USA - YL17G06_40 | ecosystem: Environmental > Aquatic > Freshwater > Lake > Sediment | place: USA: Wyoming | collected... | reverse complement strand
GCGACAACTGCCCCAACAAGTCGAATCCCGGCCAAGAAGACGCCGACGGCGACGGCAAGGGCAACGTCTGCGACAACTGCCCCAACAACTCCAACCCCGGCCAAGAGGACAGCGACGGCGACGGCAAAGGCAACGTCTGCGACAACTGCCCCAGCACGGCCAATGCCGATCAGGCGGACCTGGACGGCGACGGCAAGGGCGACGTCTGCGACAGTGACATGGACGGAGACGGGTTCTCGAACTCTGACGAGGAGTACTACGGCTCCGACCCGCGGGATAAGACGAGCACCCCAGAGAGCCTGGCTATCGCGGGGACCTGCACGGACGGCAAAGATAACGACGGCGACGGCGACATGGACGCCAACGAAAAAGACGGGCCGGACGGCGACACAGCGGGCGACTGCGCAGCCATACCGCCGCCTCCACCCACACCCACACCCTCGCCCACAGCTACAGCAACCCCAACGCCCACAGCGACGCCGGGTGTACTCCCTGCCGTCAGCATCCCCATGGTCGCGGGCTGGAACGACAAGTGCTACGCCGGCGAGGAGATGGCCATTGAAGACGCCCTCAGCGGCATCGAGGACAAGGTTCTCGCCGTCTACATCCTGAACGAATCGCAGGCATTCGAGGGCTGGTTCCCCGACAACCCGGGCGCCAGCATAATAGACACCCTGCACCCGTACGACCAGTTGTTCGTGCTCATGTCTGAGGCTGGCAGCTGGAAGCAGGAGCAGTCTACGCAGACACGAGCAAGCGTGAACCTCGTCCAGGGGTGGAATAGCATTTGCTACACCGGCGAGACCAAGCCGGTCGAAGAGGCGACGTCCGGGATCGCGGACGCCATCGCCATCCTCTACAAGCTCTCGGACACCCAGGCCTGGGACCTATACGTGCCGGGTGGTGTCGGCAATATCTCGACGTTGACTAAGCTGGATTCCGTGCTCGTTCTGGTGACAGCGGAGGGTGGAATTATCTGGGTGTTTGACTCCTAACGCTCGTCGCCGTCCACAGTGGCGGATGAGGATGCGGCGGGATGGGTTGTGATGCTGCCGCACCTGCCAGACTTGCCGTTAGTTCGTTGCGCAGGCATCTGCCTGCCAGCGTGGCTTCCGGAAGGAGGTAGGGGAAGATGCGCAAATGGCAGCGAGATGACCAATGCTCCGCGAAACCAGCCCGAGGGTTACGTTTTAGACTCCTACCGGCAGCAAAGCGAACCATCCTCATCGTAGCGATGGTCCTGGCCGCCACAGCGGTGCTGGCCCTGGTGCCGCTCCAGTTCCTGGGCGAGCGAGGAGTCTACGCGCAGGGCACCGTCAACTTCGACCCCAACCCCAGCGAGAACACGCCGAGCACGCTGGGAGAGGTGGAGGACTGCGTGCGGGTGGACGTGCCCCCAGCGAACTTCGGGGACGGCACGGCCGACGTCACCATGGATATCGTGGTGTCCGGCAGCCCGGCGCCGCCGGGGCCCATCGCTTACGACGCCCACCTCATCTACCAGCCGACCGATGTGAACCCGGTTACCTAGGCTGCCCTGGACAAGATGGCGCTCGGCGCCGCCGACTTCACCGCCAAAGCGCCGCCCCAGTTGAACTGCGGCGCCCTCCACTTTAGCGGTACTCCGGGCACCCCCGGCGATGGCTACCTGGTCAGGATAAACCTGGACGTCATTTCCGCCGGCCTCACCACCTTCTCTCTCACTGGCCCTGGCGGGAACCCTGCCTACATGTCCTCTGTCGGCAGCACCCACCCGACCACGAAGGACGCAGGCATGCTGGCCATCAACGTGGACTGCCCCGTCTGCGACGACAGCGACGGCGATGGCGTGGGCGACGCCGATGACAACTGCCCGTACGACGCCAACCCCGACCAGGCGGACTCGGACGAGGACGGCGACGTGGATGCGGTGGACGCCCTGTTCGTGCTCCAGCACGTGGTAGGGCTGAGGCCGGAGCTGTGTCCGGCGGAGCCTCTTGGAGCTGGCGCCATCATCTCGCCCGTCTCCACTTCGGCGGCCATTAGCACACCCGATGGCAATGACTATGTGTAGATTCAAATCACGATCTCGTACTTGCCGTCCCCGCTCGGGTGCGGGCGGACGGTCAGCGGCTCGTACCTCCCCGTCCGTTCGATATGTCGTCGGAGTTTCCTGAGCGTATCAGCACTCATGCGGTTGCTGTTCTCAGGATGTGGGGTGAGGCGATGGATCGGAATGTCTCGGAGCACGGCATTCACTCCTCGGCGGTGGAGAACTTACTTTGGTAGCGGACAAATGACTCAGGTTATTGAAAAGCTTGGAAACCGGCGCCACCCGCAGGCCTGAGGCGCTGGGCAATGGCCCTGGCCGCGCCAGCCAACCGCGATAGTCGTCGCCGAAGACCATCAGGCTGTCGATGGAACTTCTCAGGTCGGCAGCGCGGAAAAGCCGTGCCGGGTCGGCAAGGCACAGGTCAACGAACCACAGCCGAAATCGGGCTGAGAAGCCTGCCGCCGTACTCCATGCCAGGATCCTACGGCAGAGGGTCGCGGTCAGAGCGCCGCTGCCCGCCCCCACGTCGACAAACTCAAGCCTGATCGGTCCTGATGGATGGGGGTAGGTGGCTCGGATAATGGGCTAGAGAACCCTCTACCATGAGCGCCGCGCCCGCTGTCTGACGCGGGGATCCCCGCCCGGGCTTATTCCCCCAGCCAATGAGTCAACTTCAACGCGGCGTCTGCTGTCTCGCTAGTCCACGGTCGGCGACGGCCAACCTGTGCGGATGTCATACAGTCAGGGTCACAGTTCAAGGGGGCTCGGACGGGCGGAAAGAACTTCCCTGGGCTCGTTCAGATACGGACGGAATTTTGGCACCCCACACCCGAAGTCTGCGCCAGAAACGCGACATTAATTCCGAGACCTTAATAATTTCTTGACATTCGTGCTGTATCGTTGCGCTAGCTGGGTGTTTGCCCAGAACGGTGCGCGAATATCGCCACCGGCAAGGATGCTAGTCTCGGTCGGACAGCATTGGCGAAGGAGGTAAGTGATGGCCGGGAACCGACTAGTAGGCATAGGGATAGCAGTGGCGGCTTTGCTCGCGGTCGTGGGAGGTGTTGGCTTCCTCAGGGCTGCCGATAATACCTCAGGCTCGACGACCGTCTCTGCGGCAGCCCTCGCAACTGGGAGTCAGCTGGGGTCTCTGTCGTCGAGCAGCCCCGCTCAGCAGGAACAAGAGAAGCCCTGGCTGGGCGTATACTTTGTCCGCTCATCCGACGGTGTCACCATCGCCTATGTCATCGCCGACAGCCCCGCGGATAAGGCGGACCTGAAGCGCGGCGATGTCATCAAGGCCGTGAACGGCACGGCGGTCGAGACGCCGCAGGAGTTCCGCGACCAGCTCGACGTCAAAAATGTCGGCGACACTATAAGCCTGAGCATATCGCGTGACGGTCAGACGCAGGACGTGAGCGTAACGCTGGAGGCGCGCCCCGAGCCCCTGCCGGTGGCCAATCCCCTGCTGCCGGAGCTGGAGGGCATTCCAGCGGACGAGCTCTTCAGCCACGTGCAGGGCGGCCAGTTCAACTTCACCGACGAGCAGGGCAACCCGCTCACGGTAACCATTGACGTGGGCACCGTCGCCAGCGTGGACGCCGAGGCCAAGACCCTGACACTGAACCTGAACGCCGGCGGCAGCAAGACCTACACGGTGGAGGACAAGGCCATCGGAGCCAAGCTGTCCGACCTGAATGAGGGCGATCAGGTGGCGGTGATGCGCGTCGGCGACGACGTGCGGGCGGTCGTGCGGGGCGTCGGCCCCCTGCTGCCGGGCCTGAACGGGGGGCACCGATTCGGCTTTGAGCGTGGCCCCGTGGGGCGGTTCGGCGAGTGGCGCCAGGAGCGCCGCGGGCCAATGATGCCCCAGCAGGCTCCCGAGGAGGCACCGGCCCCCGGTTCGGGCACGGGGTTGTAAGCGGGCATCGCTAGGGCGACAATAGTAGTTAGAAAGTGGAGGCTACCCCTTGGGGCCGGCTGCCTCAAGGGGTAGCCATAGCAGGTGCGGAGGCCAGACGGAGCGATGAGGTCGGCCAGAAAGATCCTGGTGGTGGACGACGACCGCAAGACTGTCTCGCTGGTCAAGCTCTACCTGGAGAACGACGGCCACAAGGTTTTCTGCGCCTACGATGGCGTCGAGGCGCTGCGCCTGGCGCGGGAAGAGCGGCCGCAGCTGGTGGTCCTCGACCTCATGCTCCCCGGCCTGGACGGGCTCCACGTCTGCCGCACCCTGCGCGCCGAGTCCGACGTGCCCATCATCATGCTGACCGCCAAGACCACCGAGGACGACAGGCTGACCGGACTCGACCTGGGTGCCGATGACTATGTGACCAAGCCCTTCAGCCCCAGAGAGCTGGCGGCCCGGGTGCGGGCGGTGCTACGGCGCACTGCCGACGAAGCCTTGCAGCGAGGACCTTCCGAAGTCACGTACGGAGACCTCAGAGTGGACTTCCCGGGTCACACGGTAACGGTCGCGGACCGGGCGATAGATCTGACCCCCACGGAGTTCCGCCTTCTGGGTACCCTAGCCAGGGAGCCCGGACGCGTCTTCAGCCGGGAAGAGCTCATCCAGAAGGCGTTTGGCTACGACTTCGAGGGGTTTGACCGCACTATCGATGTCCACATCCTGAACCTGCGCCGCAAGATAGAAGCCGATCCCGCGCGGCCTCGCTATATCAAGACCGTTTACAGCGCCGGCTACAAGTTCGAGGCGGGCGGCAATGATCCATAGCGTCCGCTGGCGATTATTCCTATCGTTCCTGCTGGTCATCGTGGTGGCCGTGGGAGCGGCGGCCCTCTTTGTCAGCCGCACGGCCAGCAACGAGGTCGACCGATATGAAACGCAAACCCACAACGTCCGCATGGGCCGCGTGCAGGCGCTGCTGGCCCGCTACTACATCGAGCAACACGATTGGGCCGGCGTCGAGCCGGTGGTGGAGCAGATCGCGCGGCTGTATAGCGAGCGGGTGGTGGTGGTCGATCAGGAGGGCCTGGTGGTGGCCGACTCGCACGGGATGATGCCCATCGGCGAGCCAGGCCGGTTCGAGCCGCCGGGCATAGCCATCCCCATAATGGCCGGCCAGGCCCACTTCGGTACATTGGTCATCTCCCCGCAGGGGCCACCGCCGCCGCCAGGCGACATCGCCGCCGAAGAGGCCAGCGTCAGCTCCCTCTCCAGTTCCATCAACCGCTACCTGCTGTGGGGCGGCTTGCTGGGCGTGGCGGTGGCTGCCGTGGCCACCCTGCTCCTCTCCCGTCGCATCCTCCGTCCGGTGGAGTCGCTGGCCCAGGCCGCCCGCGGCCTCAGCCGCGGCGACTTCTCCCAGCGGGTGGATGTGCACTCCAAGGACGAGTTCGGCGAGCTGGCCAGAACCTTCAACTCAATGGCCGAGGACCTCGAGCGGACGGAGCAGTTGCGCCGCAACCTGGTGGCCGACGTGGCCCACGAGCTGCGCACGCCTCTGTCCAACATCCAGGGCCACCTGGAGGCCATCCGCGACGGCCTCCTACCGCCTGAACCAGCCACGTTCGATTCCATCTACGAGGAGGTGCTGCTGCTGGCCCGCTTGGTGGAGGATCTGCAAGAGCTGACCCTGGCCGAGGCCGGCCAGCTCACCCTCGTCCGCCAGTCCGCCGACGTGGTCGAGATCGTGCGACGGGCCGTGGCCGCCGCTCAGCCGCCGGCCGAGGCCAAGGGCCTAACCCTCGAGACGATGCTGCCCGAGGAGCAGGCCATCGCCGAGGTGGACCCGGAGCGCATCGGGCAGGTGCTGCGCAACCTCCTGAGCAACGCCATCACCCACACGTCCGAGGGCGGACACATCACCGTAGACCTAAAGGACAAAGACGATGAACTGCACATCGGCGTCGCGGACACTGGCGCCGGCATACCGCCCGAGGACCTGCCCTACGTCTTCGAGCGGTTCTACCGGGCGGACCCTTCCCGCGTGCGGGCCACCGGCGGCGCTGGGCTGGGCCTCACCATCGCCAGGCGGTTGGTGGAGGCCCACGGCGGCACCATTGGGGTGGAAAGCGAAGTGGGCAAGGGCAGCCGCTTCATCTTCACCCTGCCCAAGAAGGCGCCCGCCGCTGCCCCATGATCCGGGGCCTGCTGGCGGGCAAGGCTGACGCATTCCTTAAGGAGATAACCATGCAATTTCGAAGCACACTCGCGGCCATCTTGGCCAGCGCTCTGGTGAGCGCCCTGGTCGCCGTCGCGGTGGTGAACGTCTGGCCCGACGATAACGGCTCGTCCCCGACGGCCGGCTCCACCGCCACCACCTCACCCACCCCAGCGGTGGGTTCCAGAGCTCAGGCGTCCCTCAATTCCGGCTGCCTTCCCGCCACCGACATCTACCAGCAGCTGCGGCCGTCAGTGGTGGAGATCACGTCCACCGCCAGCAGCCCGTTCGGGCAGTCGCAGGGGTCGGGCAGCGGCGTTGTCGTTGACGAAAGGGGCTTCATCCTGACCAACTACCACGTCGTGTCCGGTGCCGACAACATAGAGGTCACATTGGCCGACGCCTCGACGCTGCCCGCGACCATGGCAGGCTACGACCCTGGCAACGACCTGGCGGTGATCCGCATCGACCCGCCGGCTGGCGGTCTCAGCGCCGCTCCTTTGGGCGACGCCGATCAGCTACAGGTGGGCGATCCCGTGTTCGCCATCGGCAATCCTTTCGGCCTGGAGGCAACCTTCACCGAGGGCATCGCCAGCGCCCTGGGGCGCACCTACTCGCTCGACTCCAGCACCCGGCCTCTGCGCAACATGATCCAGACGGACGCTGCGGTGAATCCGGGCAACTCGGGTGGGCCGTTGGTCAACTGCGGCGGCGAGGTCATCGGCATCAACACGCTCTTGGAGAACCCCACCGGCCAGTCAGTGAACGTGGGCATCGCCTTCGCCGTCTCCATCGATACCGCCAAACGCTACCTGGCCGACATGATGGAGGGCCAGACCATCAGCCACCCCTGGCTGGGCATCGCCGGCCGCAAGATCACGCCGGCACTGTCCGAGAACCTTAACCTATCGGTGACGAAGGGCGTGTACGTCATCACCGTGGCCCAGAACAGCCCCGCTCAAAGGGCGGGCCTCCACGGTGCCGTGCGGTCGGAGAATGAGCTCCTGAGTGACAGCTCGCTGCCGGCAGGGGGCGACGTCATCGTGGCCGTGGACGGAAAGGCCGTGACCGACGTCGACGAGCTGGCGGACTACCTGGATAGCCAGAAGCGGGCAGGCGATACCGTGACGCTGACCGTGCTGCACAACGGCAGCGAGACCACGATGGAAGTCACGTTGGCCGAGTGGCCCAGCTAGCGCGAGGGGCCCCACTGGCTTGGAGGCGACGTGAAGAGAGCATCATCCGCCCCCTGCTTGACCTGCGAAGAAGCGGATGGCGCATTGACACCCCAAATGAACAGGGAGAGGTGAACCGGCCATGAGTAAGAAGGTGAACGAGTACGACGACCTGCTGGACGGCGCCGAACACCGCTGGCGTAATCGCCTCATCGGGCTGGTGGTGCTTGCGGCGTTGGTCGCGGTGGGGGCCTATGGGCTCTGGGCCGTGGTCCTGAGCGGTGGAGGTTCGGCAGCAGAGGGAGTCCAGACGGCGAAGGTGGAGAAAGGCTCCATCTCGAAAACGGTCAGCACCAGCGGCGTCGCCGTCGCGCAGTCAACGGCGAGCCTCTCGTTCGGCCAGGCCGGAGTTGTCTCAGCCGTGAACGTCACCCTTGGGCAGGAGGTCAAGCAGGGAAACATCCTTGCCCAAATGGAGTCAGACGAGCTTCAGGGCGCCCTAACAACCGCGGAAGTGAACCTTGCCTCTGCCCAGGCAAAGCTAGACGACCTCCTCAATGGCCCCACCAAGTCCGACCTCGCATCAGCCGATCAGAGCCTCGCGCAGGCACAAGGGAACTACGACCAGGCCAACCGCGCCCTCCAGGATCTAGTGGATGGGCCTTCCGAGAGTGAATTGCGTTCGGCCGAGCAGGCCGTGGCTTCGGCGCAGTCGCAGCTAATCAAGGCGCAGACCTCTCGCACAGACCTGTACTCAGCAAGCGACGACGCGGTGGCCGCCGCCGAACAAGCCGTGACCAAGGCGGAGGATGCGCTGGCGAACGCCAAGCGCACGGCCACCAACGCCAACGATAGCCTTGTGATGGCCAAGATATCCCTCCTGAGCGCCGCCGCCACCTACTGCGACACGAAGGGCCACCTCTCACTGACACACATCTGTGGCGACGACGTCCACATCCCCCTAACAGACTCGACCGTGCGCCAGCTCACCGACTCCATCAGCGATGAGATCGCCGCCAGCGGGGAGATCACCGCGGCGGGTACTGTGAGCGACGACGTGCAGCAGGGCCCCGAGCCGACAGCCGAGCCTACAGCGGAGCCCACAGCCGAGCCCACAGCCGAGCCTACAACCGAGGCGGCCTCCGACTCGGCGGCCGGCGAGGACATCGTCAAGGCCACCACCAGCCTCATCTCCGCCAACACGTCCTACAAGAACGCCCAAGCGTCGAAGAGCAGCGCCGACAACGCCATTGGGTCGGCTGAAGCGGACATCGAAACGGCCAAGAACGATCTCGCGGAGGCAAAGAACGGGCCCAGCAGTGCGGACATCGCCGCGGCCGATGTCGCGGTGTCATCAGCGCAGCTCGCGCTCGATGAGGCGAACGCAAACCTCGCCGAACTCAAGCAAGGGCCGACGCAGAACGACGTGGAGGATGCCCAGCGCAACCTTGACGCTGCCGCCGCCGGCCTCGTCGTGGCGCAGGCGAAGCGGGACGACGTCTACGACGGCGCGGACCCGCAGGACATCGCGCTCCAGCGCGACCAGGTGCGGCAAGCTGAACTCTCAGTCAAGCAAGCGCGGAAGAACCTCGAGAAGGCGCAGATCATCGCACCGTTCGACGGCAGCGTGGCCGCACTTAACATCGAGGTAGGCGAAGAGGTCAGCGCCGGCGGTGGAGACGCTGCAATCACACTTAACACACCGGACGCGCTCCGCCTCAAACTCACCATCAGCGAATCCGACGTGCTGGACGTCAAGGTCGACGAGTCGGGCATTGCCCTCTTCGACGCAGTCGGGGAGACACCGTTCCCGATCATGATCGACTCGATCGGGACGAACCCGACCACAACGCAGGGTGTCATCACATACGAGGCGTGGGCACGCATCCTGACCGGACGACCCACTGGCGCCGGAGGAGCACTGCCATCGGGCGCGTCGCGCAGAAGCGCAGCGCTGGCTGGTACTCCTGTCCCGGGAGCCACTCCATCCGCCGGCACCGGTGAACTGCCCGTCGGCGCTGACACGTCGGCGAAACCGCTGCCGGGGATGAACGCCTCAGTGACGATCACAGTGGCTCAGGCCCAGGACGTCCTCATGGTTCCCGCCCAGGCCATCCAGACCGAAGGGTTCAGGAGCGTGGTCGAGGTCCAGAAGGACGACGGTTCCACCGAGAAGGTGGCCGTCCAGACGGGGCTCACCGATGGGACGAACACGGAGATCACTGAAGGTCTGGAGGAGGGGCAGACGATTATAATCTCCAGCCGCGCGGCGACATCGACGCAGGCGACCCAGACCGCCGGATTCCAGCAGGGTGGCTTTGGCTTCCGCGAAGGTGGCTCCGAGCCGGGCGGGGGCAGCATGCCCGTGCCAGCTCCAGGAGGCACACAGTGATCCGCCTCCGCGGCATCACCAAGGTCTACCGCGCTGGTGACGTGCCCGTGCCCGCGCTCCAGGGCATCGACCTGGACATCGAACGCGGCGAGTTCCTGGCCATCATCGGACCGTCCGGGTCGGGCAAGTCAACGCTGATGCACATCCTGGGCTGTCTCGACAGGCCGAGCCGCGGCACCTACGAGCTGGAAGGGCACGACGTGCGCCGGATGAGCGACGCCCAGCTCGCCAGGGTCCGCAGCCGGCGCATCGGCTTCGTGTTCCAGTCGTACAACCTGCTCTCGCGCCTGCCGGCGATTGCCCAAGTTGAGCTGCCACTCATCTACCGCGGCGCGAACCACCGCCGGAAACTGGCGATGCGCGCCCTAGTGGAAGTCGGCCTCCAAGACCGGACGCGCCACCGGCCGACGCAGTTGTCCGGCGGCGAGCAGCAGCGCGTCGCCATCGCCCGGGCGCTGGTGGCCAATCCAGCGCTGATCCTCGCCGATGAGCCGACGGGCGCCCTTGACACGAAGACTTCGGCGGAGTTGATGGAGATGTTCGCCCGGCTCAACGCCGAGCGTGGCATGACAATCGTGGTGGTGACGCACGAGCCGGAGGTGGCGGCCTACACGCGCCGTGTGATCCAGCTCCGCGACGGCCGCGTCGTCTCAGACGCGCCACCAGAGGGCGCCGCTGTTCTGACGTCGCCGCCGACCGATGAGCAGAAAGGAGCGCCGGCATGATCATCTTCGATACGCTCCAAACGGCGCTTGCGCAACTCAGCGCCAACAAGCTCCGCACCGGCCTCACCATGCTGGGCATCGTCATCGGCGTGGGCGCCGTGATCGCCCTCATGGCCGCCGGCCAGGGTGCGCAGCAGGGCGTGACCAAGGAGGTTAGCGGGCTTGGCAGCAACCTGGTCTTCGTCGGGCCCGGGCAGACTGAGCAGGCCGGGGCGGTCAGGTTCGAGGCTACCACGCTCACCACCGACGATGCCGACGCGATCAAAGGCCTCACTTACGTCGGTGCGGTGATCTCCCAGTTCAAGCTAGATATGGAGAACCAGGTCGTCGGCAACGGGCGCAACACCGCGGGGAGCATGACCGCCACCGAGCCAGACTTCACCTACGTCCGTGGCTGGGATGTCGAGACCGGCAGGTTCCTCACCGATGACGACGTGCAGCGAAAGACCATGAACGTCGTCCTCGGCGCGCAGGTGGCCGAGGACCTGTTCGACACGCCGCAGAACGCGATCGGTCAGCAGGTGCGTCTCGACTTCGGCCCGTTTCGCCAGAATCTCACCGTTGTGGGTGTAATGGAGAAACGGGGCGCGGGCGGCAGCGGTGAAGACGACACGCAGATACTCATACCCCTCACCACCTTTCGGTCAAGGGTGCCCTTCGGCCGCAGCCCGACCGGCGAGTCGAACGTACAGCAGATCGTCGTCAAGGTTACGCAGGGCAACAAGGTTGACAAGACGAAGGAGAGTATCTACCAACTCCTGCTGGAGCGCCACAACTACACTGAGGACTTCACCGTCAGCACCCAGAACGATCTCATGGCCACAGCGAGGAGCGTGAGTCGCACGCTGACGATGCTCCTGGGCGCCATCGCTGGCATCTCGCTGGTGGTCGGCGGCATCGGCATCATGAACATCATGCTGGTATCGGTGACGGAGCGGACACGTGAGATCGGCATCCGGAAGGCAGTCGGCGCCAACAGAACCGACATCCTCCTCCAGTTCGTCGTCGAGGCGATCATTGTGACGCTTGTGGGAGGAGCGGTCGGCGTACTGGCGGGAGTCGTCGCCGCGCGGATCGCCAACGGCCAGGATTTCGGCACCGGATCGCCGGTGACGACGGTGGTAGCCCCGTGGAGCATCTTCGTCGCACTGGGCGTGTCGGCCATCATCGGGCTCTTCTTCGGCATCTATCCAGCCTTCCGGGCCTCTCGTCTCGACCCGATCGAGGCGCTCCGGACGGAGTGACCGGATGACGCGGCGAGGCGGATCGCACACTGGCTAGTGTGCAACGAATCCTGAAATCGACGACCAGTAGGCTGTCAGAAGGAGGAGGACCTGTGGTCAAGGGAGGGTGGCAAGTGCGTGCGCTGGTGATGTTCGTGGCCGCAATAGCGGGTATGACGATACTCGCTCAGGCATGCGGCGGCGGGTCGGCGAACGTGGATGTGACGCCCACGGCGACGAGCCCGCCGACCGCGACCGCAGGCAGCGAGACACCCGTCCCACGCCCGAGTGTCCGCCCCGGGGATGGAGACGCCGGAGGCATGCCCGACTTCACGCCCGGGGCAGGCCCGCCCGACATCACGCCCGGTGCGGGCATGCCCGACATGACACCCGGGGCGGGCCCGCCCGGTCCGGGTCTGCCCATCGGAGGCGCCAGCGAGGAGTTTGCGGCCCTTCTGGGCATCTCCCTTGAGCAACTCGAGTCCGAGCTGAGTGCAGAAGGTGCGACGCCCGCTAGCGTCGCCGAGGCGCACGGCCGCACGCGCGAGGAGCTGAAGACCTTCTTCATGGAACAAACACAAGCGCAGATCAGCGAGACCGTCGCCACCGGGACCATGTCGCAGGAGGACGCCGATAACATGATCGAGCGTCTTGCCTCCCGTATCGACGATATCATCGACGGGAAGGTGCCGTCAGCCAGACCCGAGGGCGCACCGCTCGGGCCGTAGCACCCGGGGGCGGATTAACGCTCTACATACGGATGAGGCTTTGGCACCCCACACCTCTCCCCTACCGCGGCCATCGACCTAAGCCATGCGAAGAAAGTTCTCATAGAGCCGGAGGCCAGACTCGGCGCTCTTCTCAGGGTGGAACTGGGTGGCCACGATGTTGTCCTTGGCCACGATGGCAGGGAAGCTGACGCCGTAGTCCGTCTCGCCTATCACAACCGCAGCGTCCTCGGGGTGTGCATAGTAGCTGTGGACGAAGTAGAATAAGGCACCATCGGGGATGCCATCGAAGATGGGGTGGGGGCAGCGCTGGCGCACTCGATTCCAGCCCATGTGGGGCACCTTCAGGCCGTCAGGCAGCCGCCGCACCCGTCCTGGCAGGATGTCCAGGCAGTGGTGCTCGCCGCCCTCCTCGCTCACCGAGAACAAGACCTGGAGGCCCATGCAGATGCCCAGGAAAGGCCGGCCGCTGGCGATGTACTCGCGGATGGGCTCCACCAGGTGGCGGCGGGCCAGGTTGCTCATCGTGTCGGCAGCGGCCCCTACCCCCGGTAGGACCAGGGCATCGGCAGTGCGTACCGCCTGCGGCTCGGAAGTCACGACCGGGTTTAAGCCCAGTCGCTTCAGCGCGATGGCCACGCTGCGCAGGTTACCAGCCCCGTAGTCAACAACGACGAGCTTCATATCCATCTTCGTTCCAGAGTGTACTTCACCAGCCTGGCGACGGGCCAGCTTAGCACGCTCGCCGGCGGCCACACCGGTCGGCGGCTGCTTTGCCAGAGACCCGCTATCGCACCCTCACCGGGGCGGGGGCAAGTCCTAGACATCGAAGTAAAGGTAGAACTCCCACGGGTGGGGGCGCAGCCGCACGGGGTCTAGCTCGTGCTCTCGCTTGTACTCCAGCCAGACCTCCAGGACATCCTTGGTGAAGACGCCGCCCTTCAGAAGGAACTCGTGGTCCTCCTCCAGGGCGCACAGGGCCTCGTCCAGCGAGCCGGAGACGGTGGCGATGGCCTTCTCCTCCTCGGGGCTCAGCTCGTAGGTGTTCTTGTCCAGAGGGGGGCCGGGGTCGATCTCGTTCTCGATTCCGTCCAGGCCAGCCATGAGCATGGCGGAGAAGGCCAGATAGGGGTTGCAGGAGCCGTCCGGCGGGCGATACTCCACCCGCTTGGTCTGGGGGTTGGAGGTGTACACCGGTATCCGCACGGCAGCGCTGCGGTTGCCGGCGGAATAGACCAGGTTCACCGGCGCCTCATAGCCCGGAACCAGCCGCTTGTAGGAGTTGGTGGTGGGAGCGCACAAGGCCATTAGGGCAGGCGAGTGCTTGAGGAGGCCGCCGATGTAGTGGCGGGCCGTCTGACTAATAAGGGCGTAGCCCTCGGGGTCGTAGAAGACATTGGTGCTGTTTTTCCAGAGGCTCATGTGGGTGTGCATGCCGGAGCCGTTGTCGCCGAATAGGGGCTTGGGCATGAAGGTGGCTACCTTACCGTGCTTGCGGGCGATGTTCTTGACGATGTACTTGTACCACATGACCTTGTCGGCCATGCTGGTCAGGCTGTCGAACTTCATGTCGATCTCGGCCTGGCCGGCGGTGGCCACCTCGTGGTGGTGCACCTCGATAGGGATGCCCACGTTGATCATCGTCAGGATCATCTCGCTGCGCAGGTCTTGCATCGAGTCGTGGGGAGGCACCGGGAAGTAGCCCTCCTTGAAGCGGGGCTTGTAGCCCAGGTTGGGCTTCTCGTCGCGGCCGCTGTTCCACTCCCCTTCGACGGAGTCGATGTAGTAGAAGCCGTACTGTTCGGCCTGGTCGAAGCGCACGTCATCGAAGACGAAGAACTCCAGCTCCGGCCCCCAGAAGCTGATGTCGGCGATGCCGCTGGAGCGAAGGTACTGCTCAGCCTTCTTGGCGATGTAGCGGGGGTCGCGATTGTAGGGCTGCTTGGTGAGCGGGTCGTAGATGTCGCAGATGATGCTGAGGGTGGGTATCTGGCAGGCGGGGTCCAGGCGAGCGGTCGAGGGGTCGGGCAGGAGGATCATGTCGCTCTCCTGGATCTTCTGGAAGCCACGGATGCTGGAGCCATCGAAGCCCACACCTTCCTCCCAGATGGTCTTGGTCAGATCGTCCATCTCGGTGAGCTCGGTGACGGGCATGGAGAAGTGCTGCCACAGGCCGGGCAGGTCGTTGAACTTGAGGTCGATGATCTGAATGTGCTTGGCCTTGATCAGCTCGAAAACCTTCTGTGCTTCCTGCGATGTCATCTCGGCCACCTCCTTTGGCTTTGCTCAGCGCTATACAATTTCACTGCAGACGCTTCAAGTGTGGGCTTGCCTCATACTGCCACCTCGCCCCGCTCGCCCGTGCGCACACGAATGGCATCGGCGACCGGCATCACGAAGATCTTGCCGTCGCCGATGTGGCCGGTGCGAGCTGTCTCGGCGATGATTTGCAGCACCGTTTCCGTGTCAGCATCACGCACGACAACCTCCAGCTTGACCTTGGGGAGCATGTCGATGGCATGGGCCTCGCTGCCACGTCCGGCGTGGACAATGCCCTTCTGGACTCCCCGTCCTACGACTTGCACTATGTTCAGGCCCACGAACCCTGCTTCGGCTAGGGC
>Ga0315280_10007209_pt1 | contig 15021 bp, 12 predicted proteins | sample YL17G06_40_MG_FD_203697 | JGI IMG/M metagenome (GOLD analysis project Ga0315280, IMG submission 203697) | Sediment microbial communities from Yellowstone Lake, YNP, Wyoming, USA - YL17G06_40 | ecosystem: Environmental > Aquatic > Freshwater > Lake > Sediment | place: USA: Wyoming | collected... | reverse complement strand
AGAATGCGATTTGCGGAAGCATCATCGATCAGTTGCCGGTTGTCAGTCGTCCGTCGCCGGTCCCCGTTCCCCGACTTCGCCATCGGGGAGAGTTTCTGCCTTCTGCCTTCTGCCTTCTGCCTTCTGCTTACCGCGTGTAGCGGGTCGGCTGGGGACCTTGTTCCAGCATTTCCCGGTCCCAGATCATCCCCTCGCGATTATAGTGCGCGATCTCAAAATCCTGCGTCAGCTCCAGCGCGTCCACCGGGCAGGCGTCCTCACACAGCCCGCAGAACATACAGCGCGACAGGTCGTAGGTGAACGTGGTCAGCTTCTTCTTCCGGTCCTCCGTCCGCTCCCAGCCCACCACAATCAGAGTCTCCGGGCAGGCCAGGGCGCAGAGATTGCAGGCGATGCAGAGCGTCTCGCCCGTTTCGGGATTGTTGTTCAGCCGCGGCGCCCCGCGGTAACGCTCCGCCACCGGCGGGCGCACCAAGGGATACTGCTCCGTGTAGGTGGCGCTGGGCCGCTGATAGGAAAACGTCAGTCGCAAACCCTTCAGCAAATCCACCAGAAAAATCTTGCGCAGCAGATCCTTGATGCCCATCTCAGTCCCTATCCAACCCAAGCGGTCAGCGCTGCGGGATGGCGCCCACTCAACCAGTAGCGCAGGATGGCGGTGAGAATGACATTCGCCAGAGCCAAAGGAATCATTACGCGCCAGCCTACATTCATCAGCTGATCGTAGCGGTAACGCGGGAAGGTGCCGCGATACCAGATGAACGCATACAAGAAAGCCAGAACTTTCACGAAAAACCAGAATATCCCCTGAATTGTGGCGAGCACCGGTGGGATGGCGATCACGCCGGCCAGCAACACGCACAACACGGCCAAGCCCGCGAACACGTATCTTTCCGCTGCCACCCGGCTCTTGAGCCCGAGCCAGAGAATGCAGGCCGCAGCTCCGATGAGCGCGACCGCCGGCATGTACCTAAGGAAGTCCAGCGCCCGGACATTCGGGAAGGGGCGGAGCCAGCCGCCCAGGAACAGTGTCACGGCGATGCAGGAAACCAGCACCATGTTGGTGTATTCAGCCAGGAAGTAAAGCGCAAAGCGGAAGCCGCTATACTCCGTATGGAAGCCCGCCGTCAATTCCGACTCCGCCTCGGGAAGGTCAAAGGGATTACGGTTTGTCTCCGCCAGCGTGGCGATCACATAGATGACAAACGCGACCGGCTGAAGAAAAATGTTCCAGATGCCCATTTTCTGCTGGTTCTGGACAATCTCCACCATGCTCAAGGAATTGGAGATGAGCAGCACCCCGACCACCGCCATCCCCGCTGCCACTTCATAACTAACCAGTTGCGCCGAGGCGCGCAACGCCCCGAGCAGAGGATAGTGGCTGTTAGACGACCAGCCGCCCAGGATGATGCCGTAAATCCCCAGAGAAGATACCGCCAGGATGAGGAGGATTCCTATGTTGACGTCCGTGATGAAGAAATTCCCCGCGAAGGGAATGACGGCAAAGACCGTGAAGGCCGCCACCACACTGATGACCGGCGCAAGCAGGAACACCCACTTGTCGGCCCCCGCCGGGATGATGTCTTCTTTGAGCAGAAGCTTGATGCCGTCCGCGACTGGCTGCAGCAGACCCCAAGGCCCAACCCGCATAGGACCCAGTCGAGCCTGGATGAACGCCAGAACCTTCCGCTCCATGTACACCAGGTACGCCACGATGCCCGCCAGCACCAGTAACACGATCACGATTTTGACAGTGGCAAGGATCAAGGGGTGAGCTTGGAGAAACTGGAATACGCTTTGTGCCATGGAGTTGCTTATCTGCGACCGACGATCAAGCTCCGGAGCTCGTCAATCTCCAATCGTCAATCATCAATTTCTAGCGGTCTACTTCACCAAGAACGATATCGAGCGTGCCGATTACCGCCACGACGTCTGCCACCAAGTGGCCGCGAATCATCGGGTCCAGAGCCTGCAAGTTCACAAACGACGGGGGTCGCACCCGCACCCGGTAAGGATGCGTGGAGCCGTCGCTGACCACGAAATATCCCAGCTCCCCCTTGGGCGCTTCAATCGAGTGATAGACCTCCGCCGCAGGGGGTTTGATGATCTTTCCCACTTTTCCCATGATGGGTCCGGAAGCCAGCCGGTCCACACCCTGGCGGATAATCCGCACCGACTGCCGCATTTCTTGCATGCGCACGAGGTATCGGTCGTAAGTGTCCCCCTGCTCGCCGATGGGGACGATGAAATCCACCTTGTCGTAGGCTTCGTAAGGTTGAACCTTGCGAATGTCCCACCGCACGCCGGAGCCGCGCAGCACCGGCCCCGTCACGCCCAGGGCGATAGCATCTTCACCCGAGAGCACTCCCACACCCTTGGTCCGCCTCAACCAGATGCGGTTGGTGGTGAGCAAGGTCTCGTATTCGTCCATCTTCGGGCCAACGTAGTCGCAAAACTTCAGGACTTCTTTTTCGAAACCATCGTACAGGTCATACTGCAGACCGCCGATGCGGAAGGCGTGCGTGGTCAGGCGCGCTCCGCAATAATTCTCCATGATCTTCAGAATTTCTTCGCGCTCGCGGAACGTGTAGAAAACCGGCGTCATAGCGCCGAGGTCCAGCGCGTGCGTCCCGAGCCATAGCAGATGGCTGGCAATACGTTGCAGCTCCGCCAGGATCATACGCGTGTACTGGGCGCGCGGCGGCACCTCCACGCCCAGCAACTTCTCCACCGCCTCCACGTAACCCATGCCGTTCGTGACCGCGGCCACGTAATCCATGCGGTCCACGTAAGGCGCGAACTGGGCGTAGCTGCGGTTCTCCGCGATCTTCTCCACCCCGCGATGCAGGTAGCCAATGATCGCTTCCGAGCCCAGTACCTTCTCCCCGTCGAGCTTCAGCTTGACGCGCAGAACGCCGTGGGTGGCCGGGTGCTGCGGGCCCATGTTGATGACCAGTTCATTGGCGTCGAGATAAGTGGTGTCCGGCATTGATTACTGTCCGCTCTTGATGCCCAGATTCGCCTGCACCCAGGCGACATCTTGCTTCAGGATATCGTAGTCCTTGCGCAGGGGGTGGCCTATCCACCCGTCGGGCAGCAAGATGCGCTTCAAGTCGGGATGGCCCTCGTATTGGACTCCGAACAGGTCGTAGATCTCCCGCTCCAGCCAGTTGGCGGTGGGCCAAATGCCGACGACGGAGGGGACTTTCTCGTCCTCGCCTACCAGAACCTTCAGGCGCAAGCGGTCGTTCCGCGCAAACGAATAGAGGTGATAGATGATTTCAAACCGTTTCTCGCGCTTGGGGTAGTCCACCGCTGTCTCATCGGTTAGCAGCGTGTACCCCCCGCCCTCCTCGCTCTTCAAGAACTCGCACACTCCCAGGAGAGCCTCCTTGGCCACCGTAATAGAGGGGAGATTGCGGAAGACCGTGGCATTGCTCAGGGCGCCGGGAAATCCCTTCTGAAGCTCGTCAAGCAAGGGACTTGACCACGGCTCGGGGGCGAGGGCGGGCTTGGGGGCGACAGGTTTGCCAGGCGCGGCCCCAGCCTTCGGCGACGGAGCAGCCGTGCTCCCCTCTGCGGGAGCCGGCCTTGCAGGCGTTTCGCCTGATCCGCCTGAAGGCGGAACCTTTGGTTGGTCAACCATTTACGATGGCGCCTTACCGGAAAGCCTCGACGCTGCGCAGCAAAATAGAAATTCTTGCACACCGCGTCGAATCTTGTCAATCACGGCCTGCCGGTGAAATCCCTCAACTGTCTTTTGTCTTTCACCACGTCGCAGCACTGGGTGAGACGCGCCAGCGTGCCGCCGCACCGCCGAAGACGTAAACGGACGGGAATAGGATCAGCACGTTGCCCCTCGCTGCCGTGCGTGCGATGATAGCTGCTGTTTCGGGGTGATATGACAATGTCCCTCTTACTTGCACTCGTGCTGATGGTCTCATCCCAACCGCGCGGGGTGGTCGTGAACCCGGTCGCGAATATGTACTCCGCGCCCACGGAAGAATCCGACGTGGTTTCGCAAGCGATATACGGCACGAACGTCGTGATGGAAGAGGAGAAGCAGGCCTGGGCAAAAGTCCGCACTGCGGACGATTACACCGGTTGGATGCCGCTAGCTTCGCTCCGTCCCCTTAGTCCCAGTGAAGCCGCGTACGCTTCCGTAGGGCGAGTGGCACAAGTCGAGAGCCTGTTCGCGAATCTCTACCGCGAACCCGATGTGACCAAACATCAACCGTTACTCACCGTGCCGTTCGAGACCCGGCTCGAGGCAGTCTCCGAACAGGGCGACGAAGAGGGTGGCTGGCTCGCAGTCCGCTTGCCGGATGGCCGCTCCGCCTGGGTGCAGCGCGGGGACATCACCTTCGACGCCAAGCCCCTGTCGATTGCGCAGGCCATCGCCCTGAGCCAGCGGTTCTTGGGCTTGCCCTACATGTGGGGTGGAACTTCTAGCTTCGGTTACGACTGTTCCGGCTTCGTGCAGATGCTGGTGCGACGCCGTGGGGCGATTATGCCGCGCGACGCCGACCTGCAAGCCAATTGGACAGGAGCGTTGCCGGTGAAGCGGAAGAAGCTCCAGCCGGGAGACCTCCTGTTCTTTGGCGAATCCGGCGAGAAGGTCACTCACACGGGCATGTGTATGGGCCACCGTAAGTTTGTGCACGCCACAACGCATGGGCATCCCGTGATTCAGATCAGCAAGCTCTCCGACCAGCCCTGGAGGAAGCTGCTGGTGGCATGCCGGAGGATCAAATGAATCGCCGCGATTGGTTGAAAGCCACGGGCGCCGCGGCGGCACTGCCGCTGGTCAGCGCCGCCGCGACTACCAGGCTCGAAACGCAGATCGTCCGTCTCAGACTGCGGCACACCTGGACCACAACAATGTCGTCCAGCGAATATCGCGACACCCTTCACCTTCGCTTCACCCACGACGGTGTGACTGGCCTGGGAGAAGGCGCACCCATCGTCCGGTATGGAGAGAGCGCGGAGTCAGCCCGGCAGGCGGTCGAATCCGTCCGCGAGTTTCTTGTCTCTGCTGACCCGTGGGAGTTTGAGAAGCTGATGGCGGAAGTCTTCCGTCGCGTGATAGGCCAATATGCTGCCAAAGCGGCCATCGACATCGCGCTGATGGATTGGATCGGGCAGAAGCTGGGTATACCGCTCTACCGCTACTTCGGCCTGGACCCCTCCGACGCACCGCTCACAACTTTCTCCATCGGCATCGACACGCCGGAGATCACCCGCCAGAAGGTGCGCGAGGCTGAGTCGTTTCCCATCCTGAAGATCAAGGTCGGCCTGAATACTGACGAAGCCACCCTCGCCGCCGTGCGCAGCGTGACGGCGAAGCGGTTACGCGTGGACGCTAACGAAGGCTGGAAGGACAAGGCGGAAGCAGTCCGCAAGATCAACTGGCTGGAGTCGCAGGGCGTGGACCTGGTGGAGCAGCCTCTGCCCGCCCCGATGTTGGAAGAGACGCGCTGGGTTCGCAGCCGCGTGCACATCCCCATCATTGCGGATGAGGCCTGCCTGCATCCGGCGGATATTCCCCGCTTGGTCGCTGCCTATGACGGCGTAAACATCAAGCTCGATAAGTGCGGCGGCATTCTCGAGGCCCTGCGGATGATTCAGATGGCGCGCGCGCTGGGCCTGAAAACCATGCTGGGCTGCATGATCTCGAGTTCCATCAGCGTCACGGCAGCGGCGCATCTCTCGCCGCTGGTGGACTTCGCGGACCTGGATGGGAATCTGCTGATTGCCAATGACCCCTACAGGGGCGTGCAGGTCAAGAACGGGAGACTCCTCCTTCCCGACCGCCCGGGCCTGGGCCTTACCGCAGGTTAGTGGGTACTGCCCCAGCATTGTGCAACCCCACCCGCCGCTTCAGGTCGTCGGTTGATAGCATCTACCAACGCCCGTCGCGCATACTTCTGAGCACCTATGTACACAAGAATCGGGGCCATGCAGCCCCCCGGTGTTTAAGGTATGGCGGAGAGGCAGGGATTCGAACCCTGGGTACAGCTTTTGACCGTACAACGGTTTAGCAAACCGCCGCCTTCAGCCACTCGGCCACCTCTCCGCGACGTGCGGCATGGAGAACGAGCGGCGCGCCTGCTAAGGCCTGCCGAACGGTGTCAGTTTACTCGAAAAACCCGGATTGCACCAGCGTGTCCTGCGAAGCCCGCAGGCAGCGGTTCGTCGCGGCGTCGAACCTCCCCTAGGCAGGTTATTGACCTGCGCCCCGCGCTCAGCATAGAGTATGTATGCAGTTAAACGGAGAAGCAAAGGAACCCACGGCATGCGCAGCTTCGCAGGAGCCCACAGCGCAATCAAGCCCTTGGCTCGTCTCAGATCAAATGTCCCAGCGCATCTCGGACTGATACTGCTCGGGCTTTTTCTGCTTTCCGGCTGCTCGCCCCGCGAGACGGTGTCGCAAGGTATCAGGCAGGAAGCTGTACCGGTGACGGTTGCCATGGTCGTTCAGAAAACGGTCCCGGTTGAGGTGCGCGCCATCGGAAATGTGGAAGCCTATTCGGCCGTCTCGGTGAAGCCACAGCAAGCAGGAGAAGTGGAGCGGGCCTTCTTCAAGGAGGGCCAGGATGTGAAGACAGGCGACCTGCTTTTCACCTTAGATTCCCGGCCCTACCAGGCGACGCTGCAGCAGTTGGAGGCCAATCTGGCCAGGGACCAAGCGCAGTTAGAAAACGCCCGGGCGCAAGCGGAGCGCTATGCAAGGTTGTTCCAGGAAGGCATTGTCTCGAAGGAACAATACGATTCGTTCCGCACCGGCGCCGATGCGCTTGCCGCTACGGTGCGCGCGGACCAGGCAGCCATTGAAAAGGCCAAAGTAGATCTCGACTATTGTTCCATCCGCTCCCCTATCGACGGGCGCACGGGTAGCCTACTCATCCATCCGGGCAATATCGTCAAAGCCAACGAGACGATTCTGGTGCTCATCAACCAGGTGACGCCCATCTACGTGAGCTTCAGCGTGCCGGAGCAGAACTTGGCAGAGATCAAGGGCCGCATGGCGGCGGGCAGCCTTGCCGTGATGGCCATCATCCCCGACGACGAGCAGCGTCCCGTCGAGGGTACGCTCACTTTCGTGGACAACGCCGTGGATAGCACCACGGGAACCATCCGCCTCAAAGCGACCTTCACCAATGCCGGGCGGCGCCTGTGGCCCGGGCAATTCGTTAATGTGGTGTTGAAGCTAACCTCGCGGCCCAACGCCGTCGTGGTACCGTCCCAGGCGGTGCAGACCGGGCAGGCCGGCCAGTATGTCTTCGTGATAAAGCCCAACTTGACCGCAGAATCGCGCCCCGTGGTTCCTGGGACGACGGTCAGCGGCGAAACGGTCATCGAGAAGGGGCTGCAACCGGGAGAGAAGGTAGTCACCGACGGCCAGCTTCGGCTGGCGCCGGGGAGCAAAGTGGAGCTGAAGAAACAGTGACGAGTGACCAGTGACGAGAAGCCAGTCGAGAGTTGACAGTTGAAAGTTGAAAATTCAAAGGCGAGAGGCTCCGGGCCTCGCGCCTGGACTGCCGATTGGCGACCAGGAATGGGGGTTGGCTCGTCACTTGTCACTTGTCACTAGTCACTGTTCTTAAGCCATGAGCATCGCGGGACTTTTCATTCGCCGGCCGGTCATGACCACGCTGGTCATGTTGGCCATCCTGCTGTTCGGAATTGTCGGGTATCGCGCCCTGCCGGTGAGCGACCTGCCGAACGTGGACTTCCCCACCATCATGGTGGGCGCCAGCCTTCCCGGAGCCAATCCCGATACGATGGCCGCCGCCGTGGCGATGCCGCTCGAGCGCCAGTTCTCCACGATTGCCGGCCTTGATTCGATGACCTCGAGTAATTCCCAGGGTAGCACGCGGATCACGCTCCAGTTCTCTCTTAACCGCGACATCGATGCGGCAGCCCAGGATGTGCAGTCGGCCATCGCCACCGCCCAACGCCAGCTTCCGCCTGACATGCCGAGTCCGCCGTCCTTCCGCAAGGTCAATCCCGCGGACGCGCCAATTCTCTATTTGTCGATGAATTCACCTACCCTGCCGCTATCCACCGTGGACGAATACGCGGAGACCTTCGTCGCCCAACGCATCTCCATGATCAGCGGCGTGGCGCAGGTCCAAGTCTATGGAGCGCAGAAGTATGCGGTGCGCGTGCAACTTGACCCTAAGGCGCTCGCGACACGCCAGATCGGGATTGATGAGGTCGCCAATGCCGTCCAGAACGGGAACGTCAACCTCCCGGTCGGAACCCTGTGGGGGACCCATCAGGCCTTAACTATCCAGAGCAACGGCCAGCTTTTTGACGCTTCGGCCTACCGTCCCCTCATCGTAGCGTACCGCAACGGCTCGCCTGTGCGCCTCGAACAACTTGGCAAGGTCATTGACAGCGTGGAGAACAATAAGAGCGCAGGCTGGTTCAACAACCGGCGCTCTATGATCCTCGCCGTGCAGCGTCAGCCCGGCACCAACACGGTCCAAGTGGTAGATTCGATCAAGCAGCTCATGCCTGCCTTTAGGAGCCTGATTCCGGCCTCGGTCAACCTGGACATCATGTATGACCGATCCGTCTCCATCCGCGAATCCGTCAACGACGTTAAGTTCACCCTTTGGCTGGCCCTTTGCCTCGTGGTGCTGGTGATCTTTCTGTTTCTACGCAACCTGTCGGCGACGGCCATTCCGAGCTTGGCGCTCCCCATGTCCATTGTGGGTACATTCGCCTTCATGTACCTGCTGGACTACAGCCTGGACAACCTCTCCTTGATGGCCTTGGTGCTTTCGGTCGGCTTCGTGATGGATGACGCCATCGTGATGCTCGAGAACATTGTCCGGCACATGGAGCAGGGGGAAGGCGTGCTCGAAGCGGCGCTCAACGGGTCGCGCGAGATCGGATTCACCATCGTGTCCATGACCCTATCGCTAGTCGCGGTCTTCATCCCCGTGCTTTTTATGGGCGGGATTCTCGGCCGGCTCCTGCATGAATTCGCGGTAACGATCGGCGTGGCGATCCTGGTTTCTGGGGTTGTCTCCTTGACTCTTACCCCCATGCTGTGTAGCCGCTTCCTGCGGCCGTCACGAGAGGCGAGACACGGCCACCTGTATGCCGTCTCCCAACGTTTCTTCGACGGCATGCGGGATGTCTACGACTGGAGCCTGAAGGGGGTTTTGCGGTACCGCCTGGTTACCCTGGCGGCCTCGCTGATCATCCTGGTGGCCACCGGCTATCTTCTCGTCGTGATGCCCAAAGGATTTCTTCCCAGCGAAGACACCGGGCAGATCTCCGGGTCCACGGAAGCAGCGCAAGGGGTCTCCTTTGATGAAATGACCCGGCTCCAACAACAGCTTGCTGCTACCGTCAGCCAGGATCCTAACGTCGCTTCTTTGAACTCCAGCGTCGGCGGCGGTCCCGGAGGAGGCGGGATGAACAGCGGCTGGATGTTTATCCGGCTTGCGCCCCGCTCCGCGCGGCGCCTAAGCGCTGACGAAGTGATCCAGGAGTTGCGACCCAAGCTGTCCACCGTGCCGGGCATTCGGATGTTCCTGCAGAATCCACCGCCGATTCGAATCGGCGGGTACATGACGAGGAGCCAGTATCAATTCGCCTTGCAGAGCCCGGACACCGAGGAGCTTTATAAGTATGCGCCGATCCTGGAAGCCAAGGTGCGGGATTTGCCCGGCCTCCAAGACGTGAACACCGACTTGCAGATCAAGAACCCGCAGGTGAATGTCTTGATTGATCGGGACAAGGCCTCAGCCCTGGGGGTGACACCGCAACAGGTGGAAGATGCGCTCTTCACGGCTTACGCTTCCCGGCAGATCTCTACAATCTACGCACCTAACAACGAGTATATGGTCGTCATGGAACTGGAACCCCAGTATCAAGCGGACCCCTCGGCCTTGTCCATGCTCTATGTACGCTCGTCCCGTGGCGCGCTGGTCCCGCTGAATGCCGTGGCAAGCCTGGCCCGCAGCCTGGGCCCCGTGACCGTGAACCACTTGGGGCAGCTTCCCGCTGTGACCCTCTCCTTCAATCTTAAGCCCGGCGTAGCGCTGGGAGACGCGGTGACGGCCGTCGCGGATGTGGCGCGTCAAACGCTGCCCGCTACCATCAGCACCAGCTTTCAGGGAACCGCCCAGGCTTTCGAATCCTCCGTGAAAGGCCTGGGCATCCTGTTGATCATGGCCATCCTGGTGATCTACATCGTGCTGGGCATCTTGTACGAAAGCTTCATCCATCCGCTGACGATTCTCTCCGGGCTGCCTTCCGCCGGACTCGGCGCGCTGCTGACCCTGATGCTTTTCCACGTCGAACTGAACCTTTACGCGTTTGTGGGAATCATCATGCTGGTGGGCATTGTGAAAAAGAACGCCATCATGATGATCGACTTCGCCATCGCCGCGCAACGAAATGAGGGCAAGGGGGCCTTGGAAGCCATCTACCAAGGCGCGCTCGTTCGCTTCCGGCCCATCATGATGACCACCATGGCAGCCCTGATGGGAACTCTGCCGATTGCTCTCGGATACGGGGCTGGAGGGGAATCGCGCCGGCCGATGGGCCTGGCGGTGGTCGGCGGCCTGGTCGTCTCCCAGCTCATCACTCTCTACATCACTCCGGTCTACTTCCTGTATCTGGAATCGTTCCAGCAGTGGGTTCGCCGACTCCTCCGGCGACCTCACACGAGAACGGTGGCGCCGATCACCGCAGACGCGGAAGCCGTCACGCAGGATGTCTCTTCAAAGTCCTTTTAACACAGTCGGCGAGCGCGGGAAGCGCGCCTGAATTGGGAAGCCTGCAGTGCGCCGCAGGGCCTCGCCGGCAGAGGGAACGGCTCCATAGCGGGCTATTGACGCCGGGAGTCGCTTGAGATTTGCGCGGCGCTATAATAGGATTGGCCGTGGGAGGCGGAATCGAACGAGAGCTTCCCGTAAGACGGATAATCAAAGCTGGCAGCGCCCATGGCTTCCTGTCCTTACTGCAATGCGGATTTGCCCGGAGATGTGGTCTTTTGCCTTGAGTGCGGCGTACGCTTGAAGGAGGCTGCGCCACCCGCGCCGCCGCAGCCAAAAGCTGCAGAACCTGTGCAGGCACCCGAGCGCAAAGTGGCCCCTGCGCCGCCCCAGGCGATCTGCCGCTTCTGCAAAGGGGCGCTCAACCTGCAGGCCGAGTTCTGCGAGTATTGTGGCGCACCACTCGAAGAGGCTGCCCCTCCGGGACTACTCAAACCGAAGCCTGGGCCTGCGCCCATCATGCCGGCCGCTCCGAGGCTCACTCCCCCGGTTTCGGTGCCGGCGCCCGAAGTCCCCAAGGCTGTCCCTGCGCCGCCCAAGCGTGTGCCCAGCGTGCCACCGCCTGCCGCTCCCCCTCGGCTTTCGCCCATTCCGCCGGTGCAAGTCCCCAAGGCTGCCCCTGCGCCGCCCAAGCCCGTGCCCAGCGTACCGCCGGCTCCCGCTCCCGCACGGCCTGTCTCGACTCGGACGCCGGAGGTCCCGAGGACCGTTCCTCCGCCGCCTCACGCGGCTCCGGCCATCCCCACTGCCCCGCCCTCTATTACGCCCGTTTCGCGGCCGCAGTCGGAAGCCCCCCGGCCTCCCATTCGCATTCCTCCCCCTCCGCGCCTTGTTTCTGTTCCGCCGCCGGGAATGCCGAAGGCAGCGGGGCCGGCGCGCGTTGTGCCACCACCTGCACCTCCCCCGGCCGCAGCCCCGCCGATTCCAATAGCCGCACCTGCCCCGGTGGAAGTGCCAGTTGCGGAGCCTGGGCCGACCGAGTTCTTTGCTCCCGAGGCGCCGGAAGCCGTCGCGCCACCCAACCGACCTTTTCCTGTGGCCATTGTCATTCTGGGGGCCGGCCTGATGATCGTAGTCGCGGGGGCTGGTGCATGGTACTGGCACCGGTCCAGGGTGAAACCGCTGCCATCGTCCACGCAGGTTGCCGCGCCGACGCCGTCAGTGAGCTTGCCAGCTCAGCCCGAAGCTGCACCCACCCCGGCCCCGACGGACAGCCCGCCTCCCACGGAAGTTTCTGCCACCATCCAGCCCAAGAAAACCCGGGCTGCCAAACCTACGCCCGCGCCACCCCCACCTGAGACGCCGGCGCGCAACCCTCAGGCGATCGAGATTGCGAGACTCCACAACCTCGCGCGCGAGGCCTACATTAGAGGGGACTACGCCCAACCGGCCGAGTCGTGCGCCATCACGTATGCGAAACGTGCTTTGGTGCTGGCCCCCAATGACGAGTACTCCAGCACGCTCCGGGAGAACAGTGTGAATGGCGGAAAGTACCAGGCCCAACAAGCCATCACACGCAAAGATTTTGCCGCGGCCCATCGAATTGCCGTTGCTTTGGACCAAGCCCTGCCCGGGCGCAAGGATATTGCGGAACTCCAGAAGGACATTGAGATTGCGGAGAAGGCCGACGAGGCGGCGCGCCGTCCGCCGCCGGCCCCGGTGGCCGCGGTGAGTTTCCGCGCCTATCATATGCACAGCGAGAAAGCCCCGGCGGATAAGGGCCCGTACTGTCTGGGCACGCTGAGTGTCGTCGGCAGCCAGGTTAGGTTTGCAGGCGAATCCGCGTCAGACAGCCAGGTGCACAAGTTGGAGTTTGCCTGCGCCGAAGTCCGCGAAATCAAGAAGAACGCACGCGTCGCAGCCCACCAGGGGGGATTCCATATTCGCACATCCTCCAGCAATACCAACTTTGCCCCGCCAGACTCCTCCCCCGCCCACGTCTCTGCCCTGGCTGCTGCCTGCTCGAAGTAGCCAACTTACAGGATGTGTTCGCCGGTTCAGGCATCACCCCAATTGCGGTGGCGGGAATGCTCACCCGGAGTCGGGGCGCTGTCCGCGCTTGGTCAAACGCAGGGGAAATGACTTCAGTAGAAGAGGTATTTCCGCCAGCGCTCATCGGAACTGCCCATCATGCGCATCAGCTGGCGACTGGTATGCAGGGTGAAGGGGCGGGGCGGGCGCAGCAGGCGCAGTCCCGCTTCCTCGGGAAGGCGATCGCCCTTTAGATTGTTGCAGGTGTGGCAGCACGCGACGAGGTTATCCCAATCAGTATGACCACCCCGCGATCGAGGAATGACGTGGTCAAGAGTCAACTCAGCCGCAGGAAAGACGCGGCCACAGAACTGGCAGGTGTATCGGTCGCGCAAGAGAATGTTCTTGCGGGAGAGAGCCCGCGTCTGGTAAGGGATGCGACGGAACTCGATGAGCCGGATGACGGAGGGTATGCGAATGGCCACCCGCGCGGAGTGGACGAAGCTGCCATTCTCCTCCTCAGTGGTGGCCACGCCCTTCAGCACCAAAACGATAGCCCGGCGAACCGCCGTGACGTTGACGGGCTCGTAGGTGGCGTTCAGCACCAGCACCGGCGTTTGCAGCAATCGTCCGTTCTCCTGCGACATGCAACCTACCCTCAGGGGCCCCTCAGCCCCTGTGCCGAAACCCCATTATGGCCGCGAGGGGTCGAAATCGTCAACAGTCTGAGTTGCGGGATGGGGGGCAACATCCGGGAACTCAGGCGCGGCACGGGCCAAGGTCAGCCCCAGGGCGCCCTGGGCACCCGCGTTTTTGAGCGCCAGGGCGCAAGCCGAAAGCGTCGCGCCCGTGGTCATAACGTCGTCCACTAACACTACCACCCGCTCGCGGACGCGTTCCGGCCGCACAACAGAGAAAACCCCGCGCACATTCTCTTGACGCGCCCGCAGACTCAAACCGGTTTGGGGCGCTGTAGCTCGCGTCCGGCGCAGGCAGCCTGCCTCCAGCTGCGGCGCCCCAACTTCCCGGGCCCGCGCCAATCCGCGCGCTAGTCCTTGGGCCAGCAGTTCCGCCTGGTTGAAGCCCCGCTCGCGTTCCCGCGAGGAATGAAGGGGAACAGGCACGAGAATCGGAGGCTCATCCGGACACGCTTCCGCAACCCATCCCCACAACGACGACAGCAATTCTCCCAACCTCCTCCCCAGCCGTTCCCGCCGCTGAAATTTCAGTTGCAGAATGACGGCGCGGAGATTACCTGCGTACAGCCCGTAACTGCGCGCGCCATCGAAATTGAATGCTTCCCCGCGGCACAGCGCACACTGGGGCTGAACAGCCTCTAACGCGTGCCCCGAGGCGAATGGTAAGCCGCAACAGGCGCAGACTGGCCCGCCCCAGGGCTCCAGGCTCTGCCAACAGGCGCGGCAGATGCCTACCAGACCCGCCTCGACGAGCTCTTGACCGCACAGACTACAGGCGGCCGGGAATACGACGGCAAACAGACTAGCGGCTAGCTCTCGAAGGAAGGTAGGAAACGCGGGTTGGCGCTCAGCCGCAGGGTGGAAGACGAGCCTCGCTTTCCGCCGGATAAGCCCGGGTCAGAGAAGGCCCTGCTCCTGCTTTTCCTGGCACTCGATGCAGTGACGAGCCCAGGGAACGGCCTCCAGGCGCTTGTGCTGGACTTCCTCGTGGCAGGCCACGCAGAGGCCGTAGGAGCCGTTCTTGAGGCGCTCGAGGGCCTCGGTTATAAGTTGCAGCATGCGGCGATTATCGTCGCTCTGATGGAAGAGAAATTCTTTGGTGTAAGAATTGGCCGCCTTGTCGGCGATGTCCTGAGTGGCCTCTCCATCCGCTTGCCGCCCGTCCTGTTCGGATTTTGAAACCTGGCGCAACAGCTCTTCCTGCTTGGCCAGCAGGCGTTTTCGAAAGATTCCAGCTTTCTTCTTATCCATGACCTGCCTTAGGCGCATAAATCGCATTCCACAAATTATCCATTCTATGGGCTCCCCGCAAAACTGTCAAGCTGCCCCGCGTCCACCGCAAACCCGGTCCCGGCTTGTACCGTACAGCGACGCCGCAGTTCTCCCCACAATGCGGATGGCAGGGGCGTGCTTCCTGCCAGAGAAGTCTGCTTGCTCCGCAGACTCTGTTCTGTTAATTGGGAATTGGAATGCGGCATCCGAAAGGGACAACAGAAACCGGTTCGGCGGACACCTCAATGACTGCTCGCGGCCCTAGGAGCTAGCTGGCT
>Ga0315280_10007208_pt1 | contig 15022 bp, 8 predicted proteins | sample YL17G06_40_MG_FD_203697 | JGI IMG/M metagenome (GOLD analysis project Ga0315280, IMG submission 203697) | Sediment microbial communities from Yellowstone Lake, YNP, Wyoming, USA - YL17G06_40 | ecosystem: Environmental > Aquatic > Freshwater > Lake > Sediment | place: USA: Wyoming | collected... | reverse complement strand
CTCCTTCCTCGACGCGGAACTTCTGCGCCCAGACGACCACGGGCCGCCACAGCAACTGATCCAGCCCGACGATCATCAAAACCATGGCCAGGATCGCCCAGAGCATGGCGTCGATCCGCCCCTCGTCCACGGCCACGCTCATGTAGGAGCCGATGCCCGGCAGGCGGAAATCGGCGTCGCCCAGGCGAAACGCCTCACTGATCATCAGGAAGAACCATCCCCCCGCCATGCTCATCATGCTGTTCCAGACCAGTCCCATCGTGGCGTAGGGAAGTTCCGTCCAGCGGAACCGCTGCCAGGCATTGAACCGGTAGACGGTGGCCACCTCGCCGAGATCGGCCGGCACGGAGGTCACCGAGTGGTAGAAGCTGAAGGTCATGTTCCAGGCCTGGCCGGTGAAGATCATCAGCACCGCGGCCAGCTCCAGCCCCACGTTGCTGTGGGGAAACACGGCCACCAGGGCCAGGACCAGCCCGGGCATAAACCCCAGCACGGGGATGCTTTGGAGAATGTCCAGCAGGGGGATCAAGATCCGCTCGGCGAGGCGGTCCTTGGCCGCCCAATAACCGTAAACGAGGGTCAAGGCTAGCGAGATCACGTAGGCCAATAACCCCCGGAGGAGGGAGTGAACGGTGTAACCCGGCAGGGCCCAAGGGGAAAGGTCAATCTCGACGACCGGCCGCGGGGCCCCGGTCCAGTCGCCGGCCGCGACCGTCAATCCGTAGAGCAGACCCGCCAAGCCGGCGCAAATCAACAAATCGACCCAGCGGAATCGCCGCGGGCGGTATAAGAAGGCCCAAGCGCTGCCCCAGATGGTCTTGGCCGGCATTCTCACGAAGGACACCCCAGCGAGAGGCAAAGGCCGCCCGGCCCCGGCCTCACGGAATCATACCAATCGAAGGGGACATTTGCGAGTGCTTGCGAACTGGAGCGCTTGGGGATACTTTTGCGGATGGTCGAGCGAGCGTGTCCAGGGGAATCAGCCTCGGAGGGGAGCCATGCCAAGCCATCGCTTACGTATCGGGGCAGTTGCCTGGGTTGCCATTTTCTGCTTGTTGACCGCGTTCTTCTGCTTGTCCGCGCGGGCCGCGGAGCCGCCCGAGGCCGCCAATGCCGCGGAGATTCTCGGCACGTCGGGCATCCACGGCGGCCTGATCGTCCATCTCGGCTGCGGGGAGGGCAAGCTCGCGGCGGCGTTCGGCGCGGCCGGACCTTACCTCGTTCACGGGCTGGACCGGGACGGCCAGGCGATCGACCGCGCCCGCCGCCACATCCGCTCGGCCGGACTGTACGGGAGGGTCTCCGTCGAGCCCTGGGCGGGCGAGCGACTGCCCTACATCGACAGCCTCGTGAACTTGCTCGTGGCCGAAGACCTCGGCGAGGTGCCGATGGACGAGGTGATGCGGGTGCTGGCGCCGCAGGGCGTGGCCTGCCTGAAAAAGGACGGCCGCTGGTCGAAGACCGTGAAGCCCCGGCCGGCCCAGATCGACGAGTGGACCCACTACCTCCACGACGCCACCGGCAACGCCGTCTCGCGCGACGCGGTGGTCGGCCCGCCCCGCCATTTGCAGTGGGTGGGCAGCCCCAAGTGGTCGCGGCACCACGACCACATGGCGAGCATGAGCGCGGTGGTCTCGACGGGCGGGCGGATCTTCTACATCGTCGACGAAGGGCCCACCTCTTCCATCCGCCTCCCGGCCCAATGGTCGCTGGTGGCCCGGGATGCCTTCAACGGGGTGATCCTTTGGAAGCGGCCGCTGGAGACGTGGAACACGCACGTTTGGCCGCTCAAGAGCGGGCCGGCCCAGCTCCCGCGGCGGCTGGTCGCGGTCGAGGGAGAAGTCTACGTCACGCTCGCCCTGGACGCGCCCCTTACCGCCCTGGACGCCGCCACCGGCCGGACGCTCCGCACCTACGAAGGCACGAAGAACACCGAGGAGATCATCTGCTCCGACGGGGTGCTCTTTGTCCAAGTCAGCTCCGCCCCTTCCAAGTGGCCCGAGTACAAGCAGAAGAACACCTTCGTTTGGGACAGCACCCAGCGGGCCAACCGCGACTGGGCCTGGGACGAGGCGCCGCGGCGGATCGCCGCGATTCAGGCCGACACGGGGAAAATCCTCTGGCAGAAAGAGGCCAAGGTGGCCCCGCTGACGATGACGGCGGACCGCGCTCACGTCCTCTTCCACGACGGCGAGAGGATCGTCTGCCTCGGCCGCAGGAACGGGGGCCAGGTGTGGACCTCCGAGGCCGTCGCCCGGCGGTCGCCGATGCCGGTGTCGTTCGGGCCGACTCTGGTGGTCTACGAGGACGTGGTCCTGTTCTCCGGCGGCGACCGGTCGATGACCGCCCTGGCGGCCAAGGACGGCAAGACCCTCTGGACCGCCAACCACCCGCGCTCGGGCCACCAGTCGCCGGAGGACTTGCTGGTGGTCCAGGGGCTGGCCTGGGCGGGGGAGATCGCCAACGGCGCCGACTCGGGGGTCTTCACCGGCCGCGACCTGCACACGGGCGAAGTCAAGTCCCAGTTTTCCCCCGACGTCGACACCTACTGGTTCCATCATCGCTGCTACCGGGCCAAGGCGACCGAGAAATATCTCCTCACCTCGCGGACCGGCATCGAGTTCATCGACGTGGCGGCCAAGCACTGGATCCCGCAGCACTGGGTCCGCGGCGGCTGCATCTACGGGATCATGCCCGCCAACGGGCTGGTCTACGCCCCGCCCCACTCCTGCGGCTGCTATCTCGAATCCAAGCTCTCCGGGCTGAATGCCCTGGCGGCGGAGTCGCCCACGCGGCAAATCCCCCGAACCGTGTCGGACGAAGGACGGTTCGAGCGCGGTCCGGCCTACCTCCCTCTCCCTCTGGGTGTGGGCTGGGGTGTGGGGAGTGCCCCGCGCGCCGGCGGCCCTCACCCGGCGACTTCGTCGCCACCCTCTCCCGGCGGGAGAGGGAAGACTGCCGGCGGGAGAGGGGAAGAGGATTGGCCAACCTATCGCCACGATCCGGCCCGCAGCGGGTTCACCAGGGCGCTTGTGCCCGCCGAACTGAAGCGGGTCTGGCAGGCGGAGCTGGGCGGGAAGCTCTCCAGCGTGGTCGTCGCCGAAGGCAAGCTCTTCGTCGCCGCCGTGGACGCCCACGTGGTTTACGCCCTCGACGCGGCCTCGGGCAAGATCGCCTGGAGCTACACGGCGGGCGGGCGCGTCGATTCGCCCCCCACGGTCTACGAGGGTCGGGTCTTGTTCGGCTCGGCCGACGGCTGGGTCTATTGCCTCGCGGCCGCCGACGGCCGGCTCGCCTGGCGGTTCCGCATCGCCCCCGAAGAGCGGCGGATGGTGGCCTACGAACAGTTGGAATCGCCGTGGCCGGCAATCGGCAGCGTGCTCGTGCAGAACGGCACGGCGTACTGCGTGGCGGGCCGCTCGATGTTTCTCGACGGCGGCCTCCGCCTGGTGCGGCTGGATGCCAGGACCGGCTGCAAGCTCTCCGAAACGATTCTCGACGATCGCGATCCGGGGTCGGGCAAGAACCTGCAAATCCACGTCAAGGGCCTCACCATGCCGGTCGCCCTCCCGGATGTCCTCTCCAGCGACGGGAAGCGGATTTTCATGCGCTCCCAGCCCTTTGACCTGCAAGGCAAGCGGCTCGACGTGGCTCCCAGGGACATGGCCGACCAGGAAGGAGAAGAGGCCCACCTGTTCTGCCAAATCGGCTTGCTCGACGACACGTGGTTCCACCGCTCGTACTGGGAGTACGGCAAGAGCGTAGGCGGCGGCTACGGCTCCTGGTTCACCACCGGCCGCTACGCCCCCTCCGGCCGGATCCTCGTGTTCGACGACGCGCGGGTTTACGGCTACGGCCGCAAGCCGGAGTATTACACCAACACCTCGGTGCTGGAGTACGAGCTGTTCGCCGCCGAGAAACAGCCGAGCAACGAGGCCATCCGCCGCCTCCGCGCCGGCCAGGGCCAGATCAACGCCCAGTCGGCCCGCAAGGGCGCCGACTCGTCGGACTGGAAGCTCCGGCAGATGTTCCCCCGCTCAAGCCTGAGTGCGACCCGGTTCAAGTGGATCGATGACCAGCCGGCGGTGCAGGTGCGGGCGATGGTCCTGGCCGGGGCGACGCTGTTTGTGGCCGGCCCGCCCGACGTGGTCGACGAGCGGCGGGCCTGGCGGCTGCCCGACGACCCCGGGGTCCAAGCGGAACTCCAGCGGCAGGTGGCCGCCTTGGAAGGCAAGCTGGGCGGCCGGCTCTGGGCGGTGTCGGCGGCCGAGGGGAAACCGCTGGCCCGCTACCACCTCGACTCTCCTCCGGTCTTCGACGGCATGGCCGCTGCCCGCGGCCGGCTGTTTCTGGCCACGGCAGGCGGGCAAGTCCTCTGCCTCGCTGCCGACGGGGCCGAGCCGCTCCGCCGCGCCGACAGCGAGCCGCTGGCGAGCATCTCCAACGAGCCGGCCACCAAGCCCGACGGCTGGCAACCGCCGGAAGTCCGCAAGGAAGGCGACTTCCAGCGCGTGCGGAACGCCGCCGTGTCCGAGTCGCCGCTCGGTTACCGGCTCCGCGGCGAAGGAGCCAAGCGGGACGGCGTAGCACTGAAGAAGCTCGACGTGCCGCTGGGGAAAAAGGCCGTTTTCAAGGCGAAGCTCCGGATCGACTCCTCGGGCCAGCTCATCAACGCATTCCTGGCCTTCGGCGACGGGCCGAAGGATGAGCAGCTCGTCAAGTGCGGCTTCCGGGCGCGTAACAAGACCGCCATGATCGTCCAGGGGGCCTTGAGCGGCGGCAAGGCCGTCACACAGAAGGTGGACGTGAGCGCGGATGAGACAATCGACGTGACCGTCCGCGTAGACCTGGACGCCGGGAAGGTCACCTTCACCGCCAAGGGTCAGACGGTCGAGGCGGCCCTGGTGCGGCCGCTCCAGGGCATCACCCACGCCGGCTACTGCGTCGACAACGCCACGGCCGAGTTCAGCCCGATCGAGACGATTCGAGAGTAAGTGGGCTGGGTTGTCGAGCTCCCGGCCACCCTCATAATGTCCTTTAGGCTCCGACCCCCGTCGCCTCCTGTCGCCGTTGCCCTATTTCCTGCCCGCCCTGGGAGAATCGCTGGGTCCCGTTTAGGGTATTTCTCTACGCCTCCCTAGTGGTATCCCCCCTCGCGCATCCCGCAGAATCGTTGCCAGCGTCCGCCGGCCGGGGAAAGGCCGCCTTGTCAACCGACATATAATCCCAAGGAAGGCACGTTGAGAATGCCCTTGGGGTAACGGCATGTCGCGTCGGGTGGTGATTACGGGCGTGGGGTGCGTCACTCCCTTAGGGAATGACCTCGGCCAGTTCTGGCGGAACCTCACGGAAGGCCGCTCCGGGATCGGCCCGATCACCCGATTCGACGCCAGCGGCTTTCCCGTGCAGATCGCGGCGGAAGTAAAAGACTGGGACGTTTCCGCAGTGGGGGAGGACCCCGCCCGCTGGCAGAAGCACCCGCGACAGACCCACTTTGCCGTGGGCGCGGCGATCCAGGCCGTGCGGAGCGCCGGCTTGAATGGGCGAGGGATCGACCGGCGGCGGTTCGGCATCTACCTGGGCTGCGGCGAGACGTTTCCCGACCTGGACGCGCTGGGGCGGATGATCGCGCCGGCCTTGCGGGACGGCAAGCTGGACGAGTCTGCGTTTTTGCGGCGGGCGATGGCGTCGATCGACCCGGAGCAGGCGCTCTATTGCGAGCCCCACGTCCCCGCCCACTGCCTGGCCGCGCTCGTGGACGCCCAAGGGCCGAACATGAATTGCATCGCCGCGTGCGCCTCCAGCGCGCAGGCGGTGGGCAATGCCGCCGAGATGATCCGCCGCGGCGAGGCCGACGTGATGCTGGCCGGCGGCGCCCACAGCATGATCCACCCCCTCGGAATCGCCGGCCTCCACCGGCTCTCCGTGCTCACGCCGGCCAACGAGATGAAGGAAAAGGCGATGCGCCCCTTCGACGCCCATCGCGACGGGTTCGTCGTGGGGGAAGGCGGGGCGATGGTGCTCCTGGAGAGCCTCGAACACGCCCGGTCGCGGAAGGCGGAAATCTGGGGTGAGCTGAGCGGGTACGCCTCGGGCCACGAGGCATTTCACCTCACCGACACCCATCCCGGCGGCCGGGCCTTGGCCCAGTGCGCCCGCGAGGCGCTCCGCCAGGCCAGGCTCAACTTCGACGACATCGACTACGTCAACGCCCACGGCACCAGCACCCGGCTGAACGACCGCATCGAAACGCTGGCCTTGAAGCGGGTCTTCGGCTCGGCGGCCTACGCGATCCCGGTCTCCAGCACGAAGAGCATGCTGGGCCATGCCACCACGGCCTGCGGGGCGATCGAGCTGGTGGTGGCGCTGATGGCGGTCCGCACGGGTGTGGTCCCTCCGACGATCAACTACGAGACCGCCGACCCGGACTGCGATCTCGACTACGTTCCCAACAGCGCCCGCCAGTGGAAGTGCCGCCACGCGCTGAGCGACAGCCTGGGGTTCGGCGGCCAGACGGCGGCCCTGATCGTGTCGCGGTTCGACGCGCGGTCGGCGTCGATAAGCCTCGCGCGGGCGGCCTGATCGGGCCGGCCTGCGCGTCGCACAAACGCGCGAAGCCAAGGCGGCTGCCGCCTTGGCTTCGATGCGAATAGGGTGGGCCCAGTTTGAGGGCGGGGCGCTAGAACCGCAGCTCGGCCCGGGCGACGATCCCGTCGAAGGTGATCACCTTGTCCGACCCGTCGCCGAGCGCGGCGAAGTCGCCGGTCTGCACGGCGCGGATCCAGTCGGTGTTTCTGACGGTGTTGAACCAGCCGCTGATCATGTAGCCGCCGCTGAGGCGGAGCCGGCCCTCCAGCCCGGTCCAGCCGGCGCCCAGCTCCAAGTCGAGCATGCTGACGACCCGGCCGGCTTCCCACGAGCTGTCGACGACGGGCACGGCCCCTCCGTCCACGCCCCGCGCCTGGAGGAGGTTTGCCCGGAAATCTCCGGCCAGGAAGCTGGCCGCCGCCTTTCCGTAGACGAGGAGGCCGCAGTTGGCGGCCCGCCGCTCACCCTCCAAGCCGATCCGCACGCCGCCGCCGTCGAACTTCACGTCGCTGAAGAGCGTCTCATCGCCGACCCCCGTTCCTCCAGTGGCGAAGAAGGCGACGCTGGCGGCCTGTGTCAGGTTGGCGTAACGCGCGCCCAAGAGCAGGGCCACGTCGTACCGGGAATCCGAGGCGAACGACCAGCGATACTCCACGTCGGCAAGCTGAAAGTCAACGTCCTGCCGGGCGAAGGCGTCGCGCCAAACGGGATCGGTGGCGAGCACCGAGGAATTCAGAACCAGGGGGAACAGGACCTGGGGGTCCAGCACGTGAAGCTCGCTGATCGATTCGCTCTCGAAGCGGGTGTAAGCCACGCCGAGCGTCGAGCACTCGTCCAACCGGCGTGCGGCCCCTGCCCGAAACGCCGGCTCGTAGTCCGCGTCGACCACCCCGGCCGGCCCGAGTTGCAGCGGATTGGTTACCCCCACAAGCGAGCCCACGGTAGGCACGCCATAGGTGATCTCGTTGTTCCGTGCCCGAAGGAAGAGGGATTCGCCGAAGCCCTGCCAGCAGTAAGGGCAACAATCGGCAGAGAGGTTGCCGCCGATGCCTTGGGGAAAGAGGGCCTCGCCCTGCCGTCCTCGCACGAGCGGCGAACCGGGTTCAAGGTCATAGCCGGGCTGCTCGGCCACGCCCATCTCCTGTCCTGCCAGTAGGACAAGCGTTGCCACGATTGTGGTTACGGTAGTTCTCATAGACTTCCCCCAGGCTATCCAGATTTACTAGCTGTTCCGGCCGCGGCCTCAGCCACCATGTCGTCATCGAACTATTCCCTCTTATCGCACCATCCCTTTCCATAAGGCCAAAAAAACGCGACTTGCCCGCAAAGTCGTCGCGGGCTGCCTGAAGCACCTATTTGCCGCAGACCTCACACAGCCTCTGCCGTCTCTGTCGTGTGCTGGCTATCAGCCGTCAGCTACCAGCCGTCAGCTTTCAGCTATCAGCTATCAGCTTTCAGCTTCATAACCGTCGACGTGACAACCGGTTAGGAAGACGATCAGGCCCGTCGACGCAATTCGCTGATCGCTGATGGCTGAGAGCTGATGGCCTGATTCAGGCAGTGTCCTAGAGCCGATAGAGATCGGCGTCGACAAGCTCTTCCCCGACGCGGTAGTGGCCCGGCAGCCGCGCGAGGTGCTGGAAGCCGAGTGCGGCGAAGGTGCGGCGTTTCTCTTCATCGACGCACAGGGCATAGACGATTTCCAGCCCCACCGTCTGCCTCTCGGCGAGCGCCGCCTCGGCTAGCTGTCCGGCGCACTCGGAGAAGTCGGGGGGCGTGTAATAGTCGACCAGGCCGACGTGGCCCTGGTGGGGAAAACCACAGGCGGCCAGGCTGCCGATGCCGACGATCGTCCGGCCGTTGTCCGCCACGGCGCAAGCGGCCTTGCCCTGGCGGGTCTTCTCCAGGCTGTGGATGAACGCCAATTCGGCCTCCAGGCCCAACCCGATCTCTTGGGCGCGGTCCTTGAGCCGCGTTCGGTACTCCAAGTTGTAGAGCAGGCAATACTGGGGCAGGTCGCCGGCGGCTAGCGGCCGCACGCGGCAGGCGCGGGGAGCAAACCAACTATCGATCAGGACCTTCGAGCCGGCCGGGCTCCGCAGGTACCAGTCGGTGGCGTGCATCACCCGGCTCGCGTAGAGCGTCTCGAACCCCAGCCGCTCGTAGAACGGCAGCGTCTGGGGATTATAGGTGAACAGTTGCATGGCCACTCCGCCCCGGCGGGCGAACTCCGCCATGGCGGTCTCCATCAGCCGCGTGGCGAGCCTTCGGCGGCGATGCTCCGGCCGCGTGTAGACGTGTCCCAGCAGGCCCAGCCGCGGCTCCGCCTCGCGGACCGTGTACCACACCAGCGCGACGGGACGCGAGCCGTCGTAAGCGACGAAGAACCGGTCGCGGCTCCCCGGGTACTCCCCTTGCAGCCGGCGGTGAATGTCTCCGACCCAAGGGCTCCCCTTGTGCCACACCAGGGCAAGCAGCTCCGGGTCGTCCACGGGCAGATCCAACGGCACGATCCGGATCGGGGACCTTTCGTCCATGGGCGGAGCACCCTCGGGCCTCGGCGGCTCCACCTGTTCGGGCGGAGAAACGCGCCAAAAGCACGATAGGGTGATCGGGAGGGCGTGTCAACCGCTCAGCGCAACGACATCATGATCAGGTACGCCTCGCAGGCGATCGCGGTGAACAGCAGGGTCGGAGAAATGCGGATCTTCACGGGATTCCCCGCACCGCAATGATCGCATACGTCAGCCAGCAGGCTGACCTGCTTACCGCACTCGCGACACAATAGAGATTCGCGGACACGACGCAAGACCAGGGTCTTGGCGTCCTGCAACTCTTGGCGAACCGCCGGCGGTAGTCGAAGCTGCATTGAAGTCGGTCTTCCTCTCTCAAGCAAGGATGGTCCAGACGCGAAACGCGCAGAGCGAAGAAATGCCGGTAGAAGGGATCGGTCGCGGATTGGCTGGGGGCCCTTCCGGTCAAGAAATGCCCGGAGCGCTTCCCAAGAGAAGCGTACCTTACGCCGGAGGGCATGTCAAACCGCGTGCCTCGCCGGGGTGCCGCAGCGGGTCGTCGGCGCCGCGGGACTCAGCTTGCTCCCCGGCGGCCCCGGGGCTACACTGGGGATCGCAAACGGGAAAGGCTTCAACGATCCGCTCTCGATCGGAGAAAGAGTCAATGCCAGGTGCCCCGTGCGTTGCTTGGCCGCGGAACCGAGGGTTTTGGGAGACTGCCGCCGTGGCTTTCGCGCTGGCCTGGGCGGGCGCGGCATCGGCGCGGGCCGCTGAGCCTGCGCCGATTCGCACCAAGTCCCCGAGCGACCCGATCGCCGGCACGGCGGGGTTTTCGGCCGGTGGCGACGCGGTGGACCTGGAGGAGGAGTGGGAGAGTCAGTTTCGCGTCCTGGAGCAGGACATCCGCGGGCGGGAGGGCTTTGCCCGCTACGCCTCGCAGACCTACCGCCGCGAGGCCCTGATCCTCGATTCCGACCGCGACCCGGCCGACGTCGTGCTCCGCCGCACTGCCGCGCTAATGGCCGACTTGAAGCAGACCGCCGCGAAGGCGAGCCTGGCGAGGCTGGAGAAAGACCTGGCCGAGCTCCAGGCCGCCAACCTGCGGATCAAGCCCGACGATCGCGACGCCCGCTACGCGCTGTTTGCCCAGGCCTGCCGGGTGCGGCGGCAGATCGCCCTGGCTAACCCGCTTCTGAGCTTCGACAAGCTCCTCTTCATCAAGCGGCACCGGGCCCTGTATGACCACATGTGCGACCAGTACTACGGCATGGCCGCCAGGCCGGGCGGGGGACTTTTTGTGCTCAGCGACCCCTTCGGCCCCAAGCCGCGGCTCCGCGACCTGCTGGCCGACTCGGTCGTGCAGTCGGGCCGGCTCAAGGGCCAGAGGCTCTCCGGCGGGCTGAACCGGCCCGTGAACCTCTCCTTCGACGGCATGGGCAACCTCCACGGCGAGGAGTCGCTCGGCGGATCGTTCCTTTCGCCCGACCTGTCGCCCGACGGCAGGCAGATCCTCTTCGCTTACGTTGAGTGCAGCGGCGACCGCCGACACCGCCACCACACCGACCCCACCCAGGGCCATTGGGCCGAAGGACGCTGCTACCACGTCTTCAAGGTGAACGTCGACGGCTCGGGCCTGGTGCAGTTCACCGACGGGACGTGGAACGATTTCGATCCCTGCTGGCTCCCCAACGGGCGGATCGCGCTGATCTCCGAGCGGCGCGGGGGCTATCTGCGATGCGGGCGGGTCTGCCCGATCTACACCCTCTACGACATGGCCGCCGACGGCAGCGACATCACCTGCCTGAGCTTCCACGAGACCAACGAGTGGCACCCCAGCGTGACCAACGACGGGCGGATCATCTACACCCGCTGGGATTACGTCGATCGGCACGGCTGCACCGCGCATTTTCCCTGGATCACGACGCTGGACGGGCGGGACTCGCGGGCGCTGCACGGGAATTTTGCCCCCCGTCCCCTCCGGCCCGACATGGAGCTGGACGTCCGCGCGATCCCGAATTCCCACAAGTACGTGGCCACGGCCGCCCCGCACCACGGCCAGGCCTTCGGCTCGCTGGTGCTGGTGGACCCGCGGGTCGAGGACGACGACGGCATGGCCCCGGTGAAGCGGATCACGCCCGACGTGGGCTTTCCCGAGACCCAAGGGGGCGCCCAGGCCTACGGCACGGCCTGGCCTTTGAGCGAGAATTACTACCTCTGCGTGTACGACGCCGCCATCGCCCGGCCCGCTGCCGCGGCAACCCCCAGCGACGGCCGATCTCGGCGCGGGGCGGAGGCACGGCCGCCGCGTAAGGCCCGCGGCCCGGGAAACTACGGCATCTACCTGGTCGATGGCTTCGGCAACAAGGAGCTGATCTACCGCGATCCCGAGATCGCCTGCCTGAGCCCGATCCCGCTGCGTCCGCGCCCCCAGGCGCCGCTGGAGCCGGAATTCGCCAAGCGGGGCCCGGAGACCAATCCGGCGGCCCGCCCGGCGGCCGACCGGGCCAGGACCGCCGAGGGGACGGTCGCCGTGATGAACGTCTACGACGGCCTGAAGTCCTGGCCGGCGGGGACCAGGATCAAGTCGCTCCGCGTGCTCCAGGTCCTGCCCATGGCGGTCCCCTCGGGCGCTCCGCCCCACGAGACCGCCCTGCGCGAGGCCTCGGCCGGCGACTCGGTCGTGCCCGTCCGCTACGTCCTCGGCACGGTCCCCGTGGAAGACGACGGCAGCGCCCATTTCGCAGTCCCCGCCAACAAGGAAGTCTTCTTCCAGGCCCTGGACGAGCGGGGGCTGGCCGTGCAGTCAATGCGCTCGGCGACGTACCTCCACGAAGGCGAACGGCTGACGTGCCAGGGCTGCCACGAGCGGAAGCACCGGGCCCCGCGGCCTGTGGACTACGTGCCGACGGCCCTGCGCCGGCCCCCCTCGCGGCTCGTGCCCGACGTGGACGGCTCGAATCCCTTCAGCTATCCCCGCCTGGTCCAGCCGGTGCTCGACCGCCACTGCGTCCAGTGCCACGCCGAGCGGGCCGTGGACAAGAAGGCCCCCAACCTCGCCCGCGACCCGATCCAGCAGAACTGGTACGCCTCCTACGTGAGCCTCGTGTCCGACTTCGGCTTCCACAGCTACGGCGACGGCTACCGGACGACGCCGGGCCGATTCGGCGCGCGGGCCTCGAAGCTTTTCGAGATCCTCCAGAAGGGCCACTACGACGTGAAGCTCCCGCCGCAGGACCTCCACCGGCTGACCCTCTGGTTGGATTGCTGCTCGATGTTCTACGGCGTCTATGAGCGGGAAGGGGGCCAGGCCCAGCTCCGCGGCGAGATCGCCCGGCCCACCCTGGAGTAACCCGCGTGCCGGGTGCCATGCCGGGCGCCATGCCCACGCTCGTCGTGGGCATGCCGCTCAAAGCCCCAAACATGGAACATGGCCAAGCAAGCTTGGCCATGGCACCCTGCACCCCGACTAGGCGTATTCCTGGTACAGCGGGGTGATGACCAACTCGGGCACCAGGACGTGGCGGGGGAGCTTGGCGATCGTGACCACGCAGGCGGCGATGTCTTCGGGGTGGACCATCAGGGCCCGCTTTTCCGCCGGCACCGGCACGGGCCGCTGCTCGAGAATCGGCGTATCGACCTCGCCGGGGTAGACGTTGGTGACGCGGATCCCGTTGGGCCGTTCTTCCAGGCCGACCTCGGTTCCCAAGGCGGTCAGGGCGAATTTTGCCGCACAATAAGCGGCCCCGCCCAGCAATAATGCCCGCTTGCCGGCGATCGAGGAGACGTTCACCACCAGCCCGTCCCGCTGCTTTCGCATCCCGGGCAACGCCGCGTGCATCGTGTTAAACGCCCCGGTGGCGTTGACGGCCAGGACCCGGTCCCAATCGGCCGGATCGAGCTCCGCCATCTTCCGCCGCTGGACGTTGATCCCGGCGCTGTTGACGAGGATGTCCAGGGGATCGAAGCCCTCCTGGGAGAGCCAGGCAAACAGCCGGGTCACGTCGCCGCGATCGGCGACGTCGCAGGGGTGGGCGAGGATCGGCGGGCGGCCGTCGAATTGGGCTGCCGCCCCCCGGAGCTTCTCCTCGCTCCGCCCGGCGATCGCCACCCGGCATCCCTCCCGGGCCAGCGCCAGGGCAATCCCCAGCCCGATCCCACTACCCCCGCCGGTCACCAGGACCCTCTTGCCTGCTAGTTCCATGGCTGCATTCCTACCCTTTCTCATATCCCCGCGGATGCGCCTTGAGCCAGCTCCAGGCCGTGGCGACGATCGCGTCGAGCTCGGCGTAGCGCGGGCGCCAGCCGAGATCGCGCTGGGCCTTGGCCGGGTCGGCGTAGAGGATCGCCGGGTCGCCGGGCCGCCGGGCACCGTACTCGACCGGGATGTCGATCCCGGTCACCCGCCGCGCCGCCTCCAGCACCTCGCGGACCGAGTAGCCGCGGCCGATCCCCAGGTTGTAGATGCGGGCGTCGCCGGGGCGGAGCGCCTCCATGGCCAGGACGTGGGCGGCCGAGAGGTCCTCGACGTGGATGTAATCGCGGATGCAGGTGCCGTCGGGCGTGGGGTAGTCGGTGCCGAACACCGTGGCCGGCCCGCGGCGGCCCAACGCCGCCTGGAGGAGCACGGGAATCAGGTGCGTCTCCGGATCGTGGTCCTCACCGAGCGAGCCGTCGGCGGCGGCCCCGGCCACGTTGAAGTAGCGGAGCGAGACAAAGGAGAAATCGCCGTCCGCGGCGGCACAGTCGGCCAGGATCCGCTCGACGAACCACTTCGAGCGGCCGTAGGGGTTGATCGGCTGCGCGGGCGCGGTCTCGGCGATCGGCATGGCCTCCGGCTCGCCGTAGACGGCGGCCGTCGAGCTGAAGACCAGCCGCCCGACGCCCGATCGCCGCATCGCCCTGAGCAGGCTCACCGCCCCGGCGGTGTTGTTGTCGTAGTAAGCAAGCGGCTCGCGGACCGACTCGCCCACGGCGATCAGGGCGGCAAAGTGCATCACGGCATCGACGCGGTGCTCGCGGAGCAGGTTGGCCAGCTCGTCGGTGTCGTCCAGAGAGAGCTGCCGGAAGACGGCCTGGGGGTGCACGGCCTGGCGATGGCCGCGGGCGAGATTGTCCACGACGACGACCCGGTGGCCGGCTTCGATCAATTGCCTGGCGGCGTGCGAGCCGACGTAGCCCGCGCCCCCGGTGACTAAAACGTTCATGGTCCGCGTCATTTCAGCACCGGAGCGGACGCGTGTCAAGCCGCCTCTGCACCGGGGGCGAGGGGCAGCTTGCCAATCACCAGGCTTCGCGCGGCGAAGCGCGGCTGGGGTGCCATGCCCACGTCGCGTCAGCGGCGTGGGCATGCTCACGCAGGCGTGAGCATGGCACCCGCTCTCCGCTTAGCGGCCCGCGACCGTCAAGAGCGTCGTCCTCCGCTTCAGCGTGCGGAGGACCAGAAAAACCACCAGCCCGGCGAGAAAGATGCCAGTCCAAAGCGGCTCGACCGCGTGCTGGCGCTCCACGACCAGCCGTTCATAGGCCTTGAGCACGTAGAAGCAGGCGATGATCGCGAACAGGCCGGGATACTCGCGCCGCAGCACGCTCCGCAACGAGAAAGGCAGCTCCGGGCGTTTCCATCCGCGAAGCTTGGGGAGAAACGCCGGGGTGCTTTGGGCCCAGCGAAGGAAAGCGTCGCCGAATTTCCGCCGCAGGAACTCCTCCTCGGCAAACATGATCCGCTCGTAGTACAGCCAGAAGATCAGGGCCACCAGCGCCGAGAGCCACCAGAGCATGGCATACATCGAGACCCCCATCCAGATCACAAAGTTGCCGAGGTATAGGGGGTGACGGACCAGGCAGTACATCCCGGTCGTGTTGAGCGACTCGGCGACCTGGCCGGTCCTGGTATTCCTTCCGGAAGTGCCCGCGGGAGCATA
>Ga0315280_10007207_pt1 | contig 15023 bp, 15 predicted proteins | sample YL17G06_40_MG_FD_203697 | JGI IMG/M metagenome (GOLD analysis project Ga0315280, IMG submission 203697) | Sediment microbial communities from Yellowstone Lake, YNP, Wyoming, USA - YL17G06_40 | ecosystem: Environmental > Aquatic > Freshwater > Lake > Sediment | place: USA: Wyoming | collected... | reverse complement strand
ATCTTAGCCTCTTTCTTTCCCATCTCCTTCCTCCTTCCCGCCCTACTATACTCTAATTTATTGGGTGGGAAGTGTCTCACCTACATTGACACAGAGGGCTTTGTTCTGTAATTAATTGCTTCTTGATAATTCCCCATCACATAATTTAAGCCACCGAGCCATGAGTAGAAAAGAGCACGCTTATTTTCGTTCCCTGATTCTTGGGCGATTTGCAGCCCTTGGTTAGCATATTCAAATGCCCCAGAGACATTTCCTGTATCTTGAGACCATTGAATTAATACTTCTATTGCATCAAGTTGAAGTGCGTCATTATTCTTCTCTTGTGCGAATCGTAATAGTTCGTGTAAACAATTAAAAGCTTCTGTGGCTTCATTTTTCATGTAAAAATAGTTTTGAGCCATACCAATTAGACTGTATTTTAAAAATTCTTGGTCTTGTAGGTTCTTATTTAGTTCGTATGCCTCCTTATAATATTTAAAGGATAGTCCCTGGTTATCATTAGGTTCATATATCTGATAATATAAATCTGCAAATAAAACGTTTATAAATATCTGCTTTTTTAAATCCCCTTTTCTTTTTGCTGATGAAAGCTCTTGTTTGAGATAATCCACAATAGGTTGGTATTTCGTTAGCTGTAATTTATCCTCAACCTCTTCTACGCTCCAAAAGAGGTCTTTTCTTATTCCATCCCTGTCTTCCATCTCTGCATAAACCTTATAAGCATCTACCCATGCATTAATCGCAGAATCCTCATTGCCTAATTTTTGGTATAAAGAACTTAAAGTTTTTAACGATGCAGCTATCTCTTTCTTGTCTGATAATGTTTTTGAGATTTCCAAAGCTCTATTTTCAAATTCCACCGCTTTATCAATATTCTCGATTGCATCGAAGCATCTTGAAAGGTTACGTAGATATGCTCGCTGATTTGTTAAGTCGTTTGTCTTTTCAGAATATTCCAAACACTCATTAAAATAATTAATAGCTTCTTTATATTTTCCTGAAGAAAAACTATTCATTCCAAGTCCTTCAATATATGCAATTTTTAACTTTTTATTGTTTGTCTTTTTATTCAATCCAAGGGCGTGATTATAATATTCGGAAGATTTTTCGTACTCACCCATGTCTTGATAAACACTGGCTATGAGAAAGAGAGAATTTTCTTCCTGATTAATATCTTGAATAGACCTTGAAAGCTCAAAGAGTCGGTTTAAGTAATCGAGGCTTTGTTCATATTTGAGAAGTTTTTGAGAACATAGCGCTATCACTGGTAAAATTGTTTTCTCCAAATTTATATCTTTATCCATCGTACTCAATTTCAATGCATAGTCATAATAGAACAGGGCTATTTCATACTTGCCTTTGGTGTAATATTCTAATGCTAATGGGGGGATCAATAGGAGCAAATTGTTTGCCCATTGATTACTTTCTTGAATTTTCTGAGCTTGATTCCAGGCATCTCCTAAGAAAATTTTTGCTTTCTCATGTTCTCCTTTAAGGCCGTACAGATAGCCAAGGCTTCCTAACACGGTTGTCTTCTCAAAAGAAAAATCCTTTAATTCTGGTGATTGAAGCATTTCATTGAAACATGGAAATGCTTTTTCATGTTCCTCTAAGTCTAAGAGTAAATACCCATAACCCAAGATAAAATTACATCGAAAGGTCATATACTCTTCATTAAGCTCTCGATAAATATCCCTTGCTGCCTCCCAAAATCTTATTTCGTCAGGCAAGAGTTCCTTCACTTTTTCAAAAGATTCTAATGAATCAAAAGTTTTTTTCTTCATCGAAAGTTCTTGTGCTTTTACAGAATGTTCTAAGGCGAGAAGTATTGCATCAATATTTTTAAATGCTAAATTATCAGTTGAACACTTGTAACGTTCGAGAAGAGATTTTCTTTCTTTTAGGTTAGTTAACGATGGAGAAAAGTGATTATTATATACATCTATCTTTATCATCCAGGTATCAACTGCTAATGCTGAGCATACATCACCAGCCGCTTCAAATGCCTTTTTTGCCAATTGTAGCTTTTCTACAGCTGATTCATACTTCCTACTGCTGATAAGTTTTTTACCCTCTTCAAAGTACTGTTGCGCTTCGGTAGCTTTATCTACATTTAAGGGTTGAGAAGATTGTGAATAAACGTCAGTAAAAATGAGAAGTGTGAAAGCAAGAGGTAAGATGAGTTGGCAGTATTTCATAAGAGATTCTCTTATGTATTTCATTTATTAATTATCCCTGGATGTAGCGATCAATCTTTCCATCTCGATCGTCATCTATTCCATATAACTCAATCTTTCCATCCCCGTTGGTATCAAACTCATAAATTCTTGGCTTTTCCTCTTGATCAAAATCTCTCACGATGAGGTCCACCTTTCCGTCCCCGTTTTGGTCAAAGCCGAGATAATCAGGCACGTTGTCTTCGTTATCATCGAATATCCAAATATCCGGTTTTTTATCACCATCTATATCTACGATGACAAGGTCGACTTTACCGTTTTTGTTTAAGTCCTCTTCGATGTAATATTTAATCTGCAGATCGCCCCACAATGGCTTTTTCTCAGCAGCTCTACTCCCCTTTCTCTGCATAAATTCCTGTATTTCGTCTGAGGAAACAGCATAGTTAAGTCCTTCACCTGTTTTAATAAAGGAATTGATTCCGATTACTTCTGCTTGATCGTTAAGCAAAGGACTTCCTGAGCTTCCCGGGTTAATAGGTGTCTGAGTCTGGATTATTTTTGCCTTGTGACGACTTCCATCTTCATATTCCCATTCATAATTAGGCCGTATCTGGCTGATAATCCCCTTGGTATAGGTCCATACCTCATTTTCGGGATGACCTATGGCGTGGACATCCTGACCTACTTCAAGATTTTTAACCGATCCGAGTTTTAATATATTAAGGTTCTTTGGAGGCTTTTTGATTTTTAACAAGGCCAAGTCAGCAAGTTCATCAATTTTGACTACCTGTGCAGCATAAGCCAAATCTTTCCTTACCTCTACACTGCCTGCCGGTTTTAGCACAACCACAGCTTCAGGAACATCTTTAACAACATGCCAGTTCGTAATGACATGCCCTTGAGCATCAAGTATTGCTCCTGATCCAGATGTAAGGTTCTCTTCACTCGTTCCAGCTAAAACTAAAACCACCCCTGGTGCGGCTTTCTTATAGACAAGACTTCCTCCAGCACCTCTGGTGATTACCTCTGAATCACCACTTGAAAACCTCTCCAACACATCGACCAATTTTCTTTCCACGGGATATTGTCTTATTCGCAAAAAGGCCTGTAATGCTTCCTTGCTGCTATTAAATAGTTCTTGCTCACTTTGGGATACGGGTGCTTTCTGAGGTTTAAATTGTCTTGTCTCCTTTTCCATCTTCTTGAGGTTTTCAGAGAGCTCTTCATCTGTGTGCAGAAAGCTTATGGTCTTGTCAGAAAGAAGATTAGACCCCAAGGTTTCTTTGACTTTGTTGATTCCCTCAGTTTTTAAGGTACTAGTTATGTCCTGAGTATTCTCGATGGGCATCTTCGTAGCCAGAATGTAAATTGTCTCAGTACCTACTTTCTGATCCAGCCAAAACCACTTGTCCTGAGAAGGGATTATGTAAGTATTATCCTTTAAGACCTTGTTGGACAGTTTTATCTCAGGGCTTGGGAAAAGCTGGCTGACCTCTCCCTTACTATCATGTATAAAGACATAGACATAGGCATTCTGGCTTGCTTTGAAAGTTACCTGAAAACTATCGCCGGAATGGAGCACGCCTGCTTCCCCTTCGTCTATGAGTACTTTCCCCGGACGCCCTTTTCCTGCACCCCTTACTGCAGGTGCTCCACTTTTACCAATAAGGCTTGCTGATAAATCAAACGGGGCAATAATTTTTTCTTCACCTTTCTCAGGGCCTTTTCTGTAGACAACGAAGAGAACGGAGAAGATCAACAATACGGTAACTACAGTCCCCAGAGCGAATTGAGAAGGCATTGGAAGCGGAAAGAGTTTACTTAGCCATTCTGTTGTCTTTTCCCAGATGGGGCGTTTTGACCCTCCCGCAAGATTCATAGCTTTTTTCACAACTTCTTTTGGAACATCGGGAAGTTCTTTGGTCATTTCAAAGTGAAGAGTTTTATTCATTACAACAACATATTCATTACACTTGTCGCATAACGATAAGTGCCTTTCTATCTTCTCTGCTTCTGAGGCACTCAATTTATTTTCGATATAGGAAGTAAGTGTCTCTTCATCTGGACAGTTGCTTTTTTCTCTGCTTCCGAGATCTTTTTTTATCTTTTGGTAGGCTGCTTTCATTTCCTTATCTAACTTATCTTCATTCATTGTGGTCTCATCCCTGTAAAATAGACGTCGAAAAGTTCGGTTTCCTCACAACAATTTTTTCTTTTGAATAATTATTTTTAACTTTTCCTTCAGGCGACTTTTTCTCATATAGACGGCGTCAATAGATAGGTTCAAAATCTGGGCGATTTCCCTATCCGGTAATTCCTGGTTGTAACAGAGATCAAATAAATACCTATCCTGTGACGAAAGTTCATCTATAAGTCTTTTCAATAGTTGGTACCATTCCAGCTTTTCAATGGAATCACTTGGTAAGTTTCTTCCATTCGAAAGGTTCGCCAAGTGGTCAACTCCTTCAATAGAATGAGAATCTGAAGAATCGGGTCCTTTCTGTGTCCTCATAAAATCGATGGCCGTTCTCGTGGCGATCATCCTGAGCCAACTGGACAAGGAACAGTCATTCTTCCCTTTAAACTGCCTCAATTTTTTAAAATCATCCTTGAATAAAGAAAGAAAAACATCCTGATATAGATCATTTAACAACTCTTCGTTAAATTCAAAACTTTTCGCTTTGAACGTGTGAATAAGTGAATGATAGATAAGTTTTGAGAACTTAATGACGCAGGCATTCCATGCCTCCTTGTTGCCATCCAGACAAGCCCTGAGAAGATCTGATTCAGAGACGGTTAAATAATCCATGCTCCCCCGAGAGCGGTTATCTAAAAAATATTTATCACTGAGACGGGATAAATTAAATATGATTATATTCCAAGTGGTTAGTAAATCAAGACTTTTTTGGAGCTATAAAAATAAAGATTTTTTCTGTTAGAAATGCAACTTTTTTCCCTCTATTTGGTTGAAGATAACAAAAAGGAGGAGCGGTCATGAAGAAGGTAATTAGGGTATTAACAACAAACAAAGGAGGGTTAGTCATGAAAAAGGTCGTTGTTATGTTCATTGTAGCAGTCAGTTTATTGACACTCATCGGTACAGCATTCGCAGACGTGTACGTCAGAGGGTATTCCAGGAGAGACGGTACATACGTACAGCCGCATTATCGAAGCAATCCAGATGGGAATGCTTTCAATAACTGGAGCTCCCAGCCCAATATTAATCCCCATACCGGCGAATATGGTACCAGAGATCCTTTCAGTTACCAGTACAGAGATCACAATCAGAGTCCCTTCGGAAACAGCTATCCCTCAGGGGATAGAGGAACTTTTGGCAACCCTTATCCTAACCGGCCTTGGTAGGTAAGAGATGAACGGCTCCGTATGCTTCCGAACAAGAGGCGTATGGAGCCATAAGACTGCATTCATAGAATATAAAGGAGGAAGTTATGAGAAATTTATTAGTGATGACATCAATACTCTGTGTAATGTTTCTTTTTACAGCATGTACTTTCGCAGAAGAATATGAAATAGCGATGAATGGAAAAGTCCTTTGCCAAAGTGAAATATCTCAGGATGTATCAAATGTAGAATCTGTTATGAGTGTTGGAAATAATACTGAGCAGATTGAGATACAGCAAAGTGGTTGTTGTTCTTGGCATGGAGGCATTTGGTATTGTGATCCCGTTTCGGGTCGGTGGGTTTGCCAGGACGGTACTTTGAGTCCAACTTGTCATTGTCGTTAACTTCCCATATTTTAAGGGGCGAGCCGCCGGTTCGCCCCTACCGCTTTTTTCCTAATGCAATCAGAAACCCCACTCCTGCAAATGGCTCATGGGAGTTTTATTAAAAAGATACCTGCAATATCGCCTCACAGAAACTTACGATTATCTTTTGCTCATTGGGGACATAACACTTATTCCCCCAACTTGTAGTTAACTCACGACCCTTATCTTCATTTTGAAGATTACCCGCCCTCTTCTTTTCCGCCGATCGGTAAGGTACGGATACGGAAACGAGTCTCTTCGAAAACGACCACGCTGCCCTTTTCCAGCGTGGTTATGATATTTGGTAAGTTGGCAAGCAAGAGCGCTACTTGTACTTCAGGACGGCGTTGAGAGGGGGCGATAGGGCGTTATCAATAAGAAATTTCATGGTGTTGTCATTAATGGCAGTTCACGTTCCCTTACGGCTTCGGCGGCGTACAGGAGTGCCTCGCGGATATCCTCGCGTTTAAGGTCAGGAAAAGCTTTGAGAATCTCCGGTTCAGTCATACCATCGGCCACCATTCCGACTACGGTTGCAACAGGAATTCGTAACCCACGAATGCAAGGCATTCCACTCATCTGGTTAGGATTAACAGTTACTCGCTGGAACTTCATACCCCTCACCTCCTAAGGTATCTTTTTTGTTATTATATCACATAACCTTTTACATTCCAGTATTTATAAAAGAGATTTGGAGGAGGGGCGAGCCGCCGGTTCGCCCCTACTGCTTTTTCCCTAATGCAATCAGAAACCCCACCCCTGCAAGTGGCTCATGGGAGTTTTATTAAAAAGCTACCTGCAAAATCGTCTCACAGAAACTTACGATTATCTTTAAGATTGTTGCAATCATAACTCCCTTGACGATAGTATCATTACGTGATACTATTGGGTCGTGATCGAATCTTTCGCCGATCCAGAAGCAGAGAAACTCTTCAAAGGCATCGTTTCGAGAAAGTTACCTTTGATCATCCAGAAAACGGGTCGACGCAAACTTATCTACCTGGACGATACCGAGGATTTACACGACTTGTCCGCGCCACCTAGCAATAGGCTTGAGGCACTTCATGGAGACCGTGCTGGTCAATACAGTATCCGTATCAATGATCAGTGGCGAATCTGCTTCTCGTGGGCGAAGGGTAAGGCAAGAGATGTAGAGATTGTGGACTATCATAAATAGGAGGCCAACTATGGAAAGACTTCCCCCTGTTCATCCTGGCGAAGTATTGTTAGAAGATTTCATGAAGCCCTTAGGATTGAGCAAATATCGTGTGGCGAAAGACATTGGTGTGCCAACTTTGCGAATCAGTCAGATTGTGCGTGGTCAACGCTCGATTACGGCGGATACGGCATTGAGGTTAGCACGTTACTTTGGCACAAGCGCAGCAGTCTGGCTACGTCTGCAAGCCCGTTACGATCTTGAAGTAGCGGAAGCCAAAATAGCAAAGCGCATTAACCGTGAAGTCAAGATCTTACAGATGGCACAGCACTCAGTGTCAAGCAGTTGAACAAAAGGAACACGAAATAAAGATAAGCAGCGCCCATTTTGCTCATTTAAGATTAGATTCTTGTAGGGCTGAAACACAAGCATCCTTTACCGGTAATTATAGCGTTGGATAAGAAATGAAGAAAGTATCCCTCTCCGAGGCAAAGATGAAGTTGAGCGGGCTCGTTGAGGCAGTGAGCACGACTGACGAGGAGGTCGTCATTACCAAGAACGGCCGTCCTGCAGCAGTGCTCGTGAGTCATGACGAGTTCGAGAGCTGGAAGAAAACAATTGCAGTTCGTTCTGATGCTACACTGATGGAGGAAATCAAGCAAGGGCTGAAGGTGTTAAGAAAGAAGAAAGCAAAGCTTTATACGCTTGAAGAACTTTTTAATTAATGAGAATTTGCATCACCCGCCGGATAACCCGACCGGCAGGGTTCCCTCTTTAAAGCATTCAAAGACCGTTTCTCTGGTGGAAGAAGTGGCTGGACCGCCTGTCCTGGCGTCCACCTTCATGAAGACGATCCCTTCCGGGATGGAGAAGAACTTGACGGGCGTACCTTCTACCACCTTCTGCATGAAGTAAAGCCAGATCGGGCTTGCTGCCTGGGCGCCGGTCTCTCCCCTGCCCAGAGGTCTCCGGTCGTCAAAACCAATCCAGACGCCGGCAATGAGGTCAGGGGTATACCCGATAAACCAGGCATCCCTGAACTCATTGGTGGTTCCGGTCTTCCCTGCGCAGGGGTAGTGTAGGGCAGACACCTTCCGCCCGGTGCCTTCCTCCACCACGCTCTGCAGGATACTGGTCATGAGATAGGCAGTTTGGGGACTGATCACCAGGAACATCCTGGGGCGGTTCTGCTCGAGGACAACCCCATCCCGGTCCACAATCCTGGTAATGAAAATCGGATCCGTCAGGGCGCCCAGTGAGGGAAAGGCTGCATACGCCCTGACAAGCTCGAGGAGAGAAACACCCGATGAACCAAGAGCCAGGGTGAGATCAGGGGAGAGCGGGGACTGGACCCCCAGATTGCGGGCGTAGTTGATAACATAATTGACCCCAATCCTGTCAAGTATCTTCACCGTCACCACGTTCACCGAATTGGTTAGGGCCTTGCGCAGAGAAGTCGGCCCATGGTACTCACCATCATAATTTTCAGGCCGCCAGGGCTCTCCCCTGATGCCGGACGAGTAGAGAACCGGCGAATCATTAATCAGGGAGGCAGGGGTAAATCCCTTGTCCAGAGCTGCTGCATACACAATGGGTTTGAAGGCAGAACCTGGCTGACGCCTGCTCTGGACTGCCCGGTTAAACTCATTTTGAGAAAAGTCCTTTCCCCCGACCATGGCCCTGACAGAACCTGTATGAACATCGAGGCAGAGAAGGGCTGCCTGGGCTGGTGATCCCTTTTTCCCATACCCCTCTCTCTGGTCAAATTCTTCCAATCCCTGCTTGCATGCCTTTTCAGCCGCTTTCTGCATGGAAAGATTTAACGTGGTATAGATCTTCAGACCGCTCCGGTAGAGTTTTTCCTCCCCGTATTTTTCCATCACATACTTCCTGATATACTCGGTGAAATAAGGTGCCTCTATCTGTACCTTCCCCTCATGGGGCATCAGGCTGACCACGGTCTTATTTGCCTTTTCTGCCTCTTCCGGAGTGATGTAGCCCCGCTCCAGCATCCGGTCTAGCACGTAGAGCTGGCGTGATTTAGCCCTGTCCGGGTACCGGAAGGGGGAATAGGTGGCAGGCGCCTTGGGAAGCCCGGCAATGAGTGCAATCTCTGCCAGATTGAGTTCCTTCACCGTCTTGCCAAAGTAGGTCTTGGCAGCAGCCTCAACGCCATAGGCTCCGTGCCCCAGATAGATTTGGTTTAAATAAAGGTTCAGGATCTCATTCTTGGTCAGCGACTTCTCAATCCGATGGGCGAGTATCGCCTCTTTGATCTTCCGGGAGAAGCTCTTTCGAGGTGTCAGGAGGAGAGACTTGGTTATCTGCTGGGTGATGGTGCTTCCGCCCTGGACAATCTCCATGTGCTCGATATTCTTAAAAGCAGCCCGCATGATACTGATGTAATCAATGCCCTTGTGCTCAAAGAAGTGGGCGTCCTCTGCCGCTACGAAGGCCTGAATGAGCAGGGGAGGTATCTGGGCAAGGGGAACGGTATAGCGCCTCTCAGTGAAAAACTCTCCGATAATCTTGTCGTCCTGGGAATAGACCAGGGTGACGACGCCGGGAGAGTAATTTTTAAGGGCCTGGACAGTGGGGAGGTTATAGGTGAAGAAAAAATAGGCACCAGCTACTGTAACGATCGGGAAGAGCACAGCAAAAATGGCTGCAAAGAGTATTACTCTCTTGAATTTTGCTTTGATCCAGCCTTCCTTTACTCTGTTTTTCTCTTTACCGTCCTGGCGCAACCTTGAAAGCTCCTTCCCGAATCTGCTTAATCAGTTGTTGAATTATAACAGAAAAAATAAACCTATCAACTGAATATCCCTACCGGAATAGTGAATAGTTGTTAGTGAACAGCATTTAGTTTTTTTACACTATTCACTTTTCATTGTGTTCTTGATATCCTTTCACTATTCTCCTATTTAAGAGTAGATTCTATCATTGATCCGAGCCTAACCCCATAAATAAAAATGAACCATTTTAAAACGTCATCCGTATAAAGATATAGTAATGAGAAGGGAAAATATGAACATCTGCAGTGATGAGCAGTTGATGAGTTCCTTAATTAAAGAAGGAGATATGAAGGCCTTTGAAGAACTCATCACCAGGTATGAACAATCATTATTCAACTTTATCTACAGATACATGGGGGATTTCCATACGGCACAGGACCTCTTCCAGGAAACTTTTTATCTCATCTTCAAGAACAGGAAGTCTTTTAATTCCGATTTACGGTTTTCGACCTGGGCTTATCGCATAGCTACCAACGCGTGCATAGATGAACTCAGGAAGAAGACGCGCGAACTGGAAGTACCTCTGGAAGAGAACAATCTCGCTCACGAATCTTCCCTTCGGTTTAAGGATAGAGAGGTCAATCCAAACCCTATGGGTTCCTCACTTGAGGAGAGATTAATCAAAAAGGATATTGAAGAGAAGATAAAGGATTTAGTAAATTCTCTGCCCGAAAAACTGAAGGCGGTTTTTATCCTATCCGAGTACCAGGAACTCCCATGCCGGGAGATCGCGAAGATACTGGAAATTCCTTTAGGTACCGTGAAATCCAGACTTCACCATGGCTTTAAACAGCTGGTGGAGCTGATTAAAAAGAAGGGGCTTATCAATGAATTGCAATGAAAAGGAAGATCTGCTCATAGACTATCTCGCAGGTATTTTAGAGCATGAGGAAAGAGATAGGGTGGAATCTCACCTTTCTTCCTGCCAGAAGTGTCAGAGGAGATTGGGGGAGTTAAAAGAAATAAAGGATTTATTTAAAAGGTGGGTACCTGTCAGCCCACCTCCTGATCTTAAGTCTAAGGTTATGGATAACCTAAAAGCTCTGACGTTGATAGAAGAAAAGTCCAATAAAGAGCTAAAAGACATATCAATGGATGATGTGCTGGAGTGGTTAAGAAAAAGGGTAAAGAGCGAACAGATCAGGATTTATAAAGTGTTAACCGATTCCCTTGGAAGAGAAAAGGGGGAGAAGGTCTTTGACTACTATTTAGAAGAGCAATTAAAAGAACAAATGTCTGCTCCTCCGAAAGAGGTCCAGATCATTGCCAGATCCTTGGGCCTTGATGTCGAGGTAGAAAGACAGGAAAACGGAACCGTGAAAGAAACTATCCGCAATTGCCCATACATCTCCATGGCCAATGAACTAAGTATGAAGGTGAGTCCTTGTGAAGCAATCTGCCTGAAGATGGCTAAGTTAAGGGAAAGGTTTTATCCGGTGAAAGTAGAACTGGTAAAAAAATTACCTAATGAAGAGGGGCTGTGCATCTTTCTTGCCACGCCCATTGCATCCAAACCTGCATAGATGAGATATCCAGATGGATAAGAGTGATCAACAGATCTATGTGGACCCGGCTATACCGATGGAACGGCAGATTGCCTTTCTCCGCTAGAGTTTCATCAATTTTCAGTGTAATGTTTTCGAGTTCTTAAAAGAGAAGTTTGGAAGCGATGGTGTTGAGATGTTCAGAGCTATCGTACGGCAAGGCACAAGGCAGGGCATTGAAAAGCTCCAGGATAAGAGCTTCGAGGGAGTGAAAAAGGTTGCTACCATTCCGGACAGGATTTTAGGTTTAAGGATACAACAGGATCACTCAACACCCGATGAGTTCCAATACTCCATTACCTATTGTCCCTATCTGCAAGAAAGTAAAAGGAGGGGACTGGATCAGGAGTTTTGTAATGTCACTGAAGAGGTTCAGATAGAGGAAGTGAGTAAGAACCTGGCAGAAATGACAGAACCAACCCGTATGTGCCATGGTGATAGTAGATGCACTATCAGGCTGAGGAATACCCTGGGGCGATAAAAAACCATTATCAGGTAGAGAAAGGAGAGAAATATGAGCGAGATGTGCTGGGATTTAAACCCAAATTGTATGGCGAAAAAAGAAGGAGCAGAAAAACAACCCTGCCCTGCCTTCGAGCAGAAGAAGAACTGCTTTGAAATTGACAGGAAGCCATTTATGAAGCAGTTATCCGAAGAACAGAAGACGAGGATGATAAGTTGGATGAAGGAGAACTGTCCCAAATGTGCTGTTTATGACAGGTATCCGGATGAAGTGACTTCGCTGATTAACTCTTTTGCGTAGCAATAGCAGTGGTGAGGCAACCGCTACTCTTAACTCTTCGTTGGACGAAATTAGGAGAGGGGGAGAGGGTCACATCAATTGTCAATTATTATCTAAAAAGGGTTCGTATCTGTTTTAATAAGGTAAGCCCTTAATCTCCTGTTTTATAAAAGCCATCCCGATCTTGGTAATTCGATGATCAAAAGCCCTGGCAATGCTTAGTTATATTAATTTATACTTAACGAATTGGGGCATAAGTACAAAGGTGTAAGGAAAAGGTAGGTTGGCTATAAGATACGACCTATTTTTTAAGTATTACCACTCCTGTTCTCTTTATCTCTTCAGCCAGCATTCCACCATTGTGAAAATCTTCTGGTCTGAATGGGATAGGTTCTATTCTACTGTCGATCTTCCTCCTTTAAAATTGCAATCCATCGCATTACAATAACTTGTTGTGAATATTGCATTAGGTCTCTCCTTTGGTTCTTTCTAATATACCAAAAGAGTTACCTGTGAGCATATACAGTCTTGCGTGCGCCCCAGACCTATTACTTGCTAATGCTGATATTCAATGCCGGCCCGTTTATAGTGGTTTCGTCCTTCTCATAGGGTGGAATGATCTGAGTGAGATTGCATACCATCTGGTGCACCCCCTGTTCTGCCTTGGGACTGACAATCAATGTCAGCTTGAGCGTCTTGGGCGGGTCGTCCGCATATTTGAAAAAGCCGACCGGCGGCATGATCATCGCAAATACGCCGTCAGGTAAAGAATTTTCGTCAACCATCAGGATAAAACCGAGCTTGGCGTAGAGGGGATCAATCGTGACATCACACTCATAAACCCCGGCCTTGGTTATCGTGATGTACGTTTGACTAAACGAGATTGAGAACACCAGGTGAGCCCAGGCTGCTGAAGCTATCGCCAGCACGACCAGTATACTTCCGCCGAATAGCCATAACCATTTCTTCCTCATTTTTCACCTCCTTGAAAAATAGTTGGCATTACAAAAATTAAATCAGCTTTTAAAAAGCTATCTTTTGAGAAAATTAGCACTTCATAAATGTCATGTCAATAATTTTTTGATAGCCTGTGGTAACCCAATTTCCTCCTTTCATCATACTGTTTTTATTACTAATATTTAAACGTTCTTCCAATCAAAACCTGACTTCTTTGGGAATCGGAGGATTGTATGAGGGGTAAGAGTTTTTTGTCTGGCGTACATGTGCTCGAACTCCTGCATGATCTCCTTTGACGGCTCGTGGTCGAGCAGGCTCACGACGATGATCGCAATCACTTAGAGGATGAATCCCGCTGCTACAGTTCTGGTTTTCAGCCAGAACATCTCTGAATTTGACTGTTAGAATATATCTATCGCGGCACCTTCTTTTTTAAGGTGAGCATCAAGACCCCGGCTGCTACCAGCGAACAGGCGAGATAGATATGCGCCCAATGAAAAGAACCGGTCATGCCTTTTATGAAACCGGTAAGATACGGGCCAACATAGCCCCCCACATTGCCGAAAGAGTTAATGAGACCGATTGCACCAGCAGCAGCCGCTCCGGACAAAAATGTTGTCGGGTATGACCACCACACGCCAAAAGCACTATACACACCGATTGCCGTAATACCTACGAAAATGAAATTGAGAAACGGATCCTTGATAAACGTGCCGATACCCATACCCACCGCCCCGATAAACAGAGGCAAAGCCCCGTGCCATCGCTTTTCGCCGGTTTTCGAAGAAGAGCTTCCTGCATATATCATTGCTATCAGCGACAGAAACATGGGAATCACGATCAGCCAGCCAATGGCGAGATTTGACCAGCCGGAGACCTCCTTGAGCACGGTGGGCATCCAGTAGTTGAAACCCCAGTAGCCGGTAATCCACAGGAAATAAATCAGGCAGAGCTTCAGTACCTCCCGATCGCAGAGTGCCTCCCACACGGTATATTGCCGGGCTGCCTCTTTGGCTGCTGTCTCCTGTTTGTATTGCGCCATCAAATACTGCTTCTCCTCGGGAGTAAGCCAGTTCACCTCCTCCGGCCAGTCCGACAGCCAGAACAGGACCAGAATGCCGAACATGACTGCAGGAATTGCTTCTATGATAAAAAGGAGCTGCCAGCCCTTGAAATCAAACCAATGAATCCCGAGAAGCCATCCGGCCAGCGGAGAACCGATGATGGCCGAAATCTGCAGTGAAGCGAGCATAAGGGCAATTGCTCTGGGCCGTTCTTCAGGGGTGAACCAGCGCGGGATAACGCTTGCATAAACCACCGGATAGAAGCTCGCTTCCGCGGCTCCCAGCAGGAACCGCACCAGGTAAAACTGCCAATCGTTTTGAATGAAAGCCATGAAGTAAGAGATTATTCCCCAGGTGATCATGATGCGGGCGATCCAGATGCGGGGACTCCACCGTTCCGCAATGAGCGCTCCCGGAACTTCAAAGAGCACATAGCCGAAGAAAAAGATTCCGGCGCCCATGCCAAAAATCTGGGCAGAGAAGCCGAGGTCCCTGTTCATGGTGAGGGCTGCATAGGCAATATTGACGCGGTCGAGATACGCAATGACGGATCCGACAAACGTCGGGAGGATGATATAGAAGTACTTTCTTTTCCTAAGACTTCCGGCTGCGCCTTTAATATTGTTCATAAATAAAAAGGCAATAGTTCTTGCTATTGAGAAACAGCTGTGCTATTCTCCCATTAGTATTAGAGAACCGTACACCGTTGTTGAGTTTTTAAATCCACAACACATGACTCGTTACGCTTTCGTTATATAATAAAAAGCAGTAGCAGAACAACACGAATCGCAACCATGGTGTCCGCTCAAACCGTGATTGCG
>Ga0315280_10007204_pt1 | contig 15029 bp, 15 predicted proteins | sample YL17G06_40_MG_FD_203697 | JGI IMG/M metagenome (GOLD analysis project Ga0315280, IMG submission 203697) | Sediment microbial communities from Yellowstone Lake, YNP, Wyoming, USA - YL17G06_40 | ecosystem: Environmental > Aquatic > Freshwater > Lake > Sediment | place: USA: Wyoming | collected... | reverse complement strand
GGAGTTTCAGGTGTCGGGTCTTCCGCATCCAGTTCTTTGGCAGATCTGAGCGCTCCCGGCGCCTGACAGATGTCGAAGAATTGGATTCGGAAGACCTGACACCGGTTCTATGGTCGGGAGATGCCTTCGAGCGGGCTGCTGGCAGACGCGTAAAGCTTCCTGGGAATGCGTCCCGCCAGGAAAGCCTGCCGCCCCGCCCGAACGGCCAGGTTCATGGCCTCGGCCATGCGAACCGGTTCCTGCGCGCAGGCAATCGCCGTATTCATGAGCACGCCGTCGCAGCCCAGTTCCATGGCCACGGATGCATCGGACGCGGTCCCCACACCCGCATCCACAATCACCGGAATCGAGACGGTCTCGCGAATGATGCAGATGTTGGCCGGATTCTGAATGCCGATACCGGATCCGATCGGAGCGCCGAGAGGCATGACAGCAGCAGCGCCCGCATCCTGAAGTTTGCGGGCCACGACAGGATCATCGTTCGTGTACGGAAGAACAATGAAGCCGTCTTTCACCAGCACTCGGGTGGCTTCCAGCAGGCCTTCCGTGTCCGGGAACAAGGTCTTCTCATCGCCGATGACCTCGAGCTTCACCCACTCTGAGAGGCCGGCTTCGCGGCCGAGAAGAGCAGTGCGGATCGCATCTTCCGCGTTGTAACAGCCGGCAGTGTTGGGAAGCAGAGTGAAGCGGTCCCTATCGATGTAATCGAGCAGCGACTCGCGCGATCGGTCGCTGATGTTGATGCGCCGCACGGCGACCGTGACGATTTGCGCCCCGGACTTCTCCAACGCCTCGCGCATAACACTGAAGGTTGGATATTTTCCCGTCCCCACGATCAGGCGCGAGTGAAACGTCCGCCCGCCCAGCACCAAGGCATCATCGTCCAAGCTTGCTACCACAGCCTCACCCCTTCAAATGCCGAAACAGCTATAAGCAGGATACTCCCGGAGACATTGTGACAGACTCGCTGATAGGCTACTCTTTCCCTGATTTCATGGCAAGTCTGCTAGAACCAGGATCTAAGGATTTTGGAATCTTCAACCAATATCGCCCAATCTCGGCAAAATCGGGGAAAGAGTAGCCTGTCGCCAAACCTCATCCGCCGCCCACGAACTGGACGATCTCTATTTTGTCGAACTCCTTGAGAGCCGTCTGGTTCCAGTCGTGGCGCTTCACGATGCGCCGGTTCACTTCCACCGCGACTCTGTCAGGCTTGATCTTGAGGTTTTCAAGCAATTCCCGGACTGTGGCAGAAGCCGGAACGGATCTGGTTTCGCCGTTGATTTCCAGCTTCATCATCATTTGCATATGACGTATGATACTGGCTGCTCTCGCGGCAAATCAACCAGAAAACCCTTGACACTACGTCAAGTTGTCCACTAACATCCAGCGAATGTTTCTCGCTCCGGGGTTCGTGTATCCGATTGAATTTAAAGAGTTTATGGAGCCACCAAATAATCTGTCGGCGTTGTTCCGGAGTTGGAGTTGAGCAGGCATGCTATCTGAGGTTACGCGTCAAAAAATAGAGGAATTGATTCAGCGGTACCCGCAGAACCGTTCAGCACTTATCCCATCTTTGCAACTGGCTCAAGACGAGGCTGGCTGCCTGTCGCACGACGCTGTCCGCGAGCTGGCCCGCATTTTCGGGCTTTCCCCCAATAAGGTGTATGAAGTCGCCAGTTTTTACACGATGCTGTTCAAAAAGCCGGTGGGCAAATACCTCATCCAGGTTTGCACCAACATTTCCTGCCTCCTCTGCAACTGCGAAGAGATCATGAACCACCTTCAGCAGAAGCTTGGCATTAAGCCGGGGGAGACGACCTCTGACCGGAGGTTTACGCTTTTAGAAGTCGAGTGCCTGGCGTCCTGTGGCACGGCGCCTGTGGTGCAGATCAACGAGGATTACCACGAGAACCTAACGGTTGAGAAACTGGATCGGATCCTGGACTCCCTGAACTGATGGAAACCTTGCTGTTTTACCTCTTAGGAGGGCTGGCGCTGATTGCAGCCATCAACGTGGTTTTGCTGCGACGGGTTTTCTATTCGGCATTATCTCTGATTGTCTGCCTCAGCGCTCTTGCCGGCATTTATCTGCTGCTCGATGCGCCTTTCATCGCTGCGGTACAAATCATTGTTTATGCCGGAGCCATTATGGTGTTGTTCCTCTTTGTCATCATGCTCCTGGACCCCTTTTCAGCGACAGCGCATGTCGACAAGAGGCCCTATCTCGTCTTTTTTGCCGTCGTCCTCGGCACGGCCGCTCTGCTGCTGCTCTATCCGTTGCTGAAATCGTACGATCCGGCCAGGGCGCCTCACGAACTGCTGATTCCGGATGCAAGACCCGGGACCGTCACCCATCTCGCGGCTACTCTCTTCCGCGACTATTTGCTCCCTTTCGAGGTGACGTCGGTCTTGATCCTCGTCGCCATCATCGGGGTGGTCGTGCTCGCCAAGCGGCAGACGTAGGCAGACCATGAGCATAGTTCACTGTCTAATTCTGAGCGCGCTGCTTTTCACGGTTGGAACCGTTGGCGTGATCGTCAAGAAGAATGTCATCGCCATCTTCCTGTGCATCGAGCTCATGCTCAACGCCGTAAACCTCAGCTTCGTGGCGTTCTCGAAATACCTCAACCAGGTTCATGGACAGATTTTCGTTTTTTTTGTCATGGTCGTGGCGGCAGCGGAAGCAGCCGTTGGGCTGGCCATTGCCATCGCTCTCCACCGCAATCGCAAGACGTTGAACGTCGATGATGCGGACATCATGAAGTGGTAATAGGGACCTGCTTATGTTGGATTTTTTGTGGTTGATCCCGCTGCTGCCTCTCGTGGGTTCGGCGCTCAACGGGATTCTGGGCAAACGGTTCCCCAAGCGACTGATCTCTGCAATCGCCTGCACCAGCGTGGGCGCCTCTTTTGCGGCTGCAGTCGCAGCGGTTGCGGCCCTGCTGAAGCTCCCTCCGGCCGAGCGGCACGTCGTTGACACGCTTTTCACCTGGATCGCCTCCGGAAGCTTCGTTTCCAAGGCGGAGTTCCTTCTCGACCCGCTTGCCGCCGTCATGCTGCTCGTTGTGACCGGGGTCGGCTTCCTGATCCACATTTACTCAATCGGCTACATGCACGCCGAAGATGGGTACTACCGGTTCTTTTCATACCTGAACCTGTTCATGTTCTCGATGCTTGTCCTGGTCCTTTCCGGCAACTTTCTTTTCATGTTCGTCGGTTGGGAAGGAGTCGGGCTCTGCTCCTACCTGCTTATCGGCTACTACTTCGAGCGGCGCAGCGCCGGCGACGCCGGCAAGAAGGCGTTCATCGCAAACCGCGTCGGGGACACGGGTTTTATCCTTGGTATCCTGCTCGTCTTCGTCACTTTCAAGAGCTTGGACTTCACGGATGTATTCCGTCAGATCGCGGGCGATGCGAACCGCTTCCCGGTCGAAGTCGGTGTCGGCACTCTGAGCGCGATCGGGATTCTGCTGTTTATCGGCGCCACGGGAAAGAGCGCACAGATACCGCTGTACGTGTGGCTGCCCGATGCCATGGAAGGCCCCACTCCGGTGAGCGCCCTGATCCATGCCGCTACCATGGTGACCGCCGGCGTCTATATGGTCGTGCGCTGTTCCCCGATATTCAGCCGCGCTCCGATAGCCCTCGAGGTCGTAGCGGTAATCGGAGTCCTGACGGCCCTCATGGCCGCAACCATTGGCCTGGTACAGACCGACATCAAGCGGGTTTTGGCTTATTCGACGGTGAGCCAGCTGGGCTACATGTTTTTCGCGGCCGGTGTCGGCGCTTTTTCCGCCGGAGTGTTTCATCTTGTCACGCACGCATTTTTTAAGGCGCTCCTCTTCCTTGGCGCTGGCAGCGTGATTCATGCCATCGGCGGCGAGCAGGATCTCATGCGGATGGGCGGGCTGCGCAAGTTCGCTCCCACTACGCACGGCGTCATGTTGGTGGCTGCGCTCGCCATCAGCGGCATCTTTCCGTTCGCCGGCTTTTTCAGCAAAGATGAGATCCTTTGGTCCGCCTGGGCAAAAGGTCACCCCATCATCTGGCTCACTGGCTTGGTGACCGCCGGGCTCACAGCCTTTTATATGTTCCGCCTGATCTTCCTTGCCTTCTACGGATCGGAGCGCTTCTCGGAGGAAATTCGCCACCACCTGCACGAATCTCCGCCAAGCATGACGGTCCCCTTGATCGGGCTCGCTGTGCTCTCGACCATCGGCGGATTCCTTGGCCTGCCTGCCTGGATGAACCTGGGCCCTAACAGATTCGAACAGTTTCTTGAACCTTCACTCGAGTTTGCCTGGCGTGGGAAGAGCGCCGAACTCCCGCACAGTTTGGAATTCGGATTTGCGATGCTTTCAGTTATGGTCGCACTCTTCGGGATTTACACGGCGTACCGTTTCTATGTCGTGAATCCGTCTGCACCGGCAAGCCTTGCCCGTCGCATGAGCAGGACGCATGGATTGCTCGCGCATAAGTACTACGTAGACGAGACGTACGACGCTCTGATGGTGCATCCGGTCGTGGCGGGCTCGAATGGGATCTTGTGGCAGTGCGTGGATATAGGGCTCGTTGACGGCGCGGTGAACGGATTGGCACGCCTGGTCCAGGGCTCGGCATCCCTTTTGAAGAACGTTCAAAACGGTTTGGTTCGCAGTTACGCCGCCTGGATCATGGCCGGGGCCGTGGTGATCTTACTTTACATAACTTTGCTCCGATGACGAGCGCAGCATGCACATTCCGAATGTCCTGAGCCTGGTGACTTACCTCCCTGCAGGGGCCGCGATCGCGCTCCTGCTGTTCCCGCGGCGATCCGAGAGAGCCATCAAGGTGTTTGCCCTTCTGATGTCGGTCGCCACCTTTGTGCTATCCGTCCACCTGTTCTATCACTTCGATGTTGCGAACGGTCAGATGCAGTTCGAGGAGTCGGTTTCCTGGATCGAAGGAGGGCTGATCAAGCATCACCTCGGCATCGACGGAATCAGCCTTTTCCTCATCCTGCTTACGACATTCCTGACACCTCTGTGCATTCTCTCCTCCTGGCACGCAGTGACCCTGAGGGTGAAGCCGTACATGATCTGCATGCTGCTCTTGGAAACGGGAATGATCGGAGTCTTCTGCGCGCTCGACCTGGTGCTCTTTTATGTTTTTTGGGAGGTCATGCTGATCCCGATGTATTTTCTAATCGGAATCTGGGGCGGTGAACGCCGGGTCTATGCCGCGGTCAAGTTCATCCTCTACACGATGGCCGGCTCGCTGCTCATGCTTGTGGCCATTCTCTATCTTTTCCATCTCAACGGCGGCACCACCTTCGACTTGCCTGAGATCTCTCGCAATCTGGCATCAGGAGTAGTTCGAATTACAGCGAAGGAGGAGTTCTGGCTGTTCATGGCCTTTCTGCTGGCCTTCGCCATCAAGGTCCCGCTCTTTCCGCTTCACACGTGGCTCCCGGACGCGCACGTCGAAGCGCCTACGGCCGGATCCGTCGTCCTCGCCGGCGTGCTGCTGAAAATGGGGACCTACGGCCTGCTTCGCTTCTGCCTGCCCCTCTTTCCGGCCGTGGCGATCGCGGTCGCTCCCTATCTTTCCGTGCTTGCCCTGATTGGCATAGTCTACGGGGCCCTGGTAGCCATGGTTCAGCCCGACCTCAAGAAGCTGGTTGCCTACTCGTCGGTGAGCCATATGGGGCTGGTCGTGCTCGGGATTTTTGCTTTCACCCAACAGGGCCTCCAGGGTTCGACGCTGCAAATGCTCAATCACGGATTGTCGACCGGGGCGCTGTTTCTCCTGGTAGGCATGATTTACGAGCGCAGGCACACGCGCCTGATCTCTGAGTTCGGGGGCTTGGCCCACCGCAACCCGGTGCTTGCTGCGCTGTTTCTGGTCGTTACTCTCTCGTCGATTGGCCTGCCCGGACTGAACGGGTTTGTTGGTGAGGTGCTCATTCTAGCGGGGACATTTATCAAGAGCCCGGCCTTCGCGGCAGTGGCCGCTACCGGGATGATTCTCGGCGCCGCATATATGCTCTGGATGTACCAGCGTGTCTTCCTGGGAAAGGTCACAAACTCGGCCAACCTGGAAATGAGGGATATGGGCATCAGGGAAAAGGCGCTGATGGCGCCGATTCTGCTCGTGATGCTCTGGATCGGCGTGTATTCCGCGCCGTTTCTTCAGCGCATGGATGCCAGCTTGCAGCTCGTGCAGCAACGCATCCATGATGCCCATGCCCCCAGGGGCGGATACAGAGTCGACCGGCGCCCCGCCGGTTCCGCACCGCAGGATCGGAGCGTGATCTTGTCCCAATGCCAGGATGTAATTGTTCAATCCGGTGAAACTCGGTGATGAGCATCGACTACCTTGCCATCCTTCCTCAGATCGTCCTGGTTCTGGCCGGCATGGCCATCATGCTGCTGGAGCCTGTCACCCCTCCCGAACGCAAGGGACAACTCGGGCAGATCGCCGTCGTCGCTTCGTTTCTGGCCGCGTATGTTCTGTCGTTTCAGCGGATCACAACGCCGCGCGCCGTATTCAACGGCATGCTTCTCGTTGACAACTTCAGCTGGCTGTTCCAGTGGCTTTTCTTCGTCATCACCGGTGTCGCATGCTTGATTGCGCTCCGCTTTAACGAACGCGAGGGAATTAACAGAGGCGAATACTACGCCCTGCTGCTTTTCGCCTGCTCCGGCATGTCGCTGATGGCCGCGAGCGGCGATCTGATTCTGACCTTCCTCGGCATTGAGATCCTGTCGATTGCAACGTACATTCTGGCAGGCTTCAAGCGGACCGACGTTCGGGCGAACGAATCGTCGTTGAAGTACTTCCTGTTGGGTTCCTTCGCAACCGCATTTCTGCTTTACGGTATCGCGCTCGTCTACGGCAGCACTGGAACGACAAACTACGCAGCTATTCGCGCCATCGCCGGTCTGCAGGGGGTTCCACAAGTCACGATGGTGGTCGGGCTATGCCTGCTTCTGGTCGGATTCGGCTTCAAGGTCGCCACCGTGCCGTTCCACGCCTGGGCGCCGGATGTATATGAGGGAGCGCCCACGGCCGTTACTGCTTTCATGATTGTGGGTCCCAAGGCGGCCGGCTTCGCTGCGCTGATGAGGGTGCTCGTTCAGGCGCTGCCGTCTTTGCAGGCAGACTGGACCACGATTTTGTGGGCTTCCTCCATTCTCACAATGACGGTCGGAAACATCGTTGCCGTTCTCCAATCGAACATCAAGCGGATGCTGGCCTACTCGGCGATCGCGCATGCCGGCTACATCCTGGTAGGCATCGTCGCCAACAGCGCCGCCGGAAGTCGCGCGGTGATCTTCTATCTCATCGTCTATACGGCCATGAACCTGGGGGCGCTGAGCATCGTGCTTTCCTTGAGCCGCAAGGGGGACGAGTGCGTCAACCTCGAGGACTACGCCGGATTGGGGAAAACACAGCCTTTGGCAGCGGCGGCACTTGCGCTCTTCCTTATCTCACTGGCGGGAATCCCGTTGACCGGCGGTTTTGTCGGGAAGTTCTACCTCTTCAGCGCTGCGATTCAGCAGGGATACGTAGGCCTGGCAATCGTGGGAGTCCTAAACAGCGTAATCTCGGTCTACTACTACTTTCGCCTCATAGTGTTCATGTACATGAAAGAGCCTCGGGAGGCCGCAATCGAGCCTATCCCGCTGACGGCCATCGCAGCGATCGCCATCGCAGCGATCGGTGTCTTGTGGCTCGGAATCTTCCCAACCTTCTTTCTGAAACTTGCCAGCCATTCGATCCTTCCCCTACAATGATCTGTACTATGAAAGACATCAGGAAAAAGCTTCAGGAAGAGCTCAATATGATCGAGCATGAGCTCAGAGTCGAACTGCCCAAAGAGATACTTCGCGCCCGCGAACATGGGGATCTGAGCGAGAACGCCGAGTACAAGGCTGCCAAAGAGCGCCAGGCCTACCTCGAAGGCAAGAAGGCTAATCTCCAGGCGAGGCTTGCCTCCCTGTCATTGATCAATCTCGACAAGATTCCGCACGGCCGTGTGGCTTATGGATCCCGTGTCGTCCTTTACGACTATAGCTGCGACAAGGAACTGCGGTACACTCTGGTATCACCAGAGGAATCCGACATTGGTCAGGGCCTGATATCGATTTCCTCACCCATTGGGCGGAGTCTCCTGGGGAAGGCTGAGGGCGAAGAGGTGACGATCGTCACACCGTCGGGACAGAGGGACTACGAGATCCGCTCTCTCATGACAATCCACGACATCGAGGATTAGTCTCAGAAACGGAACCGCAGATATACACAGGTTTGCATCTGCAGTTATCGCGGTTCCGTTCCAAAGCTTCGTGCGGCGGGAGACACCGGGGCTGGCGCGGGCTTTGTGCGTCAGCCCCACCCTGGCGGCGTTGTTTCTAGGTGAATAGCAAAAGCATAATGACCACGAAGGTCAAAAGCGCCAGAAACTCGATGAACGCAAGGCCAAGAAAGATGAAGATTCGAATCGTGTCGCTGGCACCCGGGTTGCGGGAGACGCCTTCACATGCGGCCGCCAGCGCACGGCTCTGTGCATAGCCGCATCCGGCGGCAGCCAGCGCCATGCCGAATCCGGAACATATGAGAAGCCATTGGTCTTTCTTAGCACCCGTTGCGGCTCCCGCCTCAACCTGAGCGAAAACCGGGACAACCAAAGTAAGGAGGACAACACCAAGGAGAGCAGCCAGAATCAACTTTCTTCTCATCAAAAGTCTCCTTTCAAGAGATGCATTAAGCCGAGTGGAACTGCACATACATCATTCCTCTAGGCTACCGCCGCTTGCGTTTGAGGAGGCGTGGGGTTCGCGTGTTGCGCCGCACTATGCTCTTCTTTGTGCTCCACCGCTTCCTCCACGGCTCCCGAGATGTAGACCATAGTCAGAAGCATGAATATGAATGCCTGGATGCTGCTGGCAAACAACGCCAGAAACATCACCGGAACGGAAGTCAAAAACGGGAAAATGTAACCGTTGAGCGATGCAATGATCAACTCTTCCGCGAAGATGTTGCCGAAAAGGCGGACACTTAGCGAGAGCATGCGCGCCATGTGGCTGACGATCTCGACCGGAAAGAGCAGCCAAGCCAACCACCACACCGGTCCCATGAAGTGCGTCACATAGGCCAGCAGCCCGTGCTTCCGAATACCCTGGTAGTTGTAGTAAATGAAAACCGGGATTGCGCACGAGGCAGTGACGTTGAGGTTGCTGGTCGGCGAGATAAAGCCAGGGATAAGTCCTAGGATATTGCAGACTAAAATGTAGATCCCCAGCGTCCCGATCAGCGGCAAAAACCGGCGATAGTCCCTCCCGATCATTCCTTGCATCAACCCTTGAAGGGCTTCCAGCACGACCTCCACCAGATGCTGGCATTTGCCTGGATTCTCAACGCTCAGTCGGCCCCGAAACCACAACGCGAAAAGGACAAGCCCCAGCGAAACGATGAGGATCATCACAATGTGATCCGGCACGGCGTGGCGCCCGGCGGCAATGTTGAAACCGAGAGCGCGCGCGATCGGATCGAATAGATACTGATTGATGAAAACCGCGACGGGGCTTTGCTCGTGCATTCTATTTGGGGCTGCTGCCGAAAGCTTCGAGGATGCCTTCAACGAAAACGCTGCAGACGAAAAGCGCAAAGCCAGCCACTGCAGCGATAACATCCAAAAAAAGAAAACGCATCATAGCATATAGGCACAGGGGAATCAACAGAAGGCGGCAACCAAACCCGGCTAAAACACGCAATTTCGAGCGCCTCAGCTTGCCGGAGAAGATCGTACTGACCGTGGATCGCAGCCAGAGCAGATCGCCGCCCGCCAGTGCCGCGCCGGCTAGAAGAGACAGGCCCTCACGCACGCCGAAGCAAAACCAGGTCAACAGGCCCCCGCCCACCGCCAACCCGAGGCTCAGCAAGAAAAGACGCCGTTCAAGACTCCCGATCCTAGATGTGGTCACCTTTGCCGCCATCTGGGCCCAGGATCCTTAAGATCTCATAAAAACCGGCCCCAGCTCCAAGCAGGGTCAGAATGATACTCCCCCACGGGAAAATGTGCAGATAGTGGTCAACCAGAAAATAGCCGAGCATCCATCCCGCCGCCATGGAAGCGGGCAGGATGGTAATAATACCCGACAGCCGTGCCAGCCGCGGGCTAGGAGAATACCGGTTCCCTCCATCGCCTTGTTCTTCATTTGGCATACATGCCCCACTCTAACACGCCGCCTCGGAAAACATCCATACTGACCGATCCGCCTTTCACTTTGCTCTCGTTTTCCCATTGTGCGGCAAGATGCGATGTTCTATAGTGCGTGCCCGTACCCTTCCCATGACTGCAGCCAGGAGTGCAAGGCGCAGCCACATACCGGGAGACAGATCTAATGGAGGCACTATGACTAGACGCACATCAGGGTCGCAACGCGACACTTCAACACGCTTCTGCCGCGCCGCGCTCATCCTGTTTCTTGCACTGCTTCCGTTCGCGCTGCTGGCGCAGGGGGGCGGGCAGGCAAATGCACCCAAGAGCGCTCCGTCAAGCTGGGCGGATCAGATTCTCAACCAGGAAGGCTACGTGACGCCGCCGCCTGAGCTTGCAGACGCCGTCCTGGCCCCTCGGTGGCAGAATGTCAACCTATCCAACTTGAGTCCTGACAAAAGATGGTTTCTCAATCAGATCGGCGACGGTCCCGTGCCGATGAAGACGTTCTCGAAGCCCTTCGACGAGCTGGGTGGCGTCTTCATTGACTTCAAGGCCAATCGAGCGCGCTCGATGACCATCAGCAACAGCGCCGTCATCCAGATCATTCCTGCGGCCGACGGCACCAAGAAGCAGATTCAGATACCGCCCGGCGCGCGTGTGTCGAATGCCATCTGGTCACCCGACGGCAAGAGCATCGCCTACTTCGTGCATGGCGAAGATGCGACCCACATCTGGATTGCGGACGTCGCGACGTTGAAGTCGCGGCAGCTCACAAAGACGCCGGTGCTCGCAACGCTCGCCACCGCCCTTGACTTCACAGACGACGGCACGCAGATTGCCACTGTGCTCATTCCGGACGGACGGCCGCCCAGGCCTGCAATCCCGGCTGCGCCGACCGGCCCCGAGGTTAAACTCGCCGAAACCTCCGACAAAGCTCGCTTGCGCACCTTCCCGAGCTTAATGACGACGCCGTATGAATTGGAGCTGCTTGAATGGCACGCCACAGGCCAAATCGCTCTCATCAACGTCCAGACGAGTGTGGTAAAGAAAGTCGGCAAGCCGACCATGGTGCGCTCGCTTGATGTGTCGCCCGACGGCAACTACATACGTGTCACGCGCATGACGAAACCTTTCTCTTACATTGTCCCGGTCAGCAACTTCGGGTCGATCGAAGAAGCATGGGATACCAATGGCAACGTGCTGACAAAGGTGACCGAGCGGCCGCTCAACCTCGGAACTTCACCCGCTGACACGACGCCGCCCGATCCGACGCAGGGGGCAGGCGGCCGGGGCGCCGGCGCCAACCAGCAGGGCAAACGCGAACTGTCGTGGCGGCCGGACGGCCAGGGATTCACCTACCTCGAGCAGGAACCCGCACCACCCGGCGAGGCTGGGCGCGGCACGGCTGGCCGAGGCGGCACAGGCGGCCGCGGCACCGGAGCCCGCGGAGTAGCCGGCTTAGTAGCGGCCGGAGAAACCGCCCAAGCCCGCGGGCAGCAAGGCCCGCCGCGCAAGGATCGCGTTACGCAGTGGTTGCCCCCGTTCGATGAAAAAAGCACCAAGGTGATCTTTGAGAGCAACAACCGCATGTCGAACCACCGTTTCTCGCCCGACATGCAGGTCCTCTTCTTCAGGGAGACGAGCGGCCAGAACACGATCGACTATGCGGTCTACCTGAGCGACCCGACCCAGCGCTACACCCTGGTGAGATTCGCTACCAACGAACCGGCCGCGAGCCCCGGCACGTTGCTGGGAGTACGTGGTGGAGGTGGCGGCGGACGTGGCGGCGGCGGAGCAGCCTTTGGCGGACGTGGCGGCGGCGGTGGCACCAGTCCGGTTCTGCTCTCTGCGGATCACAACAGCGTGTTTTATCAGGGCACAACCAACGACAAGAATCCGGAGCAGGTCGGTCCGAAGACCTTCATTGACAAGGTCGCGATCAAGACGGGCGCGAAGACCCGCATCTACGAAAGCGACAACAATGATGTCTACGAAAATGTTTCGTCGGTCATCGACGTCGACGCCGGACGCTTCATCGTCGAGCGCCAGAGTCCCTCGCAGGTTCCTCAGAATTTCCTCGTGGACGGCTCCGGCAGGAAACAGCTCACCGATAACAAAGACCTGTTCCCCGACCTGTCGAACACTCCCAAACAACGCGTCATGGTCACGCGACCGGACGGCTTCCACTTCAGGGTGACCGTCTATCTGCCGCCGGGCTACAAGGAAGGGACCCGGTTGCCGGCGATCTTCTGGTTTTATCCGCGTGAATTCGACACCCAGGAAAACTTCGATCGCCCAGACAGCACGTACAACAAGAACACGTTCCAGACCTTCAACAACCGGTCCATGCAGTTCTTTGTGAGGCTTGGTTACGCTGTGGTCATTGACACCCCTGCGCTGCCCATCGTGGGGGCGACGGGCCAGCAAAACAACAACTATGTGAACGACCTGCGGAACGATCTGTCTGCCGTCATTGACGAGCTCGATCGCCATGCCCTCATTGACCGCACCCGCCTTGCCATCGGCGGCCACAGCTACGGAGCTTTTACGACCGTAAACGCGATGGTGCACACGCCGTTCTTCAAGGCGGGCATCGCGGGTGACGGGGCGTACAACCGCACGCTCACGCCGCTCGGTTTCCAGAGCGAGCGCCGCGATTTGTGGGACGCTCCCAACGTCTACCTCGGGATGTCGCCGTTCCTGTCTGCCAACAACCTGACCGGCGCGCTGCTGATGTACCACGGCCTGCACGACCAGAACGTAGGAACGGATCCGGACAACTCGGTTCGTCTCTTCCACGCGCTCAACGGATTGGGCAAGACCGTGGCGATGTACCGCTACCCGCTGGAGGACCACGGTCCGGCAGCAAGGGAAACGCTGCTCGACCTGTGGGCGCGCTGGGCAGCGTGGCTCGACAAGTACGTCAAGAATCCGCAGCCAAAGCAAGAGAAAAAGGCGCCTGGAGACACATCGAAGTAAGTATTCATCAGCATAGAGCGCCGGAGCCTAATCCCGGCGCTCCCCTCGAGGAACCACGGAGTACTTGATACACACGAAATCGTTTTCTTTCGTGCGCGTTATGTATTTCGTGGTTTCTTTGCCTATGGAACTTTGGTAGCCTTCTCTGGCGCCGGAGAGGTACCGAAGAGGTCGTAACGGGCTCGACTCGAAATCGAGTTAGGGGCCAAAAGCCTCTACGCGGGTTCGAATCCCGCCCTCTCCGCCACCTGCCTTTGTAACTAGCTGATACTGCTAAAGGTAGAATTTGACAGCAGAATCATCCCACAGCCCACCCCACAAAACAAAAAGGGCTCCCGAAGGAGCCCCGCTTCATTCATCTTCTCGCAGCTACAGGGGTTGGGCCGAATTACCGTCCGGGAAGACGGCGAGGCGGATTGGCAGGTTGAACCTGCGTTATATCGAGCGGGATGCCCGGAGGTATACGCCAGTGGACGTTCTTCTTTGCTACACAGAGGCAGAGGCGATGTTCGCCGGCGAACGAGAAACGCTCTTTGCGAAGGTCGATTCTCTCGCCACAAAACTCATGACGTTCACCGAAAACGTTTAACCGCCCCCAGCGCTCCTTGTTAATTGTTATGACGGGCACTCGAATGAAATCTGCTCCCATCGCTTCTAACGGCGCCGCACGCCTTGATCCTTTAATTTTTCTATCACTTCATTGACTTCATGAACGGGAAGGGAAAGCGCATCGGCGATTTCAACTGTATTTATTTCCGTGCGCCCCAAGCTCCGGATGGCACGAATATGGGCCAAAACGGCCCGTTGAATTCCCTCTTGCTTTTTGGAGGGGAAGTGGATCACAGATGCCGGCGCTGTAACATGGCTCGTAGTGACGCTTGCAGTAGATCCCGTGACGAACTGGCCTGTGCTTGAATATTGGCTGCGAATGACCACTGTTGTCGCGGCCCCTGCCTCAGTTTTATTTCTGGCTCTGTTGCCGGATTGGACCATTCTCGTGCTCATACCTCTCCTTTTGAATACTCAGTGCCTTTATTAGCCCATCGACCAACCTTGGCGGCACGATTAGCTGCAAGAGCGGCTCGACTGGCACAGCTCTGCCACTTTTCGCCAATTCAATCTGCTCGGGTGTCAACTGTGTAGGGGCACGGAGTACCGTGACCAAGAAATCATACTCTGAATGCGTCACAGCCACATAGTTGATGTAGTAGGAAGGCGTATCCGGTTTTGGATCTGGCTGTATCTTTACCGGTATGCGATCAGGCAAGGGCTTGCTTATTGCTTTCTCGCGCTTTCTCTTTTCTGCCATATCGCTCCCCCTTTGCCTGATTAGCATAACCTCAAGGGCCTGCTCAGAGCAACATGTTCGTTGCAGCTTGGGATGCCGATTGGTTTCACTAATTTGGCCTTTCATTGCTCCGGTCCTCGAAAAAATCGCGCTGTGCTGGCCTCAGAGCCCCGATCTCGCCCAGGCCCTGCTACCCTATCCCTGTTTTCGCATCTTGCCAAGGCTCCTGCCCCCAGCAGTTTCGGAACTCCATGATAAAGGGTACGCCTGAAGCCTACGAGTAACGCCGACGCACGCTGCATTGTCTGCTTGTCTGGAAGACGGGGTATTTTCGAAGGCGTTTTTGAGGCTGGATCGACACGAATCCCGTCAGCGGCCGGGATGACTTACTTAGTGGAGGGGGCCTGAGGCAGTCTCTCGTAACTCAACTGCTGTCAGGCGGCTTTCCCAGACTGATCCACAGCAGCCGAACCAGAGTTACTGGTTCCAACACCCTGTGGCTTCCGCGATGTAGGTAGCGATTGCGATAGAGTCGCTCCAGGGTCAATGTCAAAG
>Ga0315280_10007202_pt1 | contig 15032 bp, 11 predicted proteins | sample YL17G06_40_MG_FD_203697 | JGI IMG/M metagenome (GOLD analysis project Ga0315280, IMG submission 203697) | Sediment microbial communities from Yellowstone Lake, YNP, Wyoming, USA - YL17G06_40 | ecosystem: Environmental > Aquatic > Freshwater > Lake > Sediment | place: USA: Wyoming | collected... | reverse complement strand
GTTGAGGGCATAGGCAAATGCTTCGCGTGGGAAGTAGAAGCCGGTGTTCTCGGACGAGAGCGTGAACTTCTCGAGGCCATCCTGCTTGGGGAGGACGTAGCGGAAGGCCGCGCCCTCATCGTAGGCGCGGAAAATCAGGTCCACCCGGCGCCCGGGTGCCTGACGCTCCCGCAGCGACACGGTGAGCTGGTTGTAATGATCTCGGACACGCCGCTTCGCTCCGAAGGCATTCTCCCAAGTGGAATCGTGCGACTGGCGATCCGTACCGACAATCTCAAAGTTCTGGTCAAGTGGTTCCCCGCCCTTGAAATCAAGGCCGAGCGGCGAATCCGTAAGAACGGGTTGCCCCTTGTAGGAAACGCTGTAATAGGCGCGCTCGCCCGGCAGATAAGGCTGCGGGTTAGCCCTCAGCCCGAAGGCAATGGAAACGTTCTCGTCCGGCGAAGTCACCGTGAGCGGCTCGGCACCAAGCAGTGGCCAGCAGCTCATTCCGATCGTGGCGGTGAGAATGATGGCGTTGAGACACGTCCTCAACATTGTTCTGCCTCCCGACAAGAGTACAAACTCGCAACAAGCCGGCCCGGCGTGCGTGGCACAAGCTGTATCTGCGGCTGACATTTTGCTTTGCTTTAATGGGGACTGCAAGACCCGGCATCAGTTGCCGGCCACAAGTCAATGGCTGAGGCTTCTCAGGCGGCGACGCGCCTGATCGTAGCGCGGGAATTTCTTTTCCGACTCGCGGAAGGCGCGCGAGTGGACGACGCGACGGTGGCCGTCGCGCTCGACCGGAAACTTGATGTGGAGCATCTCGTGGAATACCAGGTACTCGACGAGGAAGCGCGGGGCCTCGGCCGAATCAAACCACCGGCTGATGATGATGGCTCCGTGGGCGGAATCATAGTGCCCGAGGATACTCCGCGCGCGTTGCGTGCTCCAGCCGAGGCGCGGCCGGGCGAGCTGGCCCGCGAAGAAGCGACGATTGAGGCGGTCGAAAATCTCTTCCAAGTCGTAATGACGGCCGCGCGCCGGCAGGAGACGCTTGCGCCCGCGCCTTCGCCGCGCCTCGTCGATGCGATGCCGCACGGCAGGGCTGTAGACATAGGCGAGATAGCATGCGCGCGCTTCACGCGAAGGACGTCGCCGGAAAAGTTGCGCGAGGAGGATCTCCGCCACCGCTTCGTTGACGAGCGGCGATGCGCCCGCCAGCACGTCCGCCAGGTGGACGATCGCGCGATTGCCGCTCAGGTGAACGGTGCTGCGCAGGCTCGCGAAGGGACGGTATTCGACGCGAAACTCCGGCGCCGGGCGTTTCAGTCCCAGGCGGCGGAAGACCCGCCGGAAGATCGCGTCAAGCCCGGCGGCGGGGTCGAGTGGCAACGCGAGCTGTTCAGCCTGGGACTCGAGGGTAGGGTTCGTCAAGGGTCGTCAGTCTTCGTCGGATTCACCAGGAACCCGGCTCTTGCCCTGCCGTTTGCGGAGCTTCTTTTCTTCCTTGCTCCGCTTCTTCTCTTCCTTGGCCCGGTCCTTGGCCGCCTGCGCGGCAGCTTTTTCTTCGCGCTTCATTTCTCCGAACTTCTTCTGCTGGTCGGCAAGCGCCTGCGTGGCACCGTCCAGCGTGTCGGAGAGCTGGTCAATGGCGTCGTGAAGCGAATCGGCGTAGCGCGAAGCGGAGCTGTCCGGAGTCTCTTTGACGCCGCGCAGCGTCGCGAGTTGCCGCGGCCCGCGCTCCAGCAGCTTCTGCAGTCCCGACCGCATGTCACCCTGGTGCTGGTACTGATACTCGATCCAGTTCTTCAGTTCTTCGTTCAGGGCGATATATTCGCCGAGCAGATCGTCGAGGTACGCCGCATTGTCATACTTCGGGCCAGCAGGCTGGCGGCGGAAATTTTCGAACCGGTCGAGGCGGACCTGCATCAGCTCGAGGTAGACGCCAATCCGCTCGCCGGGGTCCTGCGCCTCGCGGAGTTTGTCCGCCTCATCGTCACTCAACGGCGCACCGGTTTGCGCGCGCGCACGAGCCGGCGACACTATCAGGAGGAGCGCGAGCAATCCCGAGCCCGCCGCCCCATACCTCACACCGGACATCCCTGCCTCATTCATCGCTTGCTCTTGTCTCCGCCCTTGCGAAGAGGCACCGGGGGGAACAGCTCCTTAAGCACTTCGTTTCTCAGTTCGTCGACTTCCCTGGCAACCTTCTCGGCCGTGCCCCGCTCGGAATAGGGGATGCGGTGGCGGAGATCTTCGAGATATCGCGCATCCTCCCGCAGTTCGATGTCGAGTTCTTTGAAGCCCGAAGGCTTCTTGTGCGCCACGCGGCCCGAGTTTTGCAGCCGTACCCAGGCACCGTTCAGCGTCTCGATGTACACGCCCAGGAGGCGGTTCGTGTCTTCGATGCTCCCCCGGTCGCACGCGGCCATAGACTCGAGGAGCTTCACGCGACCCAAGCGGACTTCCAGCTTGGCCTTCTTGATGGGATCAGGCTCGCGCTGAATGCGCGCCAGGAGATCCTGTTCTTTGTCGCGGCGGCGAGGGGGAGAAGCCGCCAGGGTATCAGCCAGGACGAGAAGGACGAGGACGAAGACAGCACACCATGGTTTCCGAGCACCCATAAGCTGGCGTTCATTATAGCTATTTTCGCAATTCCCGCTGGAGGAGTTTCGCCCGCTGGCGGGCCTGCCATTCCTGGTCGGGGCTCTGGTTGTGGGAGAGATCGAGGAACCGAGTGTAATACTCGAAGGCCTTCTTAATGTCGTGGAGGTGGTCGTAGCAAGTGGCGAGGAAAAAGAAGATTCCCGCCGGCGCGTCGGGCGCGCGGGCAAGCGCCTCGAAGACGGGCGCGGCCTCCGCGTACCTCTTCTGAAAATAGAGACTCGCGGCGAGACCCTTCGCAGCCTCGCGACTCCGCGAGTCGAGCTTCTGGCTGGCTCGGAACTCGGCTTCGGCCTCGGGGAATTTCTGCTGGTCGAGCAGCGCCTGGCCGAGCGCGCGGTGAAGGTCGGGCTCGTTGGGCGCTGCAGCGAGCGCCTGGAGGTAATACTTCTCCGACTCCGCGAATTTCTTCAGCAGCGCGCAAACGTCCCCCAGCGCCGCGGCGACGCCCGGCGTCTCAGGCCGGGCACGGTAAACCGCCTGCAGGCTCTCGAGAGCCTGTTCGTTCTTGCCCTGCTGCAGGTAAAGCTTCGCCAGGTGAAAACGCGTCTCAAGATCATCCGGTTGCGCGGCGAGGTATTGCTCGAACTGCGGGACCGCCTCGGGCGCGCGATTCAGTCCTTCGAGAGCGAGCGCCGCTCCCAGTCGCGCCTGCGGCAGTATGGGATCGAGTTCCGTGGCCTTCTGGAACGCCTCAAGCGCGCCGGCGTAATCTTTGCGGTTGAGGCGCAACTGGCCGAGATCGAACCAGGCGATGGCGAGCGTGGGGTCGAGGCGCAGCGCTTCCTGGAATTGCTTTTCCGCGGCCTCGGGCTGGCCGGCGGCGGCGAGCGCGCGACCATCGTAGAGGTGCGCGCGCGGATGCTCCGGCTTGAGCGCCACGGCCTTTTCCAGATGCGCGGCCGATTCCGTCGCTCGCTTCATCTGGATGAGCAGAATTCCCAGGTTCAGGTGAGCCTCAAACAGGTTGGGCTGGAGCTCCAGGGTTTTCTCGTAAGCCCGCACCGCTTCCTCATCCTCATGCAGGCCGGAATAGGCGTAACCCAGGTTGAACCAGGCGGCGGCATTATCGGGCTGCGCTTCGACCACGGACTTCAGCGCTTGGACTGCGGCGGGAAGGTCCTTGCGGTCGAGCGCCTCACTGGCGGTCTTGAGCAACGCGGGCACATCGGGGGAATTACTGGAGGCCTTCTTCTGGGCGCTCCAGGCGGCGCGGGGCACCCACCCGGCGGCCAGCAGTACCACCAGAACGATCGCCGCCGAACTAACGCTCCTTCGAGCGGAGACCAAGCGAGCCTCCATGGTTGGAGAGGTAACGCGCCAGGAATTTGCCGGTAAATGACCGCGGGTTCTTAAGCAGGATTTCCGGACGCCCGGCGGCCACCACGTAGCCGCCGTCGTCGCCGCCCTCGGGCCCGAGATCGATGATCCAGTCGGCGGTTTTCAGCACGTCGAGGTTGTGCTCGATGATGAGAACACTTCCTCCGGCCTCAATCAACTTGCGGAACGCTGCGAGCAGCTTGTTGATGTCGTCAAAGTGCAAGCCGGTCGTGGGCTCGTCGAAGATGAAGAGCGTGTTTTCGCTGGTCTGGTGCGCCAGATGCGCCGCCAGGCGCACGCGCTGAGCTTCGCCGCCGGAGAGCGTGGTCGCCGACTGGCCCAGGCGGAGATAACCCAGCCCCACCTCGTCGAGCACGCGGATCTTGTTCGTCACTTTGGGCACGCTCGAAAAGAATGCCAGCGCTTCTTTGACGGTCATCTGCAGGACGTCGTAGATGTTTTTGCCCTTGTAGCGGATCTCCAGAATGCTGGGCTTGAAGCGCCGCCCGCGGCATTCTTCGCACACCAGTTCGACATCGGCGAGGAACTGCATCTCCACGGTGACGGTCCCATCGCCCTGGCAAGTCTCGCAGCGGCCCCCGGGAATGTTGAAAGAGAAATAGCCGGGCGTGTAGCTGCGCTTGCGCGCCTCGGGCGTCGAGGCGAAGGCTTCGCGCACGGCGTCAAAGGCTTTGATGTAGGTGATGGGATTCGAGCGCGGCGTGCGGCCGAGCGGCGACTGATCGACGAGCACGACGTCCGCCAGGAGATGGTCACCCTCGATGCGCTCGTATTCCGCGCGCGGCGCCGCGATCCCGCGGCGCGAAATCAGCGCGTTGTAGAGCACGTCATGGACAAGCGTGGACTTGCCGGAGCCGGACACACCCGAAATGCACACGAGCAGGCCGAGCGGGATTTCGACATCAACCGATTTCAGGTTGTGTTGGCGCGCGCCGCGGATGCGCAGCCAGTTCTTGCCCGGCTTGCGGCGCTCGGCCGGGACAGGAATCTGCAGTTCGCCCGAGAGGTACCGGCCGGTAAGCGAATGCGGGTCGGCCCGCAATCCCTCAAGGTCGCCCTCGTAGATGAGCCGCCCGCCGTGCTCGCCGGCTCCCGGCCCGAGGTCCAGGATTCTGTCCGCGCGGCGCATCATCTCCGGGTCGTGCTCGACGACCAGGATGGTGTTCCCGAGGTCGCGCAGGCTCTCGAGAATCTCAATCAGACGCCCGATGTCGCGGGGGTGGAGACCAATGGACGGCTCGTCGAGCACGTAGAGCGCCCCGACCAGGTTCGAGCCGAGACAGGTGGCGAGCTGAATCCGCTGCGATTCACCGCCAGAGAGCGTCGAGGCCAGGCGGTCGAGCGTCAGGTACTCGAGCCCGACTTTGTAAAGATACCGGAGGCGCGAGCGGATTTCATCCAGCACCGTGTCGGCTACCGTTTCCTGGAACGGCGTGAGGCGCAGCTCATTGAAGAAACGGTACACCTCCTGGATGGACATCCGGCAGACGTCGGTAATCGACTTGCCTTCGATGCGGACGTGCAGCGCCTCGCGGCGCAGCCGGCCGCCCTCGCACTCCGGGCAGAGCGCGTAGCCGCGGTACCGGCTGAGGAACACCCGCACGTGGAGCTTGTATTTCTTGCGCTCTAGATACGCGAAGAATCCGCGGATGCCTTCGAACTCCTCGCCACCGTCGATGAGCCAACGCCGCTGCTCCTGCGTCAGGCGATAGTAAGGCACATCGACGGGGATGCCCCGGGCGCGCGCGAGGCGCTTCATCTCGTTCGCGAAACCGCGATAGCGCGGCTTCGTCCAAGGCTCGACGGCGCCGTCCCCGAGGCTCTTGCTTTTGTCGGGAACCACCAAGTCGAGGTCGAAATCAATCGTATTCCCGAAGCCTTGGCAGCGCGGGCAGGCGCCATAGGGGTTGTTGAAGGAGAAGAAGCGCGGTTCGGGTTCCTGGAAGACTGTCCCGCAGTTCTTGCACTCGAACCGTTCGTTGAAGATCAGCCGCTCGGGCGCGGCGGAGGCACCGGCGGAGACGAACTCCAGGATGGCCTCGCCGCCTTCGCGGTAGCAGAGCTCCACGGAATCAATCAGCCGTTGACGAATCTCCGGGTCGATGGCGAGACGGTCCACCAGGATATAAACGGGCCGGGCGAAATCCACTTCCAGGAGCGACTCCGGCGTCGAGAATTCAAAGACCCTGCCCTGCTGGTAAAGGCGATTGAAGCCGTGCTGGCGTAGCGAATAAAGGCGAGGTTTGAGGGACTCGCTGGGCGGAGATGGCAGCGCGGCACCTTCGTCGCGTGAGGGAGCCTCGGCCGGGCTAGAGCTTGGCGCGACGCGTGCAGTTCCGCGCTTGTGCGGCACCCGCGCTCGGGCTTGGCTTGGGATCGCTCCAGCGAACTCGCCCACGCCAGGGTTAATCTGGAACAAGACATAGAACCGCCGCCCGGGTTCGAGCGCGAGGGCTCGGTCGGCGATTTCATCCACATTGTCCTTGCGCACGGCCTCGTGGCAGCGCGGGCAGAAAGTAATGCCGATGCGCGCGAAAAGCAGTCGAAGGTAGTCGTAGATCTCCGTCGCCGTGGCGACCGTCGAGCGCGGATTGCGCGTGGCGTTCTTCTGCCGGATCGCGACGGCGGGCGCGATGCCTTCCACCTCGTCCACATCCGGCTTCTCCATGCGCTCCAGAAACTGGCGGGCGTAGGCCGAGAGGGACTCGATGTAGCGCCGTTGGCCTTCGGCGTAAATCGTATCGAATGCCAGGCTGGACTTGCCCGAGCCGGAAACGCCCGTGACCACGGTCATCCGATTGTGCGGGATTTGACAGTCGATGTTCTTGAGATTGTGGACGCGCGCCCCGCGGACGACGATGCTCTCCTGCGAGGCAGGGCTGGGAATGGACACGGCGAGAGCCGCAATCGAGGTGTCCTTCCCCGTAACTCCGACTGAGGGTGCGGCCACATCAGGAGCCGCTAAAATAGGGAACGCGTTTTTGAGCGTGTCTTCGCCTGAGGACAACAGTCGGCCGCCCTGCACGAGGAAATCTCGGCTGCCCCGCTTCCGGCCGCGTCCGGCAATCACACAGCGGGTTCCGAAGCGGCTTGCCGAAATTATCTATTATAGTCCCCGCCTGTCGCCAATTCAAAGGGCGGCGAGGGGTGGCATTCCTACAGCTTTCAATCGCTGCGCGCTCATTGCTCCGGTGGCCCAGACGGCGGGACCGGTGCGGGGCCTTCCGGCCCTCCGCCACGACGGAAGCTTCCCGGACCTCCGTCACGACCGGGGCCACCTGGTCCGCGGTTCCCTCGCCAGGCGCCCCGCCTGCCACGGCGCTCCGACATGAAGGCACGGATCTTCTCCTGCTGCTCTGGCGTCAGCACGGATTTGGCGGCGAGCAGTGATTCCACGCGCTGGCGCATCATCTGGCCGCGCAGGTCGGAAATCTCCTGGACTTTGCGCAGCACGGCGTCGCGATTCGGTTGATCGGCGCGCAACAGTTCGCGCAGCTCGATGCCGCGCACCTGTACGTCCGCGCGGGTTTTGACCGCCGATTTCCGGCTCTCCACCATGATTTGCCGCACCTTGCCGCTCTGTTCGTCGGTAAGTCCCAGCGCCGACTTCACGCGGTCATTCTCCAGCATGGCCATCAACCGCGGCCCACGCCCTTCCCAGGAATTCATACCTCGAAACCCCTGCGCGCTGGCAAGAGCGGGTATGGCAAGCATCGTCCCTGCCAAAATCGAGTGAATCCAAAGTCTCATAAGCCCCCTCCACAAGATCTCCGTTCTCAGCCTAAGACGAAAGGGCCGAGGTGAAGGTTACGCGGGGTGACGATTCCTGCCGCACCTCCACTATAATGGAACACCGCCTCGGCAGCCGAGTTGCGGGCATCGCATGGTCACTAACAACTCGAATCTGACCAATGTTGTAACGGCACCCCCGCCCGAACTTCGTCCGCTGGCCGCGACATTCCGCTCGCTGCGCTACCGTGACTTCGCATTTTTCTGGACCGGGAATTTTCTCTCCAACATCGGCACCTGGATGCAGAACCTGGCGCTCGGCTGGCTGGTGCTGGAACTCACTAACTCACCCTTCCTGCTGGGCCTGAACGGCTTTCTTGGTTCGGCGCCGTCGCTGTTTTTCTCCCTTCTCGGCGGAGCCATCGCCGACCGGCTGAACCGGCGCAAGCTCATGATCTATACCCAGACCAGCATGATGGTGCTGGCACTCATCCTTGCCGTCTTGACGTCGTTCCGGGTCGTCACCATTGGCGAGATCTTGATCATCAGCTTCCTGGCGGGTCTCGCTTCCGCGCTCAACAATCCGGCCTACCAGGCACTGGTGCCCGACCTCGTGGAGCGCGAAGACTTGATGAACGCCGTGGCGCTCAATTCGGCGCAATTCAATATGTCGCGCGCCCTCGGGCCGATGCTCGCGGGGCTGGCGCTCGGGTGGGTGGGCGCGGCAGGGTGCTTTTATCTGAACTCGTTCAGCTTTCTGGCGTTGATCATCGCCCTGCTGGTCATCCGCGTTCCCTCTCACCCTGTTCATGAAGGGCCGTCGGTCTGGCACGCGATCCTTGACGGCCTGCGTTACGTGAGGCGCCAGCGCGCCCTGATCGTGCTGCTCTCCGTGCCGTCGATGCTGAGCTTGCTGGCGCTGCCCTTCGTCATCCTGATGCCGGTGTTTGCGCGCGATCTACTGAAGGTAGGGGCCTCGGGACTCGGCTACTTGATGGCGGGGGCGGGCCTAGGGGCGGTCATCTCCGCGCTGACTCTGGCCGCACAGGCCAACATCGAACGGCGCGGAAATTATATCGTCGGCAGCGCCGCGGTGTTTTCGCTGGCACTGATCCTGCTCTCGCAGGCGCGGTCTTTCAGCTGGGCGTTCTTCCTGCTCGTGGTGATGGGAGCGACCATGGTCGGAGCGCTCGCGCTCACCAACAGTACGCTCCAGGTCTCGAGCCCGCCGGAACTGCGTGGCCGCATCATGAGCATGTATAACCTGGCGGTGCTGGGTCTGGCGCCGGTCGGGAGCTTGCAGGCTGGTGCGGTCGCCGAGGCGCTCGGAGTCCGCTTTGCGCTGGCTCTGGGTGGCGCGATCTGCCTGGCTTACTTCCTCACGTTGTTTCTTCTCCTCCCCAGGCTGCAACGCGCCGCACGGCTACCGAAGTCGGAGTTTGGGATTCGGGATTAGGGATTGGCGGTCCGTGATCGAGTTATCAGCTTTCTTTGAGAGCCGAAGCCGAATTCCGGCTTGCGGAGGGACAGGAAGACGAAGCGGTGCGCCACGCGGTCTGCAAGATCTGAATCCCCGATTGACAATCCTCAATCACCTCGCAGCGCGCAGGGTTTCATCCACCATCTTGTAGAAAGCGTCCGGCGAAGAAAACCCCACAACCATCTTTCCGTTCACGAAGCACGTCGGAGTGCTCGAGACACCCACGGCCTGACCTTCCTTGAAGTCCGCTTCGACATGCGGCAGCGTGGCTTTGGAGTCAATGCAGGCGGCGAACCGCAGCCGATCCAACCCAGCCTGCTCGCCGTAGCTGAGCATCAGATCGCGCACGTTCATCGCGTTGATGCTGCCCTGGTTCTTGTAGATCATCGAGCGCAAGGGTACGTAAGCGCCAGGATTGATCTGATAAGCGCACTGGCAGGCCACCGAAGCCGTCAGCGTCCAGTCGTGAATCATGACCAGTGGATACTCTTTGTAAACGATCCGCACCTTGTCTCCGTATTTCGGCAGGAGGTCGCTCTCCAGAAAGTCGTGCAGCCGCGCGCACATGGGACATTGCAGGTCGCCGAACTCGACAATGGTGACCGGGGCGCTGACCGACCCCTGGCTGGGTTCGTTCACGGTCTTGAGGGCCTGGAGCGCCTCGCGACGCGGGTCTAATCCCAGATTGAACACCGCGCCCACCACCAGGCAACGGTTGTCTTTGGTCAGATAGAAATTCTGGACCTCCTTGTTCTTGCCGTCGTCCACGGTGATGGTGGTCGCGAGCAGGTTCGGGTACAAGGAAGGGCGGAAGGGTGTCGCCGTCACGGAGGTCGACGAGGGGAGCTTGAACTGCTCGCGGACGCGCTGGACGACTTCGTCCTTTGGGTCACCCGTCACCTGGTAGAGGTTGCCGAGGATCAGATAACGGCGATCCCTCGTGATAAAGGCGTTGGTCGGGCGCTTCTGCTTGCCGTCATCGGACGTGATGGTCGTCTGCAGAAAGGCGGGGTAACTGGCGGGGCGCAGCGGATCGGCCGTGAGCTTGACCCCCTCCGCCACGCCGAATCTGGCGCGGACGTAGCGGAGGATCTTATCTTGCACGGCAGTATCGCTTGCGGCCGGGACCGCCGGGCGCGTGCTCTCCCCAATCAGGAGAGATCCCCCGAGGAGCAGCAGGCCCACCAGAATAGCCCCCACAGATTTTGAAATGCTCATCATTAAGCCTCGACACCCCTTTCCCGATTTTCACTGCGCCGATCTGACTTCGCCCAGGCTTTGATTTTAGCCGACGACTCTCCAAAAAATCAAATTCCCGTGATGCACACGGGCGCGCCCAGCATGGCTCGGGCCCTAGCTAGAACGCTTGGCCTGTTCGCCGCGCAGTTCGGGTTCGGAGGCGTGGCCGACGACCGCGGGCACTGCCGCATCCGCATCTACCGCTTCATCGGGTTTCTTCCAATGATGGAGGATGAGGTGAACAATAAACATCAGCACCAAGATGCCGCCAAAGGTGCAAACGATCGTCGCCCCCGTCGGCAGATCGAGAACGACGGAGAGGTACACCCCCAGGGCGGACACCAGCGTCCCCATGGTCCAGCCGATCGCCAGGCGCGGGCCGATCCGGTCGGCGAAGAGCATCGCACCCACGGAAGGAACAATAAGGTAGCAAAAGACCAGCAGCACACCGGCAATCGCCACCGAAGAAGTGACGACGAAGCCGAAAGAGGCGTAGAAGAGAAAGTCCCAAAGCCGGATGGAGATGCCCTGCGCCTCGGCGCTGCTGGGGTCCGTGGAGATCAACAGGAACTTCTTGCGGAAGAAATAATGGAAAGCCCCGATGGCGCCGTAGAGCAGTGCGGTATGACCCACTTCGTGCCACGAAACCGCCAGGATGTTTCCGACCAGCATGTCTTTCAGGTGTTCGGTCTCCCCGGTGGCCTTGCTCATGGCAAGGATCGCCGCGGCGGACGCCACGGCGTATGCGATGCCAATGAAAGCCTCCTGCGGGATATGCGTGCGGCGCATCCGCGCGAGCGCAAAGAGCGCCGCGCCCAGGAAAGTAAACGCCAGGCTGATCCAATAGGCGCCACCGGCGTGCGGGTCCATTCCGGCCAGGATGGCGATGGTGGCACCGAGGGCGGCAATCTGGGCGAGCGCCAGGTCAACGAAGATGACCCCACGCTCCACCACGTGCACGCCCAGGTAGGCATGAATGCCCGTCAGAATCAGGCTGGCAACGAAGGGCGCGAGCAAGAACGGCAGAACTTCCATTCATCCTCCAGGTAGCTATGGGTTGGCTTTAGAAAGCCCGCGTCAGCAGGCCTATATCGTAATCGAAAAGTTTGAAATAGTCGGTGACTTCTTTTTCTCCGCCCACCGAGGGCAGCATCACAACCACCCGGCCGCCGGTCTCGCGCGCAATGCTGTTGGGCGTCTTCAGATCGAAGTAGGGCTCGACCAGAATGACCTTGACGTTGTCGCGCCTCATCATCTGGATCAGTTCCACGGTGTGGCCTGGACTGGGCGGGATGCCTGGACGCGGCTCGATCTCGCTCGCGGAGATGAGGTCGAAGCGTTTCAGAAAATTCGGCCAGGAGCGGTGATAGGTCACTACTTTCTTGCCACGGAAGGGCTGCATTTCTGCGTCCCAGCGCTTCTCGCCTTCCGTCAGGCGATTGCTGAAATCCTGGAACCGCTGGTCGAAGTAAGCTCGGCCGTCCGGTTGCACTTCCGCCAGCTTGTTGGCGATGCCGCGAGCGATGCGCCGGCCGTTCTCGGGGTCGAGCCAATAGTGCGGGTTTCCAAAAGGGTGAACGTCGCCCATGGCGCGCGTCACGACGGTAGTGGGGATCTCGAGAATCTCCGCGAATTGCGAGGCATCCAGATACCCCTTAGCGCCGACCTGAACGTTGGGGTTCCCGCACTGGGTTATCAGCGGCGGCAGCCAGCCGATTTCCAGCTGCAGGCCCACCACAATGAGCAGGTCCGCGCGCCGCAGCTTCAGCAGGAAACTCGGCTTGGCCTCGACAAAGTGCGGGTCCTGGTAGCCGCGTGCGATCGATTCCACCTCGACGCGGTCGCCGCCGACCTCGGAGGCAAACTCCGCAAGGTCCGTCGTCGAGGTCACAATCTTGATCTTCGATGCGGCGTGGGCCGCGCCCTCCGAAGCGAGTATCGCGAACAGGAGAGAGAACACGAACAATCCGGCGCGACGAAGCAAGTTACGTCTGCAGTCCATGACAAGACTCCTAGAAAGGATGGGCGCCGTGTGCGCCGAGAACAAACAGGAATTGGAACAACAAATCGTTTCCCGAGCGGCCGTCCGCGTAGTGCGTGAAGCGATATTGCCCCCGGATCTGGCTGAACTCGCTCGGCCAGTAGGTGATGACCGGAGAAAACCCGCTGTCGGTCAGCGAAGCCACCTCAGCCCGGCCGGAGCGGTCGTAGCGCCCACCGACCGTCCAGCGCCGGGTCAGGCGGTAGTCAGCAGCAGTATAGAATCCAAACGCGCGCTCGGTCGAGCCCAACTGTTCGCGGCGGCTCCAGACAAATTCGTTGCGAAACAGCAAATTGTGATAGATGGCGCGGCGCAGCGGCTTCCAGCGCAGCGTGGCATCGGCGCCGAAAAGTTGGGTGCGGAATCCCGTGCCCACGTCGTTGTGGCCGCGCGCCCAAGAAACGCCCAGGTCGACGTTGGTAGATTCCGTCAAATCGCGGTATCCCCGCAGGCGTCCGACCGTCAAGACATCGCCCCGCCGCGTGGCCTGGAAAACGCTCCCCGAATCTCCCCGGAAGACCTGCGCGGTCGCTTCGAGGAAAATGCCGTTGGGGGCGGGGAGGATCCTGTTGATGGAGAGTCCTGCGTCGTTAATTCCTTCTTCTCCGTTGACCAAATTCTCGGTCACCAGCGGCCGGTCGGTCCAGGGCAGAACGTGATTGTGCAGCGTGTTGACGACCCCAAACGCCGAGCGCATCTTGCCGACCTTGGCCACAAATCCCCCCGGAAGCGAAGTGAAGGTCATATAACCTTCTTCGAGGTCCACTCCTTCCTGGCCGAAGGAAAGGAAGAAATCCCCGCGCGCGTAGGGGTCAATGATGGCTTGGAAGCCGACTTCCGATTCGTGCATCGCCAGGGTTGGCACGCTGCGGTTGGGATCACGCCCCACCGCACCCAGGAAATCTCCGATCACGCTGATGTCGGGATTGAGCACCTTCGACGCCGCACTCAACCCTCCATAGACGGGCAACTGACCCGGCGTGGTGCTGGTCGCAACCGTGGCCGCCTGAGCCGCCGCCTCGGGAGCGGCGGTAGGCGCGGCGGTGGATGCCGCCGGCGCGGAACCCGGCGCCGCAGCGGGGGTCTCGGGCGGACCCGCAGGCTGGTTGGCCTTGAGCGCCTTCACCTCCGCCTCGAGCGCGGCAATGCGCTCTTCGAGCGCTTTCAGCCGCTCCTGCGTTGGGTCTGTATCCTGGCCGAAAAGAAATCCTGACCCCAGCAACAGCAGACAGGAAAGAAAAACGAGTCTTCGCATCTGGATACTCCTCGAAATCCCGGTGATGGAATCACCCCGAACCCATCGTCACACACCAGCCTCGCAGGGGAAACCGCTAAATGACAGGGGGGGCGCGAGAAGAAACGACCACAAATGACTGCACAGGCCGTTGTTGAGCCGGAGGCACTGGACGGCAAAACTTGCAGGCTTCGGGAACCTTCGCCACCAAACCGCTTGCGGGGCTCGCTGCATTCCGCAAGTTGATCTGGCAGGCGAGGCAAGCAGGTTTTGGGGTGAGATCGTTTGGAAGTCGAAAGGCACGCCGGAGAATGGCCCGGGATTCCGTCCCACTCGCCTCTTCCCCGTGGCGATGGGACTCCTCGAACCAAAGGAGCTGTGATTGCACGGCAATCAAGCCCCACACGGCCAGGGCACGTAAACGGCGGGGTCGCCCGATTTGCCTCCAGAGGTTCATCAGCGCAGCACTATCTCAGGATCTATTCCCACCTTCCCCTTGAACTGACGAATTGCAGACTTCCGTCAAGAAGGTTGCGTTCAAGCTGCTCCCCGTTTGGATGGGGATCGCGGGCCGCAGGATGTCCGTCCCTCTCAATGATTTGCGCCGCGGCAAGGCCTTCTCGCGCCCTCATGAGAGCCCTCAGCCTGTTATTCATCGCGTTCTGCCAGCCGCCGCGAGAGCTCCTTCACCTTTTCGGCAAGGTGCGGAAGGTTGGAAAGGTGCGCGTACATCCTCTTGAATTCGTGGAGGGGCCGGGCCGGCCGCCCCCACACCGTCTCGCCGCGTCGCACGATCTTACCGGGGAGGATCCCCGCTCCTCCGCCTAGGACCGCGCGCTCCTCGACGCGCACGTGGTCGCCGATGCCCACTTGCCCGCCCATCACCACGTAATCGCCGACCTCCACGCTCCCCGAGATGCCGGTCTGCGCGGCAATCACGCAATGCCGGCCGATTCTTACGTTGTGGGCGATCTGCACGAGGTTGTCGATCTTGGTTCCCTGCCCGATGACTGTCGTGCCGAGCGAGCCGCGGTCCACCGTCGAGTTGCAGCCGATCTCGACGTCGTCCTCGATGACGACCTGCCCAAGCTGCGGGAACTTCTGATATCGGCCTTCGGCGAAGACATAGCCGAAGCCGTCGCCCCCCAGCGTCACTCCCGCGTGCAGAATCACGCGGTCACCGAGGCGGGCGCCCGGGTAGACTGTCACACGAGGGTAGAGGACGCAATGCGCGCCGACCTGCACGTCCTCTCCCAAGTAGACCCCCGCGGCGATCCGTGTCCCTGCTCCCACGCTGGCGCCGCGCGCGATGACAGCGT
>Ga0315280_10007201_pt1 | contig 15032 bp, 14 predicted proteins | sample YL17G06_40_MG_FD_203697 | JGI IMG/M metagenome (GOLD analysis project Ga0315280, IMG submission 203697) | Sediment microbial communities from Yellowstone Lake, YNP, Wyoming, USA - YL17G06_40 | ecosystem: Environmental > Aquatic > Freshwater > Lake > Sediment | place: USA: Wyoming | collected... | reverse complement strand
GGCAAACTGACAATGATAAAAACGCAGAGACCAAAAACACTCCACAAAACATCTTTCATCAATAAATTTGAATAAAAAGATATGAGGCATATTGCTTTAAGCACTCCAGCTAATAAAGCCCATGCAAAAGGAATGCTTTCATAAAGAAAATAAACTCCAAGCGTGCCTAACGGGAGAAAGGCTATAAATGATGTTAAATCTGAAGCTTTCGATTTATCTGTTTCTTTTTTCATTTTCTCCCGAAGTTCTATGCCCATAAGTAGCAGGTTATTAAGCTAGCAGATTATTAAGTTTTAATCGGGCAGCATCTATCTGAAGATTCCCGCTTAATTATAGTGTGGTTCTGTCGATTTCTTTTGACGACTCTCTTTCAGTTCGTTCATCGCGCGCGCTAGCTGGACTGCCACATTCCGGACCAAGCAAACCTGGCATCACGCGAAGTTCAAGAATACGAATCAACTGAACAAATTAGAACTTCACACTACTGTTCTTCCAACTATGCCTTCCTGAATTATGTGACCATGAGACTTGTAAACCCAAACAAACTGTTCCTTGTCAACCCTGCCTACATTGTAAAGACACAGTGCGCAAATGTTCTCGGCGATTTGCCGGCCTAACAATTCTTCGTATCGTTGCAGTTCTTGGCTTTTTGCATAGTTAAAGAAAACCTCCGTTTCGCCAGCACCACGTAATCCTGTAAATCCTGCCTTTTCCTTCTTTTTGAGAAGATTCTTCCAATTGGCTAAAAGTGTTTTACCATGAGCTCGACCCTTGTCGATATACCATTCATAAGCCGACATAATAGTGAACGCTTCCTTCTGCAAACTAGCAGGATCTATGCCATATCTCTGAATTTCTTTAACTTCAGAAGTCAGTTTGTCTTCTGCCACAAAATACACAACAGCTTCACCTCTCTTTAATCCGGCTTCAAGAAATGGAAAAGATATTTTGCGCTTGAAAACTTCGTCAGTGTAAAGGGCGAAGGCATGGTCTCCACTTCTAAGACCTTGGACGTACCTCACATATTCTGCGTTCATGGACGTAACTGAGCGAAAATCACGAATTAATCCCGCCAGTATTTTCCCTTTGTATGTCAAACGATATTTCTTTGTCAAAGGCTCAAGTTCAACAAATTCCTTCAGCTCCCTCAGATGATAACCAAACTTGCCATGATTGCTAACGTTTACGCTGTTCAAAAGCTCTGAAAACGACATATCAGCATTTCTTAAACACTCTATAATTTTTCTTTTAACTGGATGAGCCATAGCCTTCTGAAAAAGATTATTCCACGTATTCATGGCGACACAACGCTTTTCTGGGCAACTTAAACATAAGTGGACGCACTCTATATCCATTTGGTGAAGCGAATTTCACTCTCTAAAGAAGAAACAACCATCCTAACAGATTGATCTATGCTGCGGTAAACATCAGGGCACGCTAGTTTTCAGAGTTCTTATACTGGTGATTTTTTGCCATAGGCTGTCGAATGAGGTTTTCAGGATAGTAATTTGTGTTGGGTCGTCTGTCCAGAAGATTTGTGTGTTTTCGTTTGTGGGGTCGTTTCCTTTCCAGATGGCTTCTTTGTCATCAGTTATTAATAGGTTGTAGAGTAGTTTCTCTGTTAGTTTTATTTCTACATTGTTTTTGTTTGTTTTTGCAAGTTGCATGAGGGTTTCGGTGAGTTCTTGTTGTTTGTGTTTATCGGTTATTATTCGTATTTTGATTGGTTTTGAATTAGTTCTAGTTTTTTGGGGGTAGTCTGCGAAGGTGATTAGCCAGTCTTGAAGTTGTGCCATTATGTCGATCTGTTTGTCGGCGTTTTCTATCATATTTGCGAGTCTTGGGTTTGCGGCGTCTTTTTGGGCGATGACTTCTATTGTGCAGTCCTCCTGTTTTGTCGGTAGTGCTATTGTTTTCAGTTTGGATGTTAGTTCGGTTTGTTTTTGTTTGAGTTTTTCCATTTCTCCTGTCATTGTGTTCAGTTTGGTTTTGGTTAGCATTTGAATTGTTGTTTCTGGCTGGGTCGCTGAGAATTTTCTGGGCACTTTCAGTTTTCTTGTTATTAATCTGCGTTTTTCAAGTTCTGGTATTATGCGGTAGACTTCTTCTCTTCTGATTTTTGATAATTTGGCTATTTCTGAGGCTGAAGCGACGCCTAAGGCTGTTGTTGTGATGTATATTTTGGCTTGGGTTTTTGTTAAGCCATAGTTTGCGAGTTCGTTTGATGTTTCTTCTAGGAATTGTTGGAAGTTGGATGTCTGGGTTTTGCGTGCTTGGGATTGAACCCATTCTGCCATTTTTTCTTTTGTGATTTTTTCTGCTTGTTTTTGTGTTTCAAGTTTGTTTTTTATTGTTTTTAGCAGTTCTGCTGGGTCGAGTGGTTTCATGATGTAGGAGTCTGCACCGTAGTTGAGGGCGTCTACTGCGTTTTTTAGTGAGGGGTAGCCTGTTATCATGATTTTTATTGTTTCTGAAGAGATTTCTTGTAGCTGTGCTAGTAGTTGTGTGCCTTCCATGTCTGGTAATTTAATGTCGAGTAATGCGAGGTTAAAGAATTGGGTTTTTGTTTTTTCTATGGCTTCTTTTGCGGTGGTTGCGAATGTTGTTTGGTAGCCTTCTAATTGGAGTATGGCTGAAAGGGTTTTGCATATGCATTCGTCATCGTCCACTATTAGTATTTGTGGCACTGTTTGATGTGTCATTGGTTGTTTGCCTCCTCCTTCTTTGGTAGTTTTATCGTGAAAGTTGTGCCTTGACTAAGCTTGTTTTTAACTTCGATTGTGCCATTGTGTTGTTCCACGATTTTTTTGCATATTGCGAGTCCCATGCCTATGCCTTTGGCTTTTGTTGTGAAAAATGGTGTGAAGAGTTTGGTCATGTTTTCGTCTGCTATTCCTATGCCTGTGTCTCTGAACTCTATTTCTGCGTGGTCTTTTGTTTCGCTTGTTTTGATTGTTAGTTTTCCTCCGTTTGGCATGGCTTGCACTGCATTTCTTGTTAGATTTAAGAACACTCTTTGTAGCTGTTTTTCGTCTACTGTGACAATTGCTTTTTTGGCGAATTTTCTTTCGATTTTTATGTTTTCTGGTATGTTACTTATTGTTATCGAGCTGTCTACTATTTTGTTTATGTCCTGCTTTTCTTTTTGTAGTGGTCTTTTGGCTGCGAAGTCTAGTAAGTCGTTGATTATGTTGTTAGCAAAGAGAGTTCCTTGTTCTATTATGTCAAACATTTCAAGGGCGGCTTTGCATTCTGGTTTTGCATGATGCGGGCATGTGTTTTTGATGTAATAGCTAGCGTTTCTTATTGAAGTTAGAGGATTTCGTAGGTCATGAGCCACCATTGTTGCCAATTCGCCTATAGTTGCCAGTTTTTCTAATTTTAAACGCTCTTCTTCCATTTGTTTTCTTTCTCTTATATCGCGTATAATAATCAAGTCTGCTGGACGACCTTGATAATGTACAAGTGCGTCAGTAAGCTCAATTTGGATATATTCGCCAGTTTTGGCTATTAGCTCAATTTCAAATGTTTCGGAAAGTTTCTCTCCTCGCAATCTCTCCTCATATCTTTTCCTTACGATTAATCGATGTTTTTCGCTCACTAGTTTTTCAAAAGGAACTCCGAGTAACTCATCTTTTGAGTAACCAATAAGCTCAGCACCTTTTTTGTTTGTGAACGCTATTTTTTCATCCTGAAATATTACGACTCCGTCGCTTGCTTCTTCCACTAAAACAGAGTACCTCTTCTCAGATTCTAACAATTCTTCGGTCCTTTTTTGAACAAGCTCTTCTAAATGCTCAGAATATTGCCTAAGCTTCTCTTCCATCCGTTTGCGTTCGGTGACGTCTCGGACAATGCCCCGTGTTCCCACAACTTTGTTACCATCTTTTATGACTGTGGAACTATATTCCACAGAATGAGGGTGTCCTTTTTTGTCCAGTAAGACGGTCTCGGTGGTTATTTCTCCTGTTTTTAGGAGATTATTGAAATCGGCTGCTGTTTTTTCTTGCAATTCTTTGGAGATTGAAGCCATAAAATTCTTGTCTATCATCTCCTCTGGGCGATATCCCAAAATTGTCTCTACCGCTGGATTGGCAAAGGTAATTTTTCCCTTATCATCGAGACTGTAAATGATGTCTTTCTCTCTTTCTACAAGGTCTCTATATCTTTCCTCAGACTCCTTTAAGACACTCGCCGTCTTCTTGCGTTCGGTGATGTCTTGTCCTTGAGCTATTGTGGCCACTATGTTGCCATCTTTGTCTGTTATATTTGCTGAGTTCCAAAGTGCGATTCTCGTTTCTTTGCCTTTACATAGAATGGGCACCTCAACAGATTGCCACTTCTCACCTTTCGTAGCTTTTTCAATAGTTTGCAGAATCTCTTCTTTTTGCAAAGGTGGAAACAAGACATCGATGTTTCTTCCAAGCACAGACTCCTTTTTGTAACCCGTAAGGGCCTCGAATGCATTGTTAAATAAGCTAATCTTATTTTTATTGTCCCAAACTATGATTGGCGCGTTGGCATAATTCAAAAGATTGTCAAGATAATTCTTTGTCTCCCTCAGTTTTTCTTCAGCTTTCTTGCGATCAGTAATGTCGTTGTAGATTGCCACGATATTTCCGTTTGGCAGTTTGTAAACCCAGCTTTCACGCCAAGTACCCAGATCTCTGTCGTCCTTGTACATTGCAGCTGGAAAATACTCCGGTTGCCCAGTTCGCCATACACGCTGAAAAACCTCAAAGACTCCAAAGCTTTTGACACCTAGAAACACCTGGGTCACGCGTTTGCCAACAACTTTATCCTTACTGATTTTCTCAATCTTCTCCGCCCCGGCGTTGAAGTCCCTGAACACAAAATCTTCCCCATTTTCAACCGCCTCATATACAGCCACCCCACTTGGCATACTAGAAAACAACTGCCTAAACCGCTCTTCGCTCTGACGCAGCGCTACCTCATTTTTCTTGCGTTCGGTGATGTCTTTAACAAAAACAGATAGTCCAGCCTTGGTGGGATACGCGTTGATTTCAAAGACGTAGTCCTTACCTCTAAGCTGATACTTGTTCACGTAACTCTGGGGTTGCCGTGTTCTTAATGTCTCCAGGTACACTTGCTCTATTTTTGTCCCTTTAACATCTGGGAAAACCTCGGTAAGAGATTTTCCAATAGCATCCTTGGCTGAAATCCCCGTGAGCTTTTCAGACGCTTTGTTCCAGTAAGCATATCTTAGGTTCTTGTCCATTGCAAAGAAGGTATCGCTAATGCTTTCGGTAAGTTCCTTGTATCTCTCCTCGCTTCCTCGAAGCGCTTCTTGTGCCTTCTTGCGTTCGGCGTATTCTTTGGCTAGTTCCAAGGCGGTTGAAACGTGCTGGGCAAGATTTTTCACTGAGAGGACGAAATGTTCAGCTAGTAATACCGAATCCACAACTAGTACGCCTATGACTTTTCCATATTGTTTAAGCAGCGTCAGGATTCCAGACCTTTTTTCGTAACCTATCGTCTTTGTTATCAAGTGTGCTAGTGGTCTTGGAAAAAATTCGGATACAACGTCAATAAAGTTGGCTTCAATAGTTTTTCCCTCTTTCACAACCCTACTGAAAAAGTTTGACTTGTTCAAGTCAAACTTATAACCCTTGTAGGATCGAATTTCCAGTACTTTTTCTCCTACCTTTATCTTCTTAGGGGATAATGACGCCTCAATAAGCATGAGCTTGGTTCCGTCATCTGTCAACAAAAAAATGGAGACATTGTATCGTTTTGATTTTGCAAACTCCTCCTTCACGGTTCTATAGACCTCAGCCTCGTCCAACACTCCATGTATCTTCACAGAGACATTCTCTGTGAAGTGTATGATCTCCATCAAGTCACGTAAAGGTTTATTTATCTGCTCATCCTGCGTTTTCTCAGATTCCTTCAACTCCTCTTCAATGCAAACTTTTTCGCTCGAAACTACGTCTTTCATATATTCACCATCGATATACTAGCCTATTATGTGTAACTGTAACAGCACAAACACATAGAGTTATATTCTAGAACATATATACATTTCGAAACGGTTTTTACCTTGGAATCCAAAACAGCATACACTCTCAATCGGAGAATAATCCAAAACTTCATGGACATAATAATCCTCAAACACCTAAAAAACAACCAACCCATGAGCGGATACGACGTAATCAAACATCTCCACAAAAAATTCCACATGCTACCAAGCGCCGGCACAGTCTACTCACTCCTATACTCGCTAGAAAGACAAAACCTCATACAAGGACACGTGAACAACGGAAAAAGAGTGTATAAGCTCACAAAACAAGGCGAAAAACTTCTCACAAACATTTGCACCGCAGAAACCAACATCCAATCTTTCCTCTCCTATATCTTTTCTGAAGCATAAGCCAAAACGGCAAATAAACAGGGAAAGCGCTAGTGGACTCTGCGCTTCTGCTTTTCAAGTTCAATCTCCTTCACTCTTGTTTCAATGTATTCCGCAACCTTCTCGTCGCTGTACTTCATCATTTCCCTCTGCCTCTTCAAGTGCTCCTCAATCATCACAAGCAACTCACCAGCATCAAAAGGCTTCAAAACATACCCATCCGCACCCTTGTTCACAGCCTCAACCACATTCTTCAAAGACGGATACCCCGTGACAATAATCTTCACCATTTTAGGCTCAGTCCTCTTCAAATTCTCAAGAAGCTTTGTCCCCTCCATGTCCGGCAGTCGAATGTCAATCAAAGCTATGTTGAAGAAGCTTTCATTAGAAACTTCAATCGCTTTTGCGCCACTCTCCACAGCCTCAACCAAATAGCCTTCCTTCTCCAGAATCCTAGAAAGCGTCTTCCTTATCGCCGCATCATCATCAACCACAAGTATGCTAACCCTTCGACCCAACTCTCTCACCTCCTCTTCTCTTCTTAACCAAAGCACCATCATCATTGAAACCCGAAACCACAGTCATCAAGGACGCATCCTCAGAAATCATACCCTTCAATTTTGAAACAGCCTCAGCAAAATCATTAACATAACTTTCCTCAAACCTCACTCCCAAATCTTCACACAACTTCTTCAAAACCAGTCTCTTCAAATACACAACCCCATCCTTAAAGATCAGGCTTAATGCTTCGTCAAAATCCTCAACCTTCTCCGAAACATCATCCTGCCCAACATTGAAAGAATTCTTCAAATGAAAATACAAAGCCTGCTTACATGATTTACCAAGCGAATCAAAGGCAGAATCCACCGCTTTCAAAAAGGCCTCATTAAACCTCTTGTTAGACACTACAATCCAACCATCATGTCAAAGACATTACTCAAAAAGGCTAACGACATAAGATAAATCTCTTATGAAACACAAATTCTAATCATTCATATCGCTAATGCAGATTCCAAATCCGAATACCAACCAGCCACTTCCACCATGGACAGCAAACCAGAGTGCAAAATTGAAGCTACCCCGCCTCTAGAAGCTGAAAACAACCAAGCACGCCAGCTATCTTCAATCGACTTTCAAAAACCAGCAATTCTTCATGTGATTTCGCACATGCTGAGATGATTCCTTACTAGTTCTAGCGAGATCAGACAATCCGATAGTTTTCTTTTCCGTTTGAGTTTGTCTTAGGTATCGTTATGACGAATCTAACCCCTTTCCCTTGAATACCTGTTTCTTGAATGTTCCAGCCGTAAACTTCGCATATTCTTTTTATCATGAACAGGCCGTAGCCTGTGCCTTTTCCTAAGGTGAAGCCTTCTTTGAAGAGGCTGCTCCGCATGTTGTCGGGTATGCCTACGCCGTCATCTTCATAGACGAGTTCAAGCTTGTCCGCGCTTGGCGTTCTACTGTATATTCCGATTTGCCCTGTTTTTTCGCCGTACTTCAACGTGTTATCAATTAGATTGTAGAAGAGTTGTCTCAGGAGCGAATCAGCCAAAACCGTTAGATCGTGGCACTCGTTCACTATCTTGATGCCTTTCAAGTCTATGAAGAGTGACGCTGCCTCGTCAACAGCCTTGCCAACGTTCATGTTGACCAGTTTTTCAACGCCCAGCTTCTCGTATGTTCTGGCAAACTCAAAAATGGCTTCCACGTTTCTGACTGCGTTTTCCATGTCGACCAACTGCTTCAGCGCTTCAGGGTTTCCAGCCAGCTTTCGCTTCAACAGATAGGCATTTCCAGTCACCGCGCACAGCTTGTTTCGCACATCATGCCTCGTCAGGTCGCCAACAACCCGCAGCTTTTCCTCCAGCTTCTTTCTTTCCAAAATGTCGCGGAATACGACGAGATCAGCAGGTTTGCCTTTATAACTGATTTTCGCTGCGTTTATTTCGTACATCAGTTTTCCTCCGTCCTTCTTTAGCACTTCAACTTCGTATGGTTCCACGTGCATTCCCATCATTCTCTTAGCCAGACTCTTTATCAGTACTGCTTTGGTCTTCGTCCCAAACATTTTTATTTTCAGCAAGTTCTTTCCAACAAGCTCCTCTTTTTTGAACCCGGTTATTTCTTCCGCTTTTTGCGTGACTTCCAAGATTTTTCCTCTTCCATCCACGACAGCCACAGGGTCAGCCATAAGGTCAAACAACATCTGAAAATGTTTTCTCGACTCTTCCGATTCTTCCTGCGCCCTTTTCAGCTCCGTGATGTCCTTATAAATTCCAACGTAGCCGAGCAGTTTGTCTTCGAAGGTTACTGGAGCAGCAGAAATCGACACTGGCACCAATGACCCGTCTTTTCTCTTTCTTACGGTGTTATGACTGCCATATCCGTCCTTTGCATCCCTGTTCAGACCTTCTGCTTCTTCGCGCATGTCTTCGGGCACTACAACGTCGTTTATGTTTCTGCCTTCAACTTCCTCTGCAGAGTAACCGAACAGCTGAAAGAAACGAGAATTCGTATCCAAGATTCGGAAGTCTGAGTCTAAGTAGACCGCTGCTTCCGGATTATGTTTGAACAATCCTTCAAACTTCTGATGACTCTCTTGAATTACTTGTTCACCTTTCTTTCTTATGGTGATGTCGCGAGCAATACCTAAGACCAAAGTTTTCCCCTTGATTTTTACGGGGTAGGTTCTTATTTCCACGGGTACCTGTGTGCCGTCTTTTCTGTTCAAAGCAAACTCGTCTGGACCCGTGGGTTTACCGAGAGCGTTCATAGCCAGAAGCTTGGCTGCTTTCAGAGCCTCGTTTCGAGGCAGCAGCTTCAGCTTCAAGAAGCTCTTCCCGATTAACTCGTCTTTCATGTAGCCAGTCAGTTTCTCTGCGGCTTTGTTTCCGTCTATGAAGTTGCCTTTCAAGTCATTCAGGTAGTAAGCGTCAGGCGCCAGTTCAAACAGAACACTTAGACGTTCTTCTGAGTTTCTTAGCTCTTCTTCGGCTTTCTTTTGATCGGTGATGTTTGCGGAAATCATTATAGCACTAGAAACTTTTCTATCATGCTTGATAGGAACGACTTTTGTGCTAAACCAGATTGTGCCGATTTTCGGGATGTTTGAAGAAACTTCATAGCTTTCTGGTTTTCCCGTTTTGAAGACTTCTCTCAAAGCCTTCTCCATTACATCGTGTTGTTCTCTTGGTACATATTCGTAGACTGTTTTTCCAACTGTCTCTTCAGGAGTGTAAGGTGGTATCGTTCTATTGATGTACCGAATTACACTATTGCCGTCTACAATCATCACAATGTCATCGGTGTTCTCTGTCAGAGACGCCCATTTTTCATTCGCATCCCGCAATGTATCTTCCCATTGTTTGCGTTCTGCGATGTCGCGCATAGCGGTCACTCGGATTATGCGTCCTTCGTAAGGGATGGCTTTGCCGCGGATTTCCTGTACAAAAGTTGATCCGTCTTTTCTAAGGGCTATACCCTCATAAGGTTTTTCACATCCCGAAAGTATATTCTTCAATATAAGATCACGAGATTCTGGTGCCGCAAAGTCCAGTGCGTTCTTTCCAATAACTTCAGAGAGTTCGTACCCAAACATCTTGGCGAAGTTTTGATTCGCGTCTAGAATTTTGCCCTTATCGTGGATAGCAATCGCTTCAAAAGTTGCTTCAGATAACCTCCGGAACCGTTGTTCGCTTTCCCGCAACGCCTCTTCTGCTTTCTTGCGTTCAGACGTGTCCCTTATCACGCCAACAAAGCACACAGGGTTGCCAACGGAGTCTCTGAGGATGCTTGCGGATAATTCTCCTTGGTATTCTTCTCCATTCTTCTTCAAGAATGTATATTCAACATTCTTTATTGTTCCCTGTTCAAACGCTATCTTCAAACTCTTCAAGGCGCTCTCTCGGTCTTTCTCTGCAATGAGTTCAAGACGGTTCTTGCCAACAATTTCTTCCTTAGATGAATATCCCATCATCCTTAGTGCTGCTTCGTTACAATCAAGGATATTTCCATGCAAATCACTCACGGTTATGGCATCGGGTGACGAAAAAAATACTGCTCTTAGTCTCTCCTCTCTTTCCCATATCTTCATGTCTGCATTTTTTCTTTCTACAGCTTGGCATATGCCACGTGCCAATTCACCATAGACTGTTTCTGGTTCACCATGTTTGTAGAAGTATCCGTCAACACCCAAATTGAGTGCTTTGATGGCTACTTCTTCTCTACCTTTTCCAGTGAAAATGATGAAAGGAGTGTCGTTTCCTTTTTCTCTTAGTTCCTTCAGAAATTCTAAACCATCTTTCCCAGGCATTTGATAGTCAGCGACGATCACATCATACGCTTCTTGCTTCATCTTTTCCATGGCTCCTTCAGCTGACCCAGCAGTATCAACTTGAAGCCGGCCCTGCATTTCCAAACATTGTTTTGCAACTTTTAGAAAGCCCGGGTCATCGTCAACATGCAAAACCCTGATTGGTCTTTTCTCAGTAAGCCCTAGAGAAACTCCAGTTGAAGACTCGACAGTAGATTCATTCATCGAGATCAACTTCTTTTCTTTGCATGTAAGCAATGACGTTTAAGGTTTACATCCATTCTTGTGTCTTAAATCATAAAACTGTTGTTAAACAACTGTATGAATTAGTAAGCTTCGAAATTCGGATTCTGAAGCTAGGTGTGACCTTCATGCCAGTCGGCTTGCATCTAACTCACAAAATATCACATCAATCAACTACCCAGCCATCTTCTCTTCACATAATAGAATACTAAAGAGGTAAAGGACAGATGTTACGTGCGCCGCTAGCATCGGAAGCTAACCCGCCTCTAGAAGCTGGAAACAACCCACACATTAGCGTTAAGGCTCGTAACAACCAAGTACATTCTTTATTGGAGGGAAAAAGACAAAAATAGCTCTCGCCACAGAATTATCACAAGACTCTAACTCGGCTCGTGAAGTTTCACCTGAAAAGTGAGGTAGGGGATAATTGCGGGGTTGCCCTAGCCTGGTAGGGGGCAGGCCTGCTAAGCCTGTGGTCAGCAATGGCCGCGTGGGTTCAAATCCCACACCCCGCGCCAACGCAACTGGATGTAATAGATGGTCACACCGACCCGCATATTGTTGCAAACCGGAAGAAACTAGGCTTTGTATTGTGGCTTTGAGGGAAGAGAAGAATGACGAGACTTTTGGCGAGCATTTTAAATAGTGAATCCTAAGTTTGTTGTTTAGTAGGATAATGGTGAGAGTTTGGAAAGGAAAAAAGGTTTAGTCCTTATAATACTTCTAATGCTTCTAGTATTCCCGACAATTGCTGCATTACAAATCCATCGAGTACTTGCCAATGTGCCGAGTGTGGATGCTCCTGTGCCTTGGACAAGTGGGACTCACACAATCCTAAACATTACTGTCAGACATGATACCACCAGTCTTCCCCTTTCCGATCATTACGTGGATCAAGTTGAAGTTAACATCGACGGCACCCCTCATATAATGAACCTTACACCTCCCCAACCGCAATACTTTTTCGTTATACAATACGACATGGGACAAGTCACAGGCACGCCAACAGTCAAAGCAAGAGCCCATTGCACCTATCATCTTTGGGGCGGCTACTCCCCTTCTGTACAAGTACCTGAGTTCTCATCTTTTCAATTGCTGCTAATTCTAGCAACAACATCAATTACAATAGTGCTACTAAGATCAAAAGTGCATGGCTTAAGGAAGAAAACCGTTAAGAATACAGAAGGAATTGCACTATTCCCAGCTGATAGCAAGACTGCAAGAGCTTCATGTCAGGAAATTTTGGATGGTAAAAATGGGTCTTTTTAACTCAAACGCTCCGTTTTTAGTTGACTTGAATCTATTACTCCAAGTTATAATTTTTGTTGTCCTAGCTGTTAGTTTGATTCTTAAATTCAAGCATAACTACATGAAACATGGAGCAACAATGGGCATTGCAGTTGCGCTAAATACCGTTTCTGTGTTGGTTGTAATGGTGCCTTCGTTACTAAGCAAAAAAGGTATATTTGAGAATCCGGCCACTCTCTTTGCATTAGCGACTATTTCACACGCGGCTCTAGGAAGTTTAGTGGAAATACTTGGAATATATCTCATGGCAACATGGATATTTAACCGCCATGATGAGAAAGCTTGCTTCAAAAACAAAAGAATCATGCAGGCTACAGTCTTCTTCTGGCTAGTAGAGCTGATATTAGGCGTATACATTTACGCCATGTTGTATCTACTACTATAATAAAAACTGCAACAATGTATGACATAATCATTTTTATTGAATAAAATTGCCCTATTATGTTGGATAGTTTTATATTTTCAGGAAGAGACTGTTTTACAAGTTATGGAGGTGAAAAAATCATGGCGAAGAAAGGCACGAAATATAAATGTGAAGAATGTGGGCTTGTCGTTGTGGTTGACGAGGCATGTGGATGTTCTTCATGCGATTTGATATGCTGCGACGAACCGATGAAGGAGGTTAAACCGAAAGCCAAAAAGTAAATCGTCTATTTTCTTTTGTTCCACGCTTCTTTCAACATCGTAACAAAACCTGTCTCGTCTTCCGCAATCCTCTTTTTAACTTCTCTCCAAGTGGCAGGACAATTCTTATACTCCACGCCTACAACGCTGTGGATAATTCTGTCAACTTCATGCCTATTTTCGCTTGTAACCTCTATTCCAGCCTTCACGAAAACCTCCCTAAGATGTCTAAAATAGCAAGTCATAACAAACCACCTCAAAACATAATTCAAAGCGTCCTGCGATGACTCAATAGTTATAACTTTAGCACCAGGCTTCGTTATAACTATACTACCGTAGACTCAAAACATAATTGAAACATTTTTTAAACTTATATAACGTTGTATGGCTCAAGTAGGAATTATGTCTGAGGCGCTTACGCCTAAGGTCATGTCGATTCTAAGGACTATGCATTTGAGCACTGGGAAGTGCCATTATACAAGGGAATTGGCTAAGCTTGCTGAAGTCAGCACGCGGGTTGTGTCTAAAGAATTCAGTAAGCTTGGGAGGCACGGGATGGTTCAACAGAGGCCGGAGGACAGAGAGAAATTTTTCAAGCTTAATTTGGCGAATCCGAGAACGAGGAAGTTATGTGAGTTGTTTGAAACGGAGAAAAGAGAGAAGTTTTACAGTGCGAACAGCGTGCATGCCTGTTCCTGAATTAGGTTTTCAGTGGGCTGCGGTGCTGGTTCTGTTTTCCAGATCATATTTGGATCATATACCAGACCGAGGGGGTAGGCTGTGAGCACACAAGCAGAAGGCTCAGCCAAAACATCGTCCTTGAACAACGATGCTCCCGCAACGCGAGAACCGGCAATCATAAGGCGCAACTCAACAATGTTTGCAAAAAGGAATTTAGGAACACACATGCGCGCGCTGAAATCCAGTGTCAGAAAAATTCCAATAGTAGAACTTATCTTGGAATTGGCTATTATTATTTTGAGGTAAATAGTTAACGATTGATAAGAGAAAACTAGCATCCGACTGATGGAGCAGATGGGTTAATGGTTAGAGAAAAACGATGTCCCCAGTGTTGGGATAAGAAAATAGTAGCTCAAGCTAATTCTAAGAAGTGTGAAGTGTGTGGATTTCAATGGATGAGGAAAGTGCGAAGGAAAGGTTCCAAAAAGGACAAAGTAAGATTCTAAGAGATGATTAAATGGACTATAATCCTAAGATGTTTTTCAAGAGTTGGATTTGATGATTCCAATTGGTTCTTTCGGTTCGGCGCGTGCGAATGCCAGTCACAGATATTTCGGAAAAATCAGCTAGGTTCTTGTTCTATGGGAATGTAAAACTACTTATACTCAAAAGCATGGATAATATTTGGTGCTTGTATGTCTGCATCAAGAATTGGAAAAGTAGAATATGGAACGGTGATAGACCATATAACTGCTGGAAAGGGAACAAAGGTAGTCGAGGCTTTAGATTTAGCCGGAAGTGATAAGATAGTTACCATGTTAATGAACGTTCAGAGCAAGAAATTAGGGAAAAAAGATATTGTAAAAATAGAAGGGGTTCATTTAGATCCTAAACAAATCGCACCGAAAATCTCACAATTTGCACCTAAAGCAACGGTCAACCTAATAAAAAACTCTAAGGTCTTAAACAAAGTGAAAATAGAATCTTTAAAATCCAAGAAATCCTAACATCCAATCTTCCCATATCAAAGATGCAATTTGCCCCGTTTAGCGAGCAAACTGCTAATCCCTTTTTTCTTTTCTTTTCGCCTGCGATGGCATGAGCCAATGCGCGCGCGGTCTAAATCACATTTTTAAGAGAATCTGCTAACTAACTTACTTGGACGTAAAAGAAGAGAACAATTATGGCTGAATCAGCGGTTTCTTTCAGCATTGACACGGAAGTAACGCCTGCTTATTATGAAGAATTGATCAAGTACACGTACCAGAACTATGTCTTGCCTAATGGAAAAAGATTCACAAATGTGAGTCAATCGTCATTTGATGGAACTTATGTTCTCAGCTTCACCGCGCTTGACCCTAATGAAAAATGGCATGTCAACGTTGAAATGAAGACTGGAAAACCAATTCAAATTACTATGCAGCGAAGTGACGCTGGTGTGCCGCAGGCTGTTCTTGACAGGCTCAGAGAAGACCTGATAATTTTTATTCA